>Ga0068853_100000210_pt1 | contig 41425 bp, 27 predicted proteins | sample KBSCornC32_FD_65655 | JGI IMG/M metagenome (GOLD analysis project Ga0068853, IMG submission 65655) | Corn rhizosphere microbial communities from Kellogg Biological Station, Michigan, USA - KBS Corn C3-2 | ecosystem: Host-associated > Plants > Roots > Rhizosphere > Soil ... | reverse complement strand
ACGCCGTTCTCACCGACTTCGGTGTCCAGGCCTTTGGGCAGCTGGGCGATGAAGTCCATGGCATAGGCATCGGCGGCGGCTTTTTCGATGTCCTCACGCGGCGCATCCGCCAGGTCGCCGTAGGCGATGTTGTTGGCCACGGTGTCATTGAACAGCGTGACGTGCTGGGTCACCTGGGCCACATGGCGGCGCAGGTTACGCAGGCGGTAGTCTTCGATCTCCACCTCATCCAGCAGGATTTCCCCGGTTTCGTGGTGGTAGAAACGCGGAATCAAGCTGGCCAGCGTGGACTTGCCACTGCCCGAACGCCCGACCAGGGCGATCATCTGCCCAGGTTCTGCGGTGAAGTTGATGTTCTTCAGCACCTCACGCTCGGCACCTGGATAGGTGAAGCTCAGGTTGCGCACGTCGAGACGGCCGCTGACGCGATCACGCTCCACGGTGCCGCTGTCGACTTCCGGTTCTTCATCCAACTGCTCGAAGATGCTTTCGGCACCGGCCACGCCCTTCTGGATCGTCGAGCTGACTTCCGACAGCTGCCGGATCGGCTTGGGCAGCAGGCCCGCAGCGGTGATGTAGGCCACCAGGTCACCTGCCGTGGCGTCCCCGCGCAGCAGCAGCACCAGGAACATCAACGTCGCCATGGCGGTATAGATCACCAACTGCAGCATTGGCGTATAGACCGCGCCGGTCTTGTTCATACGCAGTTGCTTGTCGGTGTTGCCCTGGCTGGCTGCGGCAAAGCGATGCTGTTCATAGCTTTCGCCACCGAAGCTGCGCACCACGCGATAACCCTGGATGGTCTCCGAGGCCACGTGAGTGACGTCCCCCATCGCCACCTGGATCTTCTTGCTCTGCTTGCGGAATTTCTTGCTGGTGCTGCCGACCATCACGGCGATCAGCGGCAGGATCGCCAGCATCACCAAGGTCAGCTTCCAGTTCATCCACAGCAGGTAGCCGAACAGGAACACCACCGTCAGCCCTTCGCGGATGACGACCTTGATCGCATCCGTGGCGGCGCCGGTGACCATGGTCACGTTGAAGGTGATGCGGGAAATCAGGTGCCCGGAGTTATGCGTGTCGAAATAACGGTTGGGCAGCACCAGCAACTTATTGAACAGCTGGACCCGCAAGTCATGCACCAGACCCAGGGAGACCTTGGCCAGGTAGTAGTTGCCCAGGAACGAGCCGAGGCCCTGCCACGCAGCGATCAGGATGATCAGCAGCGGCACGGCCATCAGCAACTTCAGGTCCTTGAAGAACGGGACCTTGGGCATGAACACCACGTCCGGGTTGCTCAAGCCATCCACGAAATACTTGAGGATCCCGGCGAGCATCGGCTGGGTGGAAGCAAAGATCACGAAGCCCACGATACTCAGCAGGAACATGCCGATGTACGGTTTCACATAGCCCAGCAGCCGGAGATAGATCTTCAGGCTGGATTCCTGGTCCGCTTTGGGCGGTGCGTCACTCATGTGTCGAGCTCACTGATTGGGTAGGACGCGAACTTTATCACATGCGTCGGGGTTGGCCCGAGCCCAGACCAGGACACTGGCCAGCGCAATCGGCAGCCACGAGATAAACCACTCCGCCCGTGGCGTGCCCGTGAGGCTCGCCGCATCGAACTGCATGGCCAGGAACGAAAACACCCACATGCCGATGATGCCCTTGCCGTAGAGCGTGTCGCGGGCTTTCCAGGCTTGCCACAGCACGCCGAACCACAGCCCGCACCAGAGCAGCAGGCCAGGCAGGCCCAGTTCGATGGCGACATGGGAAAACAGGTTATGGGCGTGGTCGAAATAAATGCCGTCAGCCAACACTTTGTAATCGCCCCCCAACCCAAGGCCGGCCCACGGATGCTCAGCGATCATCTGCATGGAGGACATGAAGATCTGGGGCCGATAAGAGACACCGCGAGCCAGCATCAACGATTGCATGGCGAAGAACACCGCCAGTGCCGCAACCACCGCCCCAATGGCGATCACTGCGGTACGTCGGTCACGGCACCACGCCGGCATCGCCACTACCGTCAACAGCAACGCCAGTGCAGCACCACGGCTTTGGCTCAGTACCACGAACAGCCCGAGAAGCCCGATGGACAGCACCCACGCCACTTGCATCCAACGACCACGCGGCAGCCAGTGCAGCAGCCAGACCGCCGCCAGGCCAATCACGTAGGCCCCCAGGATCGGGTGGGACAGCTGCCCCAGCCCTTCAAGGCGGGCGAACCAGGCATTATGCTCAACCCCATAAAACTTGATGATCGCCACCAGCGAAGAAAGGGCCAGACCGAAACCGCCCCACTGCATCACACGAATGACACGCTCGGTCTGCCCACAGGCGAACACCGGGAAAAACAGCAGGAACACGCCGATATACAGCAAGCGCTTGGCCTCACGCGAAGGATCTTCAGCGTTGGTCCACAACAAACTGACCGAGCCCCAGACCGCCAGCGCCGCAATCATCAGGCATATCCAGCGTTGCTCACGCCAGACTTCCATGAGCCGCTCACGCGCCGACCAGGCAAACACCATGGCCGGCAACCACAGAAACAGGGTCAAGCCTTGTTGATAAATTTTATTGGTAGGCGCAAAGGCAATTGCCAGCAAAAACCACAGCAATCCGAAAATCATCCATACCTGCGCCCAACGACTTGCTTGCATCACTCGCTCCTGAATACGTTCAACCTGCCAACCCGGCATGGTTAAAACCCAAAACTTTCGGCATTATTGCCGATCACTGTGCCCGCGACTCCCACAAGGCTTTCCGACGATGCAATGTTCAAGGCTTCCCCAAGCCGATTTAACCACGATGATTGAAGGCGCCAAGATCCTCGAACAGGACAGCCACGGCCCCAAAGTCTACCTGTTGGCGGACGGGAACATCCTTAAACTGTTTCGCCGCAAGCGCCTGCTTTCATCAGCACTGTTTCGTCCCTACTCCAAACGCTTCATCGATAACGTGGCGCAGCTGCAACAGCGTGGCATCCCCACCTTGACCGTACTTGCGTACTATCAGTTGGCTGCACCTGGCATGACGGCGGTGCTGTATCGCCCGCTGCCAGGGGAAACGCTGCGCCAGATTTCCAATAAGGAAGGCTTTGACTGGCAGTCCAACCTCGACCCGCTGGTAGCACTCATTCGCCGCCTGCATGGTGCAGGCATCTACTTTCGCTCCCTGCACCTGGGCAACATTGTTGTCACGCCTGACAATGAAATGGGGCTGATCGATGTGGCGGATATGCGCTTTCTTCGCGCCCCGCTCAACCCCGCACTCGCACGGCGCAACGTGCAGCATTTCGCACGTTATATTGCGCGCGAGAAGCTGAACGAACGCTTTCCAATGCAAGCACTGGAACAAGCCCTGCTAGCGGCATGAGAAAAGACGCTGGGAGGTTTCACTGAAATCCTTCCACGCTTGCTCCGGCGCCAACGCTCGCGATTGAGCCTCCAGCACACTGTGGGCCGGCGTAGCGAAAGCGCGCTCCATCAGGCGCCCCCAAGCGTGCACATTGTCTGACGGCGCGTACCAGCCGGCATCCGCCAACTGTTCGCGAAACACCGCCAACTCGCTGGTCAATACCGGCACACCGGCCATCACCGCCTCTTGCAGGATCAGTCCCAAGCCCTCTTCCGTCGATGGGATGGCCACCCAGTCAAACGCACGGTACAGAGTCGCCGCTTCTGGCAGATGGCCCGGCAACGATACCCTGCCTCGCAAATCCAGCTCGTCGATGCGCGCCTCAAGGGCAGGCCTTGCCGGCCCCTCACCGATAATCACCAGGCGCGCATCTGGTTGATGGGCCGACACACTGGCAAACGCGTCAAGCAAACAGCCGAACCCCTTACCCTCCACCAACCGTCCGACGGCGCCCAGCACGGGCGAGCCTTCCAGCGGCAAGCCCAGATGCGAACGAGCCTGTTCCCGGGAAAGCGTGGCCGCACGAAAAGCCACTGGGTCAAATGCACTGCGCAGCACCGCGACGGGCCGTTGCAGATACCGCTCCAGCGAGCTTGCAAGGGTTTGCGACACGGCGGCGATGGTCAAGCGTGCAGCCGGAAACTGGTCGAGCAGCTTCTGGTCTGCTCGGCGCAAGCGCGTGGCGCCGTGAAAGACGACAACGGCCCGTACCTGCGGCAACCGTTGGAGTACGGGCAATATCACCCGGGCCACGCCAATTCCATCCAGCAGCACAATTTCCAGATCCTCAGGCAGCGCCTTGTGAAACCGCGTACGCATCAGCGGCGTCAGCAGTTTCCACACGTGCCGGCCCTTGAGCTGGGCAGAGGAGAGGTTCCACTCTCGCACCGGATCACCTTTCTGCGCACCGCCTTGAAGCAGCCAAGTGTTGATCGGTGAAGGACAAATGGCATGAGACAGTATCTGTTGATGAACCTTCTGCACTGAAGCGAATGCAGAACCCCCGGCCCACATGATATTGAGGATACTCATCGATAAAAGTGACCTTTTGCGGCGTGAAGGTGGCTTGTCATAAGCAACTAATGGATCAACCAGCCGATACCCAGTCCCAGTATCAACATGGCCGCCAGCTTGATCCGCTCTCGCCGCTTGCGCCGTGCTTTGGTCAGACGCTCTTTCGCCGTCGCCACATGCAGACCGAAACCGGTATGCAAAACCGCATCACCTTCAAGAGTCACGGCCACCAGGTTCAACTGCGCGTAACGCTTGGACAACCCTTTCTCACCCTCAAACCCGGCATAGGGAGCGCACAACCGATACTCCTTGATACGACGCAGCCCAGGGTTCAGTGAAAACCCCTGCCACTCAGGCTTGTCGGACTGCAAGGGATAACACGGCACCCCGCCGATCACCTCGCGCGGCCCCAGATGGATATAGGGGCTGTGCACCTGCAAGTCATAAACGTAATTGCGTAACCATACCTGCAGAATGTCGGGGCGCTGCTCCAGCACAGTTTTGGAGTCCTCGACAAAACCCGGTCGATAAAACGCCCAGTCATCCTCGCAATGGAAAATGTAGGGAGTCTTGACCAACTCGTAAGCCAAGTCGATGGATGCCAACTGCCCAAGCTTTGGGCGGTTGATCAAAAAAGTGCAATGTCTTTGCCAGTGTTCGGGAACCGCAAGGCGCACGGCTTCATCGCCGGAGTCTTCAGTAATCAAGACTTCGCGTATGTCCGCCGTATTGAACAGATCGAAGCTCTCGAGCGTGCGCTTCAACAAATCGAAGCGACCACAACTGGTCACCACGAGCGTTATGTCGCTTTGATCGGAGAATTGCATTCAAGCCTCGATAATATCATATAGCCATCATTTACGGCTACTCAGCCGATATTAAACGCCCAGCTTCAGGCGCAACCTTTCCAGCATACTCAAGGGAGAACGCGGCCTTAAGGGCGGCTTTAATACCTCGACAATACGCTGGCCGATACGGGCAAAACTGAACTCGCCAACCGCCAGCGCTTGCCCACGGCGTGCAATATCGGTCGCCAACGACGGGTTGGACCGCAACACGGCGAGCTTTTCCTGCAACTGCGGGATGTCCTTATAGAACACCACATTGACCATATCCTCAAAGCCAAGGGCCTCGTTTTCCGCCGCACCCTGGTCAAACGCCAGCAGTACGCAGCCACAGGCCATGGCTTCGAAGTTCTTGATCATGTATTCGCCCATGCCCACATCGGCACTGACGAAAAAGCGGATGCGGTTGAGGGTGGCGCAATATTCCTCACCGGACTTGGTGCGCGTCACCACCAAAGGCTCAACCTTCGCCAGCTCATCGAGCAATGCCTTGCGACCACTGTAGGCCACGCTGTTGGTGCTGCCGACAAATGCCAGTTCAATATCACGCTCACGATCCTGGGGCTGCAACAGTGCCTGGTCATAGCCCTTGGGTACGAATACCGCATCAAAACCTTCGGCCCGCAGGCGCTCGGTCACCATGTGGCCGGAGCTGATCACCCGCGCCCACGGCAGGCGCCGGTAATGCGCGCTGAACTTGCCGGTGTACTTGCAGGGAATGTAGTTCTGGTAAGCATCGTGCTCGAGGATCACCAGGTTCGGGATCGTGCGGATAAACCCGACCTGACGGATTTCCTGCTTGAAGCGCAGGAAGAACACGATGCGGTCGTAACGGGTCACGTCGACTTCGCGCCGGAAGTAACCACGCAGGTTGCGCTGATCAGCACTGCTCAGCCAGCGGGTATCACACTCGCAGTGCTCGGCAATGCCTTCGTACAAGCGATCGAGGATGGCGCGCTGTTCTTTCTGCACCAGAAACAAGACTTTCATGACTTATCCTTTCCCAAACGCCACAACAACTCGTGCCGTCGTACGGCCTTGCGGAAAAATTCGTTCTCACCATAGGGCGACGGCGCACGGCCCGCCAAGACACGCTGCAGCCAGCGCCGTACACGGCGCTTGAACGGCGGTGCCGGTTGCAGGTCATGCATCATGCCCAACGCCATGGCCTTATCGCGCTGTTGCGCCAGCGACAGCGACACACTGTAGGGTGACAACGCCAACGCGTCGTCGAACTGCGGCGGCAACGCAATGCCGGCGCCTGCATCGCCCATGGGCCAGCGGTCGTTGTCATGCAGGTGGTTGGCATAGCCCAGGACAGTTGTCGGTTGCCACTCCAGCCCTTGCAAGGCTTCGGTGACCGCCTGGTGCGCACAGATGTGATCAGGGTGCGGGTCGAGGACCGGATGGGGCAGCACAATCACCTCGGGGCGCGCCGTCAGCAACAAGTGGCGCAGGTCGGCCAGCAGGTTGTTCCAGGTGGGCAGGCCATCCTGGTCCGCCGGCAACGGGAGCGGGTTGAACTGGCGGAACAGGCGGATATCCGACAAATCCGCCTCACGCGACGCGACCGGCTGATCCGGCGTCGCCCGCATCGCCGGCAATTGCAGGCAGAAGTAGCCCAATTGCACGCATTGCGCCTCGGGCACCCCGGCCCAGCGGGGTACGGCAATGCTGTCCCAGGCACGCAGGCGTCCCTTGATGCGCGCGGCCTCGACCGCATCCAGGCCCATCTTTTGATAGTGCTCGGCTTCGATTTCACCGGCGGTGAGGGTCACGATCCAGGGTTTGTCGGCCTGGCTGTAAAGACCAAATGCGGCCAGCTCGGCATCGTCGGCATGGGGCGCGATGACCATCACCCGTTGCGCCGTGTAATCCGCAGTGGCCCAGGCCCAAAGCCGGGGCGCTCCCAGCAATCGGCAAAAGCGCCCATGCAAGCGCAACTCATCGGCCATCAGGGCCGGGGCCAAGCCACTGAGGTTGAGATAACGCACGCCATTCACGCCTCGCTCGAAGGCCTGGCGGTCGGGACTCTCGCCCCCCAGAATCTCGACAGCAGGGTCCAGCAGGCGCCCCAACCAAGCGCTTTTGACCCGGATCGCCAACACCAACGTCGCATCGGTCTCCAGAGCCGAATCAACCAGCAGACGCCCGCCCTCGAAGCGAACCCCACTCACCTCGGCATCCGCCGAAAAACGGTATTGATAGTCTTCGCCAGGCGCATAAAACAAATGGTCGGCAAACCAGGCTTCATGGGCAACCCAGGCCAGCACGCCCAGTACCAAGGGCAACCACCAGGCCACGCAGATGCCGATCGCCACCAACAGCAGCAAGCCGATCAACAGGCCGATGCGCTTGTTGCGCCGATGGCGCTTGAGCAATTGCTGTTTGCGGCTCATACGGTCAGCACCGGCACAGGGTTGCACCAGCGGTCCTTGTACTCGCGGTCGGCACGCCCAAAGGAAAACCGCAGCGGCTTGCCGACTTCACGCGCCTGTTCCCAGGCACTCTGGGTGTTGAGAAAACTCAAGACACTGCCCGGGCTGAACGCACGGGTTTCAGGGTCGACGCCACCATTGACATACTCCACGCTGATCCACTCGGGCGACTCGACCCGGTACACCAGTTGGACCGCAATCGGCGCATCGTTGAGAAAGATCACAGAGCCGATCAGCCACTCGCGCAGCAACTCGATCACCTCAGCCATACGCTCGGCGCCCGTGGCGACAAAGCCCCAGCGGCGCAGGAACAAATCGCAGTAGATCGCCGCCAGCTCCTGGCTGGAAAACTCACCCACCGGCCGCACGACGCCGCCCGCCTCTTCCAGCAGGCGCAGTTCACGGCGCTGGTTGTAGCGGAATTTCTTCGACAGTTCTTCCGGCGTACGCGCCATGGCCAGTTGCTCGGCCTGGGGCTTGAGGCCACTGAAACGGCCTTCGTTCAACACCGACAGATAGCGCGCACGCTGACGCAGCGGCGCCTTGGCCCTAGCGGCTGCCGGCAAGATCAGCTCGGCATTGCCCAGGTCGAACAGGCCCTTTTTGCCGCGCTGCTTGAGTACATCCTTGGACAACGCCAGGTCACGCCCCCAAGTGGCGATGCACGCCTGAAGATCGCCGCCCTGCTCCCAGGCCAGGTAACGCACCGGGATCTCGGCAAGCCCCGCCAGGCGTTCGATCACCTGTGGATGGGTGGCGACGCTGCCGCCAAAACGCTGCCAGGCATCGCTGTAGACTGGCGCGTCAACAACGGACCAGCCTCGCTCGCGCCAGCCTCGGAATCGATTGAGCATCAAGCCCCCGCGGTCAGTTCAATAACGTGCGGCAGTTGCCAGAAAGTATCGCGTACCGCCTGATCCGAGAAACGCGCATGCAGGCGCTCCAGCATCATCTCGGCACACTGCCGTTGCTGCTGGCGATCCATCGCGGCCAGGTGCCGCAGCCCCTGGGCCAGGCGCTCGGCGTCGCCAAAGGGGAACAGGACACCTACCCCTTCCACTACTTCCTTCGCCCCACCACAGGCCGTGACCAGCAACGGCACGCCAGCAACCATGGCCTCCAGCAACACCATGCCGAACGGCTCGTGGTCGGAGCTCAGTGCAAAGACATCGAATGCGCGGAAATACCGGCGCGCATCCGGCACCTGGCCAAGGAACAGCACCTTGTCGGCAACGCCCAGTTCCCGGGCCAGTTCCTTGAGGTCCTGCTCCAGGCGGCCACTGCCGAGGATCGCCAGTCGGCTTCGCTCCGGCAGTTGCGGCAGTGCCAGGGCAAAACCCTTGAGCAACGTGGCCTGGTCCTTGTCCGGGTGCAGGCGGCCGACATTGCCGACTACCCACTCGTCCGGCGACAGCCCCAGGGCGTCACGTGCCTCATCCACCGGCACCTGCATGGCCTGCTGGGCGTCGACATCGATGCGGTTGTACAGCGTCTGGATCCGCGTAGCCGGCCAAGCCGGCAGGCAACGGCGCATATCGTCACGCACCGCGTCGGACACCCCGAGCAGGCTCAGGCGCTTGCGGAAAATGCCGGCAAACAGCTTGCGGCTACGGCGCTGGTAATCACCAAAGGCATGATGCACACCGATCACCGGCAACCGCGTGGCCAGCAAGGCCACGTAGATCGGCTTGAAACGGTGGGCAATGCAGAATCTGAAGTTGCGCGACGCTGCGATCTTGCGCAGCTCGGCAATAGCCCCAAGCTTGAGGCCGCGAACGGCCTTGGAGCTGAATTCCATGAACAGCACTTCATCACTGGCGCAACCGGCGGCCACCTCGGGGTCGGCGACCCCGGTGAGGAACACCGTGGTCACTTTGTAGCCAGAGCCTGCGAAAAGACTGGCGTACTGCCGCGCGCAGTCCAGGAACGGCCCGTCATAGCCGTGGCAGAACTGCAGGACGTGGCGTTCAGCCGAGCGCGTCATAAGGGTCCACGCCGTCCTTGACGACCAGGATGTCTTCCATGATCAGGTATTGCAGGTCGGAGCCGAAGAACATGTTCAGCGCGTCGGTCGGCGAGCAGATCATCGCTTCGCCGCGACGGTTGAGCGAGGTGTTCAGGGACACGCCGTTGCCGGTCAGCACTTCGAGCTCTTTCATCATGTCGTAGTAGCGCGGGTTGTACTCGCGCTTGAGCACCTGGGCGCGGGAGGTGCCATCTTCATGGACCACTTCCGGCACGCGGGTCTTCCACTCTTCGGCCACTTCAAAGGTGAAGGTCATGAAGGGTGCAGGGTGGTCGACCTTGATCATCTGCGGCGCGACGGTGTCGAGCATCGACGGGCAGAAAGGCCTCCAGCGCTCGCGGAACTTGATCTGATGGTTGATGCGGTCCGCCACGCCGGTGGCGCTAGGGCAACCGATGATCGAACGACCGCCGAGTGCACGCGGGCCAAACTCCATGCGGCCCTGAAACCAGGCCACCGGGTTGCCATCGACCATGATCTTGGCGATGCGCTGGGGCATGTTCTCGATCTTGCGCCAGTTCGGCTTGCTCTCGTGCTTGGCGCACGCGGCGATCACGTCTTCGTTGCTGTAGGACGGGCCGAGGTAGACGTGCTCCATCTTCTCCACCGGCACACCCCGGGCGTGGGACACGTAGGCCGCTGCGCCCACGGCAGTACCGGCATCGCCGGAGGCCGGCTGTACGAACAGCTCCTTGACGTCATCACGGGCGATGATTTTCTGGTTCAGCTTGACGTTCAACGCACAGCCGCCGGCGAAGGCCAGCTTGCCCGTGTCCTTGAGGATGTCGCCCAGGTAGTGGTCGATCATCTGCAGGGCCAGCTTCTCGAACAGCGCCTGCATGCTGGCGGCGTAGTGGATGTACGGCTCGTCGGCGATATCGCCTTCGCGCTTGGGGCCCAGCCACTCGATCAGTTTTGGCGAGAAGTAGAAACCCTTGCCCTTCTCTTTATAACGGCGCAGGCCGATGACGTTGGCGTAGTCGGTATTGATCACCAGCTCGCCGTTCTCGAAGGAGGCCAGGCGCGAGAAATCGTACTTGCTGGCATCGCCATACGGCGCCATGCCCATGACCTTGAACTCACCGTCGAGCATCTCGAAACCGAGGAACTCGGTGATCGCGCCGTACAGGCCGCCCAGGGAGTCCGGATCGTAGAATTCCTTGATCTTGTGGATCTTGCCGTTTTCGCCGTAGCCGAAGAACGTGGTGGCGTACTCACCTTTACCGTCGATCCCGAGGATCGCGGTTTTCTCCTGGAAGCCGGAGCAGTGGTAGGCGCTGGAAGCGTGGGCCAGGTGGTGTTCAACCGGTTCGATCTTGATTTTCTTCGGATCGAAGCCCAGTTGCTCCAGGCACCAGACGATCTTGTTGCGATAGCGCTTGTAGCGACGGTTGCCCATCAGGATCGCATCAAGGGCGCGGTCCGGGGCGTACCAGTAACGCTTGGCGTAATGCCAGCGCGCCTCACCGAACAGGCTGATCGGGGCGAACGGGATCGCCACCACGTCAACGTCGGAAGGCTTGATACCGGCCTGTTCCAGGCAGAACTTCGCCGACTCGTAGGGCATGCGGTTCTTTGCATGTTTGTCGCGTACGAAGCGTTCTTCTTCGGCGGCAGCGATCAGCTTGCCGTCGATATACAAGGCTGCGGAAGGATCATGGCTAAGGGCGCCGGACAGGCCAAGAATCGTCAATGCCACAGGGGTCTAGCCTCTTTTAGTCTGCATGCAGGCGGGTTGCGCCTGAAAAAAGTGTGTTTCCCGCCTGGGCGGGAAACAGCTAAAGGGCGGGATTATAGCGTAAAAGCGAGGGGAAGCTGTTAGCGGCGAGCGTCAAGAGGGATCAGCGGAAGATCTCGATGCTGCCGTCCCGGCTTTGACGGTAAACGGTGTAGGGCAGCACCAGGGTGTCCAGCACGCCGGAGGCGACAAACTCGACCGCGACAAAGGGTAGCATGCTCCCGCCATGGTCGATCAGGCTGTTGTCCTTCAGGCTCTTGTCGGGCGCCGGCTCCCCATTGAGCGTGCAGAACCCGTAGATCACCCCGCTGTAGATGCGCGGCACGTTTTCGCAGTGACTGCGCGAGTCCTTGAGGTTCTGGCTGGTGACCGCGTCGGGTCGGAAGACCGTATTGATGGTTCCGCAGCCCGTCAACACAAGCGACAGCGTACTGCACAAGACTTTCGACCCCATCCTCATGACCCTCTCCTTATGGCCCATCCGCCATTGTTATTGCCAAGGCTGACCACGCTACCATCGCCAAGGTGGGTGACCCAAAGCAGCAACATTGATTTGCAGCGTAGGACGATTCCCAAATGATAAAAATCGCCTGAGCCACTAAACTCGCGCCCCTTTGCGCGTCTACCTCCTATGCGCGCCATGGATTCCGGCTGACTGATGAAAACCCTCGCCCGCTTCACCTTGTTGTTGCCTGGCCTGTTGGCCCTGAGCGATGCCGCTCGGGCCGACGACGCCCCGCTGGTACTCGACCCCAGCGTGGTCACCGGCTCGCGCAGCGCCAGCCCGACCTTCGACCTGCCGTACTCGGTGGACGGCATCAGCCGCGAACAGATCAGCGACGGCCAATTGGGCATCAACGCCTCCGAGGCCCTGTCCCGCGTGCCTGGCCTGGTGGTGCAGAACCGCCAGAATTATGCCCAGGACCTGCAGATTTCCTCCCGAGGCTTCGGCGCCCGCTCGGCGTTCGGCGTGCGCGGCATCAAGCTGATTGCCGACGGCATCCCCGCCAGCACCCCGGACGGCCAGGGCCAGGCGGCCACCTTCAACCTCGATACCGCCGAACGCATCGAAGTGCTGCGCGGCCCTGCCGCCACCCTGTATGGCAGCAATGCCGGCGGCGTGATCCAGATGTTCTCCCGCGACGGCGAAGGCCCACCGCGCATCGGCGCCGAGACCCTGGTGGGCAGCGACGGCCTGAGCAAGAACCACCTGAACGCCGAAGGCGCGACCAACGGCGCCGGTTTCGTACTCGACGCTTCGCGCATGGACACCAACGGCTACCGCGACCACAGCAGCGCACGCCGCGACCAGACCTTCGCCAAGCTCAATGTCCAGCCGGATGACGACAGCAAGCTGGCGCTGATCTACAGCAGCCTGGAGCAGAACGGCACCCAGGACCCGCTGGGGCAGACCTGGGCAGCGTACAAGGCTGACCCACGCTCGGTGAGCGCCAACGCGCTGACGTACAACACGCGTAAAAGCATCGATCATCAGCAATTGGGGATGAATTACGAGCGGTACTTCGGCGATGCGACACTGCAGGTGAACGGATATACGGGGCGGCGGAGTGTGATTCAGTATTTGTCGATTCCAAAGGGCACACCCGCCAACGAGCGTGGCGGCGGCGTGGTGCAATTCGACCGCAAGTTCTATGGCGGCAGCGTGCGCTGGATGCAGCCTATTGAAAGCGCACCGGGCGAGCTAATGATCATCTCCGGCCTGGATTTCGATCAAAGCGAAGACAGTCGCCACGGCTACCAGAACTACAGCGGCAACACCCTCGGCGTAAAAGGCCAACTGCGCCGCGATGAAATCGACACCGCCCGCAGTCTCGACCCCTATATCCAGGCCAACTGGGCCCTCGACCGCTGGACCCTGCAAGCCGGCGTCCGGCACAGCACCATGCAGTTGGACGTTGACGACCAGTTCCTCAGCAACGGCGATTCCAGCGGCAACAAGACCTATCAGAAAAATACGCCGTCAATGAGCGTGATGTATGCGTTCACGCCTGAACTGCATGGTTATGTGAGCGCGGGCAAAGGCTTCGAAACACCAACCCAGGCCGAATTGGCCTATGCGCCGGGCAATGTGGAGGGCTTCAACTTCGGCTTGAAACCATCAGAGAGCACCCAGTACGAAGTGGGATTAAAGGCCCAAGTGAAAAACACCAGGATCAATGCGGCCGTATTCCAGATAACTACAGAAGATGAGTTAGTGGTCGCTCAATCCAAAGACGGCCGCACCAGTTACCAAAACGCCGGCCGCACCCTGCGCCGCGGCTTCGAACTGGGCATCGAAAGCCAGCTCAGCGAGCACTGGAGCGCCAACCTCGCCTACACCCGCCTGCAAGCCACCTACGACAGTGACTTCGTCAGCGGCAACACCGCCGTCGACAAGGGCAACTACCTGCCGGGAGTCCCTCAAACCACGCTGTTCGCAGAACTGAGCTGGAAACCAAGGGACTGGGTCAGCACCGCCCTCGAAGGGATGTACCGCAGCCAGGTCTACGTCGAAGACACCAACAGCCAACACGCCGCCCCGGCCTACAGCGTATTCAACTGGCGCGCCCGCTTTGAGCAGAAAGTCGAACACTGGACCTTCCACCAGACCCTGCGCCTGGACAACCTGCTCGACCGCCAGTATGTCGGCTCGGTGATCGTCGGCGACGGCAATAACCGCTACTACGAAGCGGCGCCTGGACGTTCGTGGTATGCAGGCGCCGGGGCGGAGTATCGGTTCTGATCAGTTGATGTCTCGAGGCAACCGCTGATCAATCAATTGGTACAACGCACTGCTTTCAGGCCAGTTACGCATGAACCGCGCCCGGTCCTTGGCATACGCCGGGGCGAAGCTCGCCTCGGAGCCGTGCTGACACATGGCGTCCAGGTCGATCAGCGACCAGCGGCCCTGGTCCCAGAACAGGTTGTGGCCCTTGAAATCGCCATGGCTGATGCGTTCACGGATCAGCTCGGCGAACAGGTGATCCAGCGCCTGCAGTTCGTTTTCCGGCGCGTCACCATTTTCAACGTACGGTGCGAAGCGCTCGATGATGTCCGGGCCGGGCAGGTATTCGGTGACCAGGTAAGCGCGACGGCGCAACCAGAAGAAGCGTTTTTCCAGCACCGCCAGCGGCTTGGGCGTGGCGATACCGAGGAACGCCAGGCGGTTGCCTTCGCGCCAGGAGTGCCAGGCACGGCTCGGACGCCAGAAGCGTTTGAGCCAGTGGGCGAAGCCCTTGATGTTATAGCGCTTGATCACCAGCGGCCGACCGGCCACCTCGACCTTGGCCACGCTGGCGGCGCCGCCGGTCTTGTACAAATGCCCCTGGTCCAGCAGTGCGTCAGCCTGTTCCAGCACCGGCAGCATGGCCGGTTCCTCTTCCCGCCGGATCGCGCGCAAGGCAAAGGCGCCGCGCACCACGCTGAACAGCGTGCATTCACGGCCGACCTTGCTCAGGAAGTCCTTGAGGCGCCAGGCACTGACCTTACGCACCTGTTTCTCAAGGGCTTCCAGCGGCAGGGCGTGCTCGCCGTTGCTCAGCAGGTAGTACACCAGCAGCTCTTCGGTAAACGGCTCGAGATTCTTCGGCAACTGGGCGAAAAACACCCCGAGGTTTTCCAGCACACGGTTGCGTGAGAGCGGTTTACCCGCGTCTTCGACGCGGATCCCGGCGCCATCGATCAGGTACAGCTTGCCGTCCTGGCGCAGCAGGTTGTCCAGGTGCAGGTCTTCCTGCCATAGGCCCCTGGTGTGCATCTGCGCAATGGCACCCAGCGCTTCGGCCAGCACGGCGGTTTGTTCGTCAGCCAGCGGCGGCAGGTCTTCGACGGCCTGCCAGGCAGCGGCCAGGCTTTCGGCGCCCTCGATGAACTCGAACAGCAGCCAGCCGCCCTCGCCTTCCTGCAAGCCATCGGCCAGCAGCAACGGCGTGGTCAGGCCTTGCTCGGCGAGCAGGCGCACGCCGCTGAGTTCACGCTGAAAGTGCCGCGCCGCCTTGCTGCCCACCAGTAACTTGGCCAAAACCGGACGACCGCGCCAGACCGCCGCCCCCACATAACGCTCGCCCGGCAGCACACGCAACAGGCTCAGCAGTTGCAACTGGCCCGGGCCGGCCGCATCGGCCAGTTCGAGGGTCAGTGGCAGCTCGGGGTTACGGCCGGCGGCTTTCAGCTCGGACAGACGCATCAACGGTTTTCCTTGTGACTACGGCGCGCGGTCAGTTTCTGCAGCCAGCTGGTGACCAGCGCGCTGTCCTTCGGTTGATCAAGATAGGCGGCCAACAGTTGGCGTACCTGTTCATCCGACCACTGCGGTGCACGTCGCAACAACGGCTCCAGGTCCTTGACCCGATCGCGCCAGCCGAACAGCAGCGGGCGGGTTTTCTCAAGGTCGATCAACTGCGCGGCATAGCCGTCGCCGGTGGCCTGCATAAAAATATGCTTGGGATAAAAACAGCCATGCACCTGGCCGACGCTGTGCAACCGGCGTGCAAGCTGACCGCAGGCCAGCAGGATCGCGTGGTGCTGGGCGTCGCTCAATTGAGGCCACTGCTCCAGCAGCGAATCCAGGTCATTCCAACCGTCCAGGGCACGGGTCAGCAGCATGGCGCGATGCTCGCCGCCCACCTTGCGCTCGCCGTAGAAAGCCGCCTGCAAGGCAGGGATGCCGAGCTTGCGGTAACGACTGATATTGCGGAACTCGCGGGAGAAACTCGGCTCGCCAAAGGGACGGTGCAGGCTGCGCGTCAGGTAGTTGCTCTGACGCTTGAGGTAATAACCGTGGCCGTCCAGCTCCAGACGAAACACGCTGCTCCAGCCGCCGCGACTGGTGTTGGGTTCATCCACTGCATCCAGTTGTTTGGCCCACAGGGCGTCGAACGTCGCCAAGCCGTTGCGCTCCAGCAGCGCCCGGTCTTCAGCCGCCAGGAAATCACTCATTCACGTCCCTCGAAAAACTTCACCACGTGGCGAATACGCTGTTTGTCCGCTGCACTCAGGTGTCGGCGCTGACGGTATTGCATGTAGAAACGCAGGCGCTGGGTGGCGGACAAGTGATACTTGGCCACCTTGTCCAGGCAGGCCAGGTCTTTGGTGATGCGGTACTTAAGCCAGAACCCGCGCCAGAAATCGCCGTTGGGGCAGTCGATCAGGTACAGGGTCTGCTGGTCATCGATCAACAGGTTGCGCCACTTCAAGTCGTTATGGGTAAAGCGATGATCGTGCATGGTGCGTGTGTATTCGGCGAGCTGACGGCTCACCGCGTCGACCCACTTGGGGTCGCGCAGGCGCGCATCGTTGCGCTCGGCCAATACCGAGAGGTCTTCGGTCTTCGGCAGCTCGCGAGTGATCATCGCCCCACGATCATAGGCCACACCCTTTCGCTCCAGCCCCCAGGCAACCACATCAGCGGTGGGAATACCCCATTTGGCGAAACGCTTGAGGTTCTGCCATTCGGACTTGACCCGCGGCTTGCCCAGGTAGCGCCGCAGCCCTTTGCCGGCACCGATGTAGCGCTTGACGTAATAGTTGACCCCGCCACGCTCCACGCGGATCACTTCCGACAGCGGATCGCGGGTCAGGCGCTCGCCCTGCAGGGCGAAGACCGCTTCGAGGTTGCCGAAATCATCCGCCAGGCTGGCGTACGCAGGTTCCAGGTTCCAACCCGCCATCAGATCGCATCCCCATAACGCAGCTTGCGCGCATACAGCTTGTCGGCCTTGCGCTGCATCAGGCTCAGGGACGCCGATTGCTCAGCGAGGATCTGGCGCAGCGGCTGGCGGAAGTAGCCCTTGAGGAAACGCAGCTTGTCGCGACGGGTGAGGCCGATATCCAGCGCCGAGTAGTACAGCGCGGACAGGTCCTTGTCGCGCCAGCGCAGCGGCAGATGGGCACGCAGTTGAGCGCGGTGCAGGTCGATCACCGACAGCTTGATGTTGTTCGCATCGATGGGCCTGGCGGTGTCCAGCAGGAAGTGGCACAGGTAGCAGTCGCGGTGGTTTACGCCACCCCGGTGCATATCACCAACCATGCGCGCCAGCTCGGCCGTGAGGGCATGACGCAACGCGGGCGCAGGCGGTTCGGCGACCCAATTGATCGTGACGTCTTCGAGGCTGAGGGTCGGCGCCAGCTCTTCGGTGATGATGAACGAATGCTGGTCCGCCGGGTTGCTGCCCTTCTCGCCGAAAGCCACGCCGGTCATGGTCGGCACGCCGAGTGCCTGGAGTCGATGAATCGCCGCCCATTCAAGGCCTGCGCCCAGCACCGGCAGCTTGGCGGTAATCAGGTTCTTGAAGATTTCGCCCCAGCCGATGCCACGGTGGATCTTCACGAAATACGGACGGCCATCCACCACGGTGCGCAGCGTGCGGCGCGCCGCAAGCTCACGGAATACCTGGCCTTGCAGTTTCTCGACTTCGGCAAAGGCATCAAGCCCGGCCCACAATGTCTTGAACGGTTCGGCAAGAATCAACTTCATCGTTTTGGCTCCGCCAGAATCACATCCGCAGCGCGCTGCGGCATGCTGTAAAGGTCGGCCGTCTCAGCGAAGGCCAGGCCATTGCGGCTCCAGGCCGCGCGCTGTGCAGTGTCGGTGAGCATGTGCGTCAGGTACTGGTTGAGCTGCGCTTGTTCAAACGGCTCATCCAGTACCAGGCCACTGTCGGCCTCGGTAATGTAGTGGGCATACCCACATACTGCCGAGACCAGCACCGGCAACCCGGCCACCAGGGCTTCGAGCAAGACGGTGCCGGTGTTTTCGTTGTACGCCGGGTGAATCAACAGGTCGGCGCCCAGCAGGAAACGCGGGATATCGCTGCGGCCCTTGAGGAACTGCACGTTATCGCCCAAGCCCAAGGTGGCGCTTTGCAGTTGGAATACCTTGGGGTCGTCCTGGCCGATCACAAACAGGCGCGTGCGTTTTTTCAATTCAGGCGGCAACGCGGCCACGGCCTTGAGGCTGCGGTCGACGCCCTTGGTCTTGAAGCCCGAGCCGATCTGCACCAGCAGCAACTCGTCGTCGCCGAGGTTGAATTCCTTGCGGAAACCCTCACGGATTTCGGCGGCATTCGGCGGTGCGCGGCGGTCCTGGGCAATGCCCGGTGGCAGCAGGTGGAAGCGCTCCACCGGGGTGTCGTAATGCTTGATGAACAGCGGCTGCTGCACTTCGGAAATCATCAGGACTTCGGTCTTGGCGTCCTTGGCGAACACTGCGCGCTCGTACTCGGCGAAGTGCTTGTAGCGGCCGAAATAGCGGTACAGCGAGTGGCGCAGGTTTTGCGCCTTGTCTTCAAAGCAACCGTCGGCGGCGTAGTACACGTCCAGGTTGGGCATTTTGTTGAAGCCGACCAGGCGGTCAACCGGGCGCTTGGCCAGGTCTGCGGCCATCCAGGCGCTGAGCTTTTCATTGCGCCGATGGTTGAAGAACGCCTTGACCGGCGCCACCAGCACTTCGAAGCCGGGCGGGATGTCGCCTTCCCAGATCAGCGTGTACACACGAATCTGATGACCGCGCTGCTGGCACTCTAGGGCGATGCGCATGAAGTCGCGCTGCAGGCCACCGAAGGGGAAATATTTGTACAGCACAAAAGCCAGTTGCATCAGTGCAGCTCCTCAGCCAATAACAACGTGCTCAGTCGGCTTGCCACACGCTCTGGGTTCAGGCGCGTGAAGCACAGGGGCGACTCGCGCTTGAGGTCGAACCGACGCAGGTCGTCGGCCGTCGGTTGATAGGTACATTGCTTTTGCAGGCACGGCGCGCAGGGGAAGTCGCTGGCCAGATGAATCTGGCGCTTGCCGTAGGCACCGGTGAGGCCGGGGTTGGTCGGGCCGAACAGGGAGATGGTCGGCACATCCAGCGCGGCGGCCAGGTGGCCGAGACCGGTGTCCACTGCCACACAGGCGCGAGCGCCGGCCAATACACGAGCCACACCGGCCAGGTTCAGCTTGGGCAGCACCTCGGCGTTTTGCAGGCCCTGGGCCAGGCGTTCGGCACGGGCTTTTTCGGCGGCGTTACCCCAGGGCAATTTCACGTCGACGCCCAGGCGGCCCATGCGCTCGGCCAGCTCGCGCCAGTAGGCTTCGGGCCAGTGCTTGGTGTCCCAGGTGGTGCCGTGCAACAGCAGCACAAAAGGTTTTTTCGGCGGCAGGCCCAGGAGCTTTTCAGTGCTCAGGCCGTAGTCGCCCAGGCCTTTGGGCAGGTCATATCCGAGCGCCACGGCGAACAACTGGCGCAGACGCTCCACCGCGTGTTGCCCTCGCGCAACGGCGAGGCGTCGCGAATAGAAACGCGCAGCCATCGGCTCGCGGGCGGAGTTTCTGTCGAAACCCGCGACGGGCGCACGCACATAACGGGTCAGCCAGGCGCTTTTCAGCAGGCCCTGGGCGTCGATCACCAGATCGTATTTGGTCGACTGGACTTGCTGCTTGAAGCGCCGCCATTCGCCACTCTTGATGGTTTGCCAAATGTTTTTGCGCCAGCGGCGGATCGCCACCGGGATCACCTTGTCGACCGCCGGGTGCCAGGTGGGAATCTCGGCAAAGCCTTCTTCCACTACCCAATCGAATTGAATGCCGGGGATCGCCCGCGCCGCGTCGGTCAGCGCCGGCAAGGCGTGGATCACGTCGCCCAGGGATGAGGTCTTGATTACCAGTATGCGCAAACTATCGGACCTCGACCGCAGAGCCCTGCAACCGCTGCAAGGCCTCGTTCACCGGCTGTGGCAACAACTGGCGCATGCAATTGTAGTGGCCGAAACGGCAGGTACGGTCAAAACACGGGCTGCACTCCAGGCCCAGGCGCACCACTTCGACCTGATCGGCCAAGGGCGGCGTGAAGCCCGGCGAGGTGGAGCCATACACCGCCACCAGCGGGCGGTTCAGCGCAGCGGCCACGTGCATCAGGCCGGAGTCGTTGGACACCACCGAATCGGCGCAGGACAGCAGGTCGATGGCCTCGGCCAGGGACGTGTCGCCACTGAGGTTCACTGCCTCTTCACGCAGGCCGGGGATCAGGCGCTGACGAATGTCTTCACCTACCGGATGGTCCTTCTTCGAACCGAACAGCCACACCTGCCAGCCTTCGCGGATCTTCGCCTCGGCCACCTTCGCGTAATGCTCCGACGGCCAGCGCTTGGACTCGCCAAACTCGGCGCCGGGGCACAAGGCCAACACCGGCCGGTCCAGGGTCAGGCCGAACTTGGCCAGGGCCGCGTCGCGGCTCAGCGGATCGATCTGCAGGCTCGGGCGCGGATACGGCTTGGGCAACTCGGCACCCGGCTCATAGGCCAGGGCCATGAAGCGTTCGATCATCAGCGGGTAGCGGGCTTTGTCCAGCGTGCGCACGTCATTGAGCAGCACGTAGCGGAACTCGCCGCGCCAGCCGGTGCGCTTGGGGATACCGGCAAAATACGGCACCAGCGCCGACTTGAGCGAGTTGGGCAGCAGGATCGCCTGGTCGTACTCACCCGCCAGGGACTTGCCGATGCGACGGCGGGTTGCCAGCTCCAGGGCACCGTGGCCGAGCGGGAAGCTCAAGGCCTTGCGCACCTCGGGCATGCGCTCGAGGATCGGCCGGCTCCACTCGGGGGCGAGCACGTCGATCTGGCAGTCCGGGTAACGCACGCGCAGGCACTGGAAGAGTGTCTGCGCCATCACCATGTCACCGACCCAACTGGGCCCAACGATCAGAATATTCATGTAGTTTCCACAAACGATGCGGGGAGGCTTATGCCTCCCCGCCGTAATAGTGTTTCAGCTCAGCCCCAGCGCCTGCCAGATTCGCATTACCTGGCGCCGTTCGTCGGCAAACTGATCCCCGGCCACTGTACCGGCCTCGTTCTGCAAGGCCTGGCGGTGCGCGGCGGATCGGTAGGCCTTATACACCTCACGCAGCAGATGGGCATCGGCGGCGGGCATCAAGCCTACCTGCTCCAGGCCTTCCAGAATGCGGATATTGTCGGTGTAGCGCAGCAACGATGGATGTTGCGCAGACCACGCCAAAGCCGCGTATTGCACCATAAATTCAATATCGACGATACCTCCGGCGTCCTGCTTGAGGTCGAACAGCGCCGTGGCTTCGAAGGCATTGGCGCCGGTGCCGGCCGCCGTGCCCTTGGTGCCCAGGTTGTCACGCATCTTGGCGCGCATCTCGCTGACCTCCTGGCGCAGCTTCGCCAGGTCCCGCTCCTGCCCCAATACCTTAGCCCGTACCCGCTCGAACGCCTGGCCCACATCCTGGCTGCCCACCAGCACCCGCGCACGGATCAGGGCCTGATGCTCCCAGGTCCAGGCTTCATTTTGCTGATAGCGCTCAAACGCCCCCAGCGAACTCACCAACAAACCGGATGCGCCGGAAGGTCGCAGGCGCATGTCCACTTCATACAACTGGCCCGAGTTGGTCTGGGTGGTCAGCAGGTGGATGATGCGCTGGCCCAGGCGCGTGAAGAACTGCGCACCGTCGATAGGCTTGGCGCCATCGGTTTCCGCCTGGGGATCACCGTCGTGGATAAACACCAGGTCCAGGTCCGAACCATGCCCCAGTTCTATACCGCCGACTTTCCCATAACCGACAATGATAAACCCAGGATCGCACAGGGTGCCGTCCAACCGCTGCGGCGAGCCATGGCGCGCCACGGTCTGGCGCCAGGCCAGGGCCAGCACTTGTTCGAGGATGGCCTCGGCGAGCCAGGTCAGGTAGTCGCTGACTTTCATCAGCGGCAGGCTGCCGGCGATCTCCGAGGCCGCCACGCGCAGGCGGTGGGCCAGCTTGAAGTGCCGCAGGGCTTCCATCTGTTGCTCAAGGTCATCTTCGGGGATGCGTGTAAGACGCTCGCGCAGTTCGGCGGCCAGTTCCGGCGCCAGCGGTGGCTTGAACAGGCGGCCTTCGTTGAGCAATTCGTCGAGCAACAGCGGGAAACGGGTGATCTGCTCGGCGATCCACGGGCTGGCGGCGCACAGGGTCAGCAGGCGGCGCAGGGCATCGGGGTTTTCCGTGAGCAGCACCAGATAAGCGGAACGCCGGGCGACGGCTTCCACCAGCGGCAACACGCGCTCCAGCACCAGGTCCGGGTTGGCGTGCTCGACCGCCTGGGCAAGCAGGCGCGGTATAAAAGCATCCAACCGTTCGCGCCCCAAACGCTGCATGGCACGCAGTTGCGGGCTGTTGCGCAGGCCGGCCAACGCCTTGAGCGCCTTGGCCGCGTCGGTAAAACCACCTTCGGCCAACTGACGGCAGGCCGCCCCTTCATCCTGGGATTCCTCCCAAAGCGGCAACCACTCACCGCCCACCACCAACTCGCTTTCTTCGCCCTCTTCTTCATCCGGATCGGCGATCACCTGGCGGAAGTGCCAGTCCACCCGACCGCGCCAGTACATCAGGCGCTCGTGGAAAGCGTCCCAATCGGCAAAGCCCAACATAAAGGCAATGCGCGCCTGGTCTTCGGGGCTGTCCGGAAGCATTTGTGTCTGGCGATCGGCAATCGCCTGGATCGCGTGCTCGGTGTAACGCAGGAATTCGTAGCCATTGCGCAATTCGGCAATCACCGCCGGCGGCAGGTAACCCTGGCCTTCCAGGGTGCCGAGCACCTTGAGCAGCGGGCGCTGTTGCAGGCTCAGGTCGCGGCCGCCGTGGATCAACTGGAACGCCTGGGCGATAAACTCCACTTCGCGGATGCCGCCCGAGCCCAGCTTGATGTTGTCGGCCATGCCTTTGCGCCGTACTTCCTGCTGAATCAACTGCTTCATCGTGCGCAGCGCTTCGATGGCGGAGAAGTCCAGGTAGCGGCGATAGACGAACGGCCGCAGCATGTCGAGCAGTTGTGCACCGGCCACCTGGTCGCCGGCCACGACCCGCGCCTTGATCATGGCGTAGCGTTCCCAGTCACGGCCCTGATCCTGGTAATACTGCTCCAGCGCGTTGAAGCTCAGTACCAGCGCACCGGCCGAGCCGTAGGGACGCAGGCGCATGTCGACGCGAAACACAAAGCCGTCAACGGTGATCGGGTCGAGGGCCTTGATCAGTTTCTGACCAAGGCGGATAAAAAACTCCTGGTTATCCAGGGCGCGCTTCACACCCACCGTCTCGCCACCTTCCGGGTAGGCGAAGATCAAGTCGATATCCGACGACAGGTTCAACTCCACCGCACCGAGCTTGCCCATGCCGAGGATCACCATGTGCTGCGGCTCGCCGCTGCGCCGCCCGGTGGGCGTGCCGAACTGTACGCAGTGGCGTTGGTACAGCCACTGGTAGGCCTGGTCGATGCAGGCGTCGGCCATGTCGGAAAGGTCGCGGCAGGTTTGCACCAGGTCGGCCTGGCGGGTCAGGTCGCGCCAGATGATGCGCACTTGCTGGCGCGTGCGCTGGCGACGCAGCACACGGCCGAGTTCATCTTCTGTTTCGACTTGTTGCACGGCGCCAGCAATCTGCCCGCACAGCTCGCCGGGCGCAAAACCCCGGTCCAATTCGCCCCAGGCGACCAGTTCGAGCAACATCAAAGGGTCACGAACACTCTGTTCAATGACGAAATCACTGGCGGCGCACACGCGGGCGAAGTCGGCCCACCGTTGCGGCGTCCACGCAGAAAGTCCATGATCGTCGTCCAGCGCGGCCACTGCGTCACGAAATGACTGCTCGGCCCGCTGGGCTTTTGGCAAGAGAATGGCCGGTAGTTGGGCCAGTGTTGGAAGGCTCATGGTCTATCCTTGATCGGCGTGTAATTGGCTACGTGTTGTGAACGCAAGGACCACGCTCTATGAAGGACTGTCGAACAAAGGTTAGAAATAGCTGAAATTAATTTCATTTTGGCAGCCAACATCAAGCTTTCACCTTTTCTTGTTCGCAAAAGATCAACAATAACGATTATGCTCACTAGCCAGACCGAGCCATACGCTCAGTCTTGTGTAGTTTTACTACTCGTATATACATTCGAAAGGCTGAAATGGCCGACGATTTGTAGTAAAACTACAGGACGCCGAAGCAACCTTCGGCCATCCAAGAATTTATGTCGTCTGCCCACAAGGCCAGTCGCAAACTTCAGGCAACCGATTCTGGTAGCCTTTCCGCCCTGGAGCAAGCCATGCAAGACCTCGATCCCGTCGAAACCCAGGAATGGCTGGACGCCCTGGAATCGGTTCTCGACAAAGAAGGCGAAGACCGTGCTCACTACCTGATGACCCGTATGGGCGAACTCGCGACCCGCAGCGGCTCGCAACTGCCTTACGCCATCACTACGCCATACCGCAACACCATCCCCGTTACCCACGAAGCACGCATGCCTGGCGACCTGTTCATGGAACGCCGCATTCGCTCGCTGGTACGTTGGAACGCCATGGCGATGGTAATGCGCACGAACTTGAAAGATTCGGACCTGGGCGGTCACATCTCCAGCTTCGCTTCCAGCGCAACCCTGTATGACATCGGCTTCAACTACTTCTTCCAGGCCCCGACCGACGAACACGGCGGCGACCTGATCTACTTCCAGGGCCACACCTCACCAGGCGTCTACGCCCGTGCGTTCATGGAAGGCCGCATCAGCGAAGAACACATGAACAACTTCCGCCAGGAAGTGGACGGTAACGGCCTGTCGTCGTACCCGCACCCTTGGCTGATGCCTGAGTTCTGGCAGTTCCCGACCGTTTCCATGGGCCTGGGCCCGATCCAGGCGATCTACCAGGCACGCTTCATGAAGTACCTGGAAGCCCGTGGCTTCATCCCTGAAGGCAAGCAGAAAGTCTGGTGCTTCCTGGGCGACGGCGAGTGCGACGAGCCGGAATCCCTGGGCGCCATCTCCCTGGCCGGCCGCGAGAAGCTGGACAACCTGATCTTCGTCATCAACTGCAACCTGCAGCGCCTCGACGGCCCGGTTCGCGGCAACGGCAAGATCATCCAGGAACTCGAAGGCGTATTCCGCGGCGCCCAGTGGAACGTGACCAAAGTCATCTGGGGCCGTTTCTGGGACCCACTGCTGGCCAAGGACGTCGACGGTATCCTGCAGCGTCGCATGGACGAAGTCATCGACGGCGAGTACCAGAACTACAAGGCCAAGGACGGCGCGTTCGTCCGCGAACACTTCTTCAACACGCCTGAACTCAAGGCGATGGTTGCCGACCTGTCCGACGACGAGATCTGGAAACTCAACCGTGGCGGCCACGACCCGTACAAGGTCTATGCGGCGTACCACGAAGCGGTCAACCACAAAGAACAACCGACTGTCATCCTGGCCAAGACCATCAAAGGTTATGGCACCGGTGCCGGCGAAGCGAAGAACACCGCGCACAACACCAAGAAAGTCGATGTCGACAGCCTGAAGTTGTTCCGCGACCGCTTCGACATCCCGGTCAAGGACGAAGAACTGGAAAACCTGCCGTTCTTCAAGCCGGAGCCGAACAGCGCCGAAGCCCGCTACCTGGCCGAGCGCCGCGCCGCACTGGGTGGTTTCGTGCCACAGCGTCGCGCCAACAGCTTCAGCGTACCGACGCCGGACCTGAGCACCCTCAAGGCTATCCTTGACGGCTCGGGCGACCGTGAAATCTCCACCACCATGGCCTTCGTGCGGATCCTCGCGCAGCTGGTCAAGGACAAGGACATCGGCCCGCGCATCGTCCCGATCATTCCGGACGAAGCCCGTACCTTCGGTATGGAAGGCATGTTCCGTCAGTTGGGCATCTACTCCTCCGTCGGCCAGCTCTACGAGCCAGTCGATAAAGACCAGGTGATGTTCTACAAGGAAGACAAGAAGGGCCAGATCCTCGAAGAAGGCATCAACGAAGCGGGCGCAATGAGCTCCTTCATCGCTGCCGGTACTTCGTACTCCAGCCACAACCAGCCGATGCTGCCGTTCTACATCTTCTACTCGATGTTCGGCTTCCAGCGTATCGGCGACCTGGCCTGGGCAGCAGGCGACAGCCGTACCCGTGGTTTCCTGATCGGCGGCACCGCCGGTCGTACCACGCTGAACGGCGAAGGCCTGCAACACGAAGACGGTCACAGCCACATCCTGGCTGCCACCATCCCGAACTGCCGCACCTTTGATCCAACCTACGGCTACGAGCTGGCGGTGATCATCCAGGACGGCATGAAGAAGATGACCGAAGAGCAGCAGGACGTTTTCTACTACATCACCGTGATGAACGAGTCCTACCAGCAGCCAGCCATGCCGGCCGGCGTGGAAGAAGGCATCATCAAGGGCATGTACCTGCTCGAAGAAGACACCAAGGAAGCAGCGCACCACGTACAACTGATGGGCTCCGGCACCATCCTGCGCGAAGTGCGTGAAGCGGCCAAGATCCTGCGTGACGAGTTCAACGTCGGCGCCGACGTATGGAGCGTGACCAGCTTCAACGAACTGCGTCGCGATGGCCTGGCCGTAGAGCGTCACAACCGCCTGCACCCTGGCCAGAAGCCACAGCGCACCTTCGTTGAAGAGTGCCTGACCGGCCGTAAAGGCCCGGTGATCGCTTCGACCGACTACATGAAACTGTTTGCTGAACAAATTCGCCAGTGGGTCCCGTCCAAGGAATTCAAAGTCCTGGGCACCGACGGTTTCGGCCGCAGTGACAGCCGCAAGAAGCTGCGTCACTTCTTCGAAGTTGACCGTCACTTCGTGGTGTTGGCAGCCCTGGAAGCCTTGGCTGACCGTGGTGAGATCGAACCGAAGGTGGTGGCTGACGCTATCGTCAAGTTCGGGATCAACCCGGAAAAACGCAACCCACTGGACTGCTGAGGAGACTTTTTGTGAGCGAACTCATTCGCGTACCTGACATCGGCAGCGGTGAAGGTGAAGTAATCGAGCTGTTTGTGAAAGTCGGCGACACCGTCGAAGCCGACCAGAGCATCCTGACCCTGGAATCGGACAAGGCGAGCATGGAAATCCCTGCTCCCAAGGCCGGCGTGGTCAAGAGCCTGAAAGTGAAGCTGGGCGACCGCCTGAAAGAAGGCGACGAACTGCTGGAGCTGGAAATCGAAGGTGCCGCTGATGCGGCCCCTGCGCCGGCGGCCCCTGCTGCCGCCGCTGCACCTGCGCCTGCTGCTGAAAAACCTGCCGAAGCGCCTGCCGCTGCGGCTGCCGCACCTGCCGCCGCCACTGTCCAGGACATTCACGTCCCGGACATCGGTTCGTCGGGCAAGGCCAAGATCATCGAGCTGCTGGTCAAGGTCGGCGACACCGTCGAAGCCGACCAGTCGCTGATCACCCTGGAGTCCGACAAAGCCTCCATGGAAATCCCTTCGCCGGCTGCCGGCGTGGTGGAAAGCATTGCGGTCAAGCTGGAAGACGAAGTCGGCACCGGTGACTTCATCCTCAAGCTGAAAGTACAAGGCGCTGCGCCTGCCGCCGCCCCAGCCCCGGCCGCTGCTCCAGCCGCCAAGGCTGAAGCCGCACCGGCTGCCGCTGCACCTGCACCTGCAGCAAAAGTCGAGGCCGCTCCGGCCGCTGCTGCTGCCGCACCTGCGCCAAGCGGTGCCAAGGTTCACGCCGGCCCCGCCGTGCGTCAACTGGCCCGTGAGTTCGGCGTTGAGCTGAGCGCTGTGGCGGCCACTGGCCCTCACGGTCGCGTGTTGAAGGAAGACGTGCAGGTTTACGTCAAGGCCATGATGCAGAAAGCCAAGGAAGCGCCAGCTGCTGGTGGCGCTACCGGTGGTTCGGGCATTCCGCCGATCCGCACCGTGGACTTCAGCCGCTTCGGCGAAGTAGAAGAAGTGCCGATGACCCGCCTGATGCAAATCGGCGCGGCCGGCCTGCACGCCAGCTGGCTGAACATCCCGCACGTGACGCAGTTCGACCAGGCCGACATCACCGACCTGGAAGCTTTCCGCGTTGCGCAGAAAGCCGTGGCCGAAAAAGCCGGCGTGAAACTGACCGTGCTGCCGCTGCTGCTCAAGGCCTGTGCCTACCTGCTCAAGGAGCTGCCGGACTTCAACAGTTCGCTGGCGCCAAGCGGCAAGGCGATCATCCGCAAGAAGTACGTGCACATCGGTTTCGCGGTGGACACCCCGGATGGCCTGCTGGTACCGGTGATCAAGAACGTCGACCAGAAGAGCCTGCTGCAACTCGCAGCCGAAGCCGCCGCGCTGGCTGCCAAGGCCCGCGACAAGAAGCTCACCCCGGACGACATGCAGGGCGCATGCTTCACCATCTCCAGCCTCGGTCACATTGGCGGTACTGGCTTTACGCCAATCGTCAACGCGCCGGAAGTGGCGATCCTGGGTGTGTCCAAGGCGACTATCCAGCCGGTCTGGGACGGTAAAGCGTTCCAGCCGAAGCTGATGCTGCCGCTGTCGCTGTCCTACGATCACCGTGTGATCAACGGCGCCGCCGCTGCGCGCTTCACCCAGCGTCTGGGCCAAGTGCTGAACGATATCCGCACGATCTTGCTGTAAACCGTCACGGCCTCCTCTTCACTGAGGAGGCCTGGCTGTATCGATTTTCGAGCGCCACGCTCGTACCTCAACCCCGCCACTTGGCGGGGCTTTTTTTGCCGGCTTTCAGGCAGGAAACTGGACATACAAGACAGGTTTGTACACCTTCCATCACCTCGATTGCAGAAATCCCTTCCGCAGCCGATAACCCCGTTATAGCACTTAGCCTTCATCCTCTCTTGTCAGCCCGCGCCGCATGATGCAACCTTGCCGCAGGCAACAGAAAAGAGGGCGTGAGCCCGGCGCCGTGCGCGTTATTTCAAGTGAGTCTCCCCCATGAAAAGCCAGCCCGATGTCGCCCGAATGGCGGCCGAGGTAGTGACGCAGTTACCGGTGCCTTCGCGCCTCGGTATGCTGCGTTTCGAGCGGCTTAATGAGGCAAGCTGGGCCCTGCTTTACCTCGACCCCAATTGCGAGCGCCAATTCGGCCTGCCGGCGGTCGAGCTGTGCGCGCTGATCGGCACCCCGTACGCCAGCCTGATGGAGCCTCAGGCGCGCTATCAACTGCATGACATCATCCAGCAGCAACTGAACCAGAGCCCGCACTACTTGGTGCGCTATACCCTGCACACCAGCGACGGCCCGCTGAGCCTGCTGGAAATGGGCGAAGCCTACAAACAACACAATCGCCACCTGCTGCGCGGCTACCTGATGGTGGTCGACGGCCTGTTCAGTGAAATCCCCACTGCCGTGCCCACGGCAGACCTGGAGAACCAGAACAGCCGCCTGCAGATCGCTCTGGAACTCAACCAGCGGGCCCAGCAGGAACAGTTGCAGCACCTTGAGCGGGTGCGCGCGCAACAGGAGTTGATCCTGCTGCTGGCCCGCCAGCGCTACACCACTAACAATTCGCTGCAGGAAGCCGCCGAGCTGATCACCCGCAGCGCCTGCGATATCTACCAGATCGACTGCGCCAGCATCTGGAACCTTGAAGGCCAGCGCCTGGTGCCGATCTCCGCCTACCACCGCGCAGACGGGCAGCATCACTTGCCCGAGCCTATCGACGCCAGCTGCTTCCCGGACTACCTGGAAGCCTTGCACTCCAGCCGGGCCATCGACGCCACCAACGCACTGCGCGACCCGCGCACCCGAGAAATGGCCGACAGCCTGCGCGACAAAGACATCCACGCGATGCTTGACGCGAGCATTCGCGTCGATGGCCATGTGGTGGGCGTGCTGTGCCTGGAGCAAAGCGGCAGCACCCGCGCCTGGCAGGCCGATGAAATTGCCTTTGCCGGCGAGCTGGCCGACCAGTTCGCCCAGGTGATCAACAACCACAATCGCCGCACCGCCACCAGCGCCCTGCACCTGTTCCAGCGTGCCGTGGAACAAAGCGCCAACGCCTTTCTGCTGGTCAACTGCGATGGTGTAGTGGAGTACGTCAACCCAAGCTTTACTGCAATCACCCAGTACAGCGCCGAAGAGGTCCACGGCCACCGCCTGGCCCAATTGCCGGCGCTGGAGAACCTCAGCGAATTGCTGTTCGACGCTCCCTCGAGCCTGGCCAAAAGCAACAGCTGGCAGGGCGAATTCAAGAGCCGGCGCAAGAACCTGGAGCCCTACTGGGGCCAGCTGTCGATTTCCAAGGTGTATGGCGACAACCGTGAGCTGACGCACTACATCGGCATCTACGAAGACATTACCCAGACCAAGCTGGCCCAGCAGCGTATCGAGCGCCTGGCCTACACGGACAACCTGACCAACCTGGGCAATCGCCCGGCGTTCATCCGCAACCTCGATGAACGCTTCGCCCGTGACAGCGACAGCCCGATCAGCCTGCTGCTGGTGGACATCGACAACTTCAAGCGCATCAACGACAGCCTAGGCCACCAGACCGGTGACAAGCTGCTGATCAGCCTGGCCCGGCGCCTGCGCAACAGCCTGAGCACCGGTGGCAGCCTGGCGCGCTTTGCCAGCAACGAGTTTGCGGTGCTGCTCGACGACACCGACCTGGAAAGTGGCCAGTTGGTGGCCAGCCAATTGCTCGCGACCCTCGACAAGCCGATGTTCGTCGACAACCAGTTGATCAGCGTCACCGGCTCCGTGGGCCTGGCCTGCGCGCCACTGCATGGCCGCGACCCGCAGACCCTGATGCGTAACGCCGGCCTCGCCCTGCACAAGGCCAAGGCCAACGGCAAACATCAGGTGCAGATCTTTACCGAAGCGCTGAATGCCGAGGCCAGCTACAAGCTGTTCGTCGAGAACAACCTGCGCCGCGCCCTCACCCAGAACGAGCTGGACGTGTTCTACCAGCCCAAGCTGTGCCTGCGCAGTGGCCGTCTGCTGGGCATGGAAGCGCTATTGCGCTGGAACCATCCGGAAAAGGGCATGATCCGCCCTGACCAATTCATCAGCGTGGCTGAAGAAACCGGCCTGATCATTCCCATCGGCAAATGGATCGCACGCCAGGCCTGTCGCATGAGCCGACAGTTGACCGCCGCTGGCATGGGTAACTTGCAGGTCGCGATCAACCTGTCGCCCAAGCAGTTTTCCGACCCGGACCTGGTGGCCTCGATCGCCACGATCCTCAAGGAAGAAAAACTGCCGGCCAACCTGCTGGAGCTGGAACTGACCGAAGGCCTGCTACTGGAAGCCACCGAAGACACGCGCCTGCAGCTTGATCAATTGAAGAGCTTCGGCCTGACCCTGGCCATGGACGACTTCGGCACCGGTTACTCGTCGTTGAGTTACTTGAAAAAATTCCCTATCGACATCATCAAGATCGACCGCAGCTTCATCCACGAAATCCCGGACAACCAGGACGACATGGAAATCACCTCGGCGGTGATCGCCATGGCCCACAACCTCAAGCTCAAGGTGGTGGCCGAGGGCATCGAAACCGCCGAGCAACTGGCGTTTCTGCGCCGGCACCGTTGCGATGTGGGCCAGGGCTACCTGTTCGACCGGCCGATCCCCGGCGCCGAGCTGCTGGCGATGCTGAAACGCTACCCGCGCGGCCCTATCGCCTGACAGCGCTGTAACACTCGGGCACACTGGCGGTCTCAATCTTTATTGCTAACTCAACCTGACGAGAGGACTGATCATGGTCTTGCGCTCGGAAATTCTGGTGAACAAAAACGTGCTGCCTACTCAAGAACAAGCTCTGCCTGGCCGTGAAACCCCGATGGCATTGCCGGAGACGCACTTCGTCAATGGCAACCCGCTGCTCGGACCGTTCCTCGATGACGTCGGCTTTGCAATCTTCGGCCTGGGCTGCTTCTGGGGTGCCGAGCGTCGGTTCTGGCAGCGCGATGGCGTGGTCAGCACTGTGGTCGGTTACGCCGGTGGCTACACGCCCAACCCGACCTATGAAGAAGTCTGCTCGGGCCTGACCGGCCACAGCGAAGTGGTGCTGGTGGTGTATGACCAGGCCAAAGTGAAATACGAAGACTTGTTGAAAATGTTCTGGGAACTGCACAACCCCACCCAGGGCATGCGCCAGGGCAATGACATCGGCAGCCAGTACCGCTCAGTGATTTATGCCACCACGCCGGAACAACTGGCGGCGGCGCAGGCCAGCGCCAAGGCGTATCAAGCCGAACTGACCAAGGCCGGCCTGGGTGCGATTACCACCGAAATCGAAGAGGCACCGACGGTGTACTTCGCCGAGGCGTATCACCAGCAGTACCTGGCGAAGAATCCACAGGGCTATTGCGGGATTGGTGGCACCGGTGTGACCTGCCCGATCTAAAGCCGACACGGGTAAAATGTGGGAGGGGGCTTGCCCTAATGCCAGTCACTTAAGGAGGAACACTGTAACTGTGGCGAGCGGGCTCGCCCCGCGTTGGGCTGCGCAGCAGCCCCAATAAGAGCACTGCAGTGTGCCAGACAGCTCCGGGGCTATGTTTTGGGGCTGCTTCGCAGCCCAACGCGGGGCAAGCCCGCTCGCCACAGGTGACTGGTTGCCCGTTCTGTCCCTTAACTAACCGGCATTAGGGCTTGCCCCCTACCACATTGTTTCTAACCAGGCGTGGTTACTCAGCGATGAGCCAATCCATCTGCCATCCGCCCTGGGTCTGCCCAAGCTTCCTGGACAGCCACGGCAGCAGCTCACGCAGCTCCTCTTCCAGCCCCCACGGCGGGTTGGCGATGGCCAGGCCCGAGCCAGTCAGGGTGTTGGGGGTGTCCAACGGATGCACCAGTAACTCCACTCGCAGCAACTTCGGCGCGCCGGTGCCGGCCAGGTCCTGGTAGAAACGACGCAACATGCGCTGGTCCTTCACCGGGTACCAGATGGCCGCGACGGTCTGGCGCATGCGGCCCACGGCTTCCTTGAGGGAGGCGGCGCAGCGTTGCATCTCGTCGAGCTTTTCGAACGGCGGGTCGATCAGCATCAGCGCGCGCTTTTCCGGCACCGGCAACAGCGCACGCGGTACGTGCCAACCTTCGCCCAGGTGCACTTTGACGCGGCGGTCGCCCTTCATGTTGTCCTTGAGCAACACGCCGTCTTCCGGGTGTTTCTCATTGAGCAGCACGCGGTCCTGAGGGCGCGTCAGGCGCCGCGCCAGCTCGGGCGAACCAGGGTAGTAGCGCAACTCGCCATCTGGGTTCATCTCATGCAGCACGCGCATGTAATCGGCGGTCAACGGCGGCAGGTCGCTTGCGCCCCACAGGCGGGCGATGCCTTCCAGGTATTCACCGGTGCGGTTGGCCTGGTCGCCCTGCAGGTCGTACAGACCGATCCCGGCATGGGTGTCAAGGTAGGCGAACGGCTGCTCCTTGCGCGACATCAGGGCAATGAGGCGGGTCAAGGTCAGGTGTTTGAAGACATCGGCGTGGTTGCCGGCGTGAAAGGCGTGACGATAATTCATGGTTGCTCCTGCGCAGGGGGCGAAGTTTACCTTTTACGCAAGCGTTGGTGCAGGGCAACGTGCCGGGCGGTGCTTATATCGAAAAGACAGGCTTTCACCTGAAAAAAGTCTAAATATCAATGATGACTCGGACTTATTGTGGCGATCCACACTCCAGGGAGGTCCATCACCCTCATGAAAGACGCCACCATCGCACTGCACCACGGCTTCAAGTCGGACCCGACCACCAAGGCTGTTGCTGTGCCGATCTACCAGAATGTTGCCTTCGAATTCGACAACGCCCAGCACGGCGCCGACCTGTTCAACCTGGACGTGCCCGGCAATATCTACACGCGGATCATGAACCCCACCAACGACGTGCTGGAGCAACGCATCGCCGCGCTCGAAGGCGGTATCGCAGGCCTGGCGGTGTCGGCCGGCAGCGCGGCGATCCACTACGCGATCCAGACGCTCACCCGCGCCGGGGACAATATCGTCACCACCCCGCAACTCTACGGCGGCACCTACACCTTGTTCGCGCACTTGCTGCCCAGCTTCGGCGTCGATGTTCGCTTTGCCCGGGATGACTGCGCCGAAGCCATCGCCGAGCTGATCGACGACAACACCAAGCTGGTGTACTGCGAAAGCATCGGCAACCCGGCGGGCAACATCGTCGACCTGGAAGCCCTGGCCAACGTCGCCCACGCGCGCGGCGTGCCGCTGGTGGTGGATAACACCGTGGCCACGCCGATCCTGTGCAAACCCATCCGGTTCGGCGCCGATATCGTGGTGCACTCGGTGACCAAGTACATCGGCGGCCACGGCAACTCCCTGGGCGGCGTGATCGTCGACAGCGGCAACTTCCCCTGGACCGACTACCCGCAAAAATTCCCCGGGCTCAACAACCCCGAGCCCGCCTATCACGGCGTGGTCTACACCGAGAAATTCGGCCCGGCCGCCTTCATCGCTCGCGCCCGCACCGTTCCACTGCGCAACACCGGCGCAGCACTGGCCCCGATGAACGCCTTCCTGCTGCTGCAAGGCCTGGAAACCCTGGCCCTGCGCATGGAGCGCCATACTGAAAACGCCCTGAAGGTCGCACAGTTCCTGCAAGGCCATGCCGAGGTAGAGTGGGTCAGCTACGCAGGCCTGCCGGACCACCCGCACCACGAACTGGCGCGGAAGTACTTGCAAGGCAAACCGTCAGCAATCCTTTCATTTGGCTTGAAGGGCGGCTATGAGGCCGGCGTGCGCTTCTATGACGCACTGCGCATCTTCAAGCGCCTGGTGAACATCGGCGATGCCAAATCCCTGGCCTGCCACCCGGCCTCCACCACCCACCGGCAGATGAACGAGCAAGAACAGGCCAAGGCCGGCGTAAAGCCCGAGATGATTCGCCTGTCGGTGGGCATCGAGGCCATTGAAGACCTGATCGAGGATTTGCAGCAGGCGCTGGGCTCAACTCAGCTCTGAGGCCAGGTAATCAGCCAGCGCTTCATGGCTGATACCCGATCGACGCGCAAAGTAGGCGACCTTGTGTTGCAAGGTCGCCGGCGCAAAAGCGGTGTAGAGGTCGGGTCGCTGCTCTTCGAGCCACTGCAACAGGTTACCGACCAGGGTTTGCGGCGATTGCTCCGCCAAGTGCTCCAGCAAAGGTACCGGCACTCGCCACCATGGGCTGGCTTTGGCGGCAGTGACCGGGCCAGTCGCAACAGTCAGCGATTGGCCATTAATGAGGTATCGCGGGAACACCGGCAACAGCTCTTCACCGCAGCGCTGAATGATCGGCAGAAACTGCGCGCCATCCCAAAAGCGCAAAAATACCTCTTGCCCATCGGCCAGGTACACCTTGGTCAGGCTTTGCAGGTGTGCGACCACCACGTCCAATGGGCAGGACGACACGGCCAGCCAGCCCCAATCCGTGGCGTCTGTGGCGGCAGCCCATTCCAGGAACGCGCTACCTGGATCGACGATGCCTACATGGGGCATCACCTCCTCCCAGGTCGCATAGGCCGTACTGGCCCAAACGGGATGCAAAGGCGCTCCGCCGGCCAGCGTTCGCCACGCATTCAAGGGCTGGGCGTCGCTGGCAGCGCCGAGTACTGCGAAGATCTTTTCACCAGCAAGCAAGGGTTGAAGCATCGACGTAGAGTCCTTCTGGGTGGAGGTCAGGTGAGATTGCACTGGCCGTTCCTGCATCGTTCGCACTCTTCGCAAAACGGTGCACTGCGTTTCAGGCTGGCGACCTGCACACGGGACAGCGGAGCCGGGATCACTGCCAACAATTTTTCCTTCACCCCCGGCATCAACGGCGCCGCTACTGCAGCGGGCGCCCCGCCAGGCTGGATCGGCACGCTGCTGAAAATGCCACCGGCAGACAGGGTGATCGACTGCCCACCCGCCTGAATCGTGACGGTCGCGCCCGCGTCGATGACGATGCTTTGTCCTGCGCCTATCTGGATGGTCTGCCCGGCCCGGACCTGCTGCGAACCGCCCACCACCAGATGGTCGTCCTGCTTGAGGTCGGTCAGGCGGTTGCCATGATTTATCCGCTGTTCCTCGCCCTGCACTTCATGGTGCGATTCGCCGTCCACCGTCACCCGATGGTCATGCAGCACATGTTGCGTCCAATCCCGCTGGGCACGCAGATAGATTTCCTCGGCCCCCTTGCGATCCTCGATGCGTAGCTCGTTGTAGCCACCACCCCCAGGGCTGCTCTGGCTGCGCAAGATGCTTCGGGTCTTGTCCGCCGGCAAATCAAGGGGCACCTGTGTTGCCGCATTAGGCAGGCAACCCATCACCAATGGCATATCCGGGTCGCCATTGACGAAGCCCACCAGGACCTCCATACCGACCCGCGGAATCAACACCGAACCGTAACGATCATGAGCCCAACCGCTGGCAACCCTCAGCCAGCAGCTGGACTGATCGTTGCGTTCACCGTTGCGGTCCCAGGCAAACTGCACCTTGACCCGGCCGTACTCGTCACAATGGATTTCACTGTCGGCTGGCCCCGTTACCACTGCGTTCTGGTAACCCGATATGGGCGGCCGCGACATCAGGAGCGGTGTTCGAAACAGCACGTCCCAGGGCGTTACGACAAATTCATTGCTGTAGCCTTGGGAAGATTCATCGCCGTACCCTTCAGGGGCAGATTCCTCAAGCACCTGAGGCTGCCGCCCTGTATGGTGCAACTGAGTGACCAGCCACAAATCATTCCACTCCTGGCGCGGGTGCCCAGCCATCTTCAGGAACTGTCCGGTGACCAACGCCGGCTGGTCGCTATGGCCGCTGGCCTGGCAGTAATCGCTGCGATGACGCTCCAACATGCGTTGCGCCAGGTACTTGCCGCGCTCACGATCCACGAAGTGCCCTGGGTAACGCTGTTCGTTCAGAGTCGGTTGCTGCTTGCTGGAGACTGCGCTTTCCAACGTCAGGTTCGGCTTTTTGAAGTCGTAGTCCCGCAGATTCACCTCACTGGTGCGGGTCTTCAGCCGCAGAATAAAGCGCTTGATCGCAGGCCCATCGGCCACCATCCCGGAGCCGGGTGAATACGGCGTGACGTGATCCGGCTGCGCGAACACACTCTGGTCGTCGCCAAACACCAACAGGTGGCGCTCGGGGCTGTGCTGGAAGTGATAGTGAATGCCCCATTCGACACACAAGCGTTGAATGAACTCCAGATCGGTTTCGCCGAACTGAACACAATACTCACACTCGGGGTACTTGCCGCTCAGATGAAACGCGAAGGCATCAGCCTTGATTGCCTGGGCTTCCAATACCTGCGCAATGATCTGGGGCACTGTTTGTTTCTGGAAGATCCGCTGATGCGTGCTGTGCTCCAGATAAGCCAGCTGCGGCACCAGAGTGATCTGATAGCGCGTAAGGCGCCTGCCCGAATCGCCTTGTGCGACCCGATACACCAGGCCATGAATGCCATGGCCATTGGCATCAAACCCCAGGAACGCCTGGCTGTGCAGCAGGCTCTCAAGGTCCAGGTCGGGTTGCTCGCTGACCAACTCCAGGTCAAAGCGAAAAGGCAGGCTGATGAACTCAGTCCCCATGAACCCCTGGACCTTGAACTCACTGGGCTCCCCATTGAGGGACAGGGTAAAAGCACTCTGATTGGCGGGAGCTAACATCCGGTGTTTCTCTGCAAGGGGTAAGGGGCCGATTCTGCATCACGGCTGCCCTCTGCCGAGCACGCGCCAGACAAATCAGTAAAACCCTACAAAAACGCGTACGAATTCTCTCTGGGTCGGCGTAAAGCACACGCAAAAAAAGGCCCGCTATCCATAGGAAGCGGGCCTCTCTTTCAACTCATCAGGCGCTTAAGGCCCGGCGAATTACTTGTTGAGGTTGTAGTCTTTTTCCGCCGCATCAAAACGCTCGACCATACCCGCAGTCGGTGCGCCCATCTTGCTCACGACGTAGATCGCGAGGCTGGCGAAGATGAAGCCTGGGATGATTTCGTACAGGCCCAGCAGCTCAAAGTGTTTCCACACGATCACGGTGATCGCGCCGACCAGGATACCGGCCAGTGCGCCGTTGCGGGTCATGCCTTTCCAGATCACCGAGATCAGCACCACAGGACCGAACGCGGCGCCGAAACCGGCCCAGGCGTAGCTCACCAGGCCCAGTACGCGGTTGTTCGGGTTGGCGGCCAGGCCGATAGCGACCAGGGCCACCAGCAGCACCATGGCACGACCGACCCACACCAGCTCAACCTGGGAGGCGGTCTTGCGCAGGAAGGTTTTGTAGAAGTCTTCGGTCAGGGCGCTGGAGCACACCAGCAATTGGCAGCTCAGGGTACTCATCACGGCAGCCAGGATGGCCGACAGCAACACACCGGCAATCCATGGGTTGAACAGCAGCTTGGCCAGCTCAATGAATACACGTTCGTGGTTTTCAGTCACAGGACCGGCCACTTCCGGGTGGGCCGAGAAGTAGGCAATACCGAAGAAGCCCACCGCCACGGTGCCGCCCAGGCACAGGATCATCCAGGTCATGGAGATACGACGCGCCTTGGCAATCGACTTCACCGAATCCGCCGCCATGAAGCGCGCCAGGATATGCGGCTGGCCGAAGTAACCCAGGCCCCAGCCCATCAGCGAAATGATGCCGATGAAGGTGGTGTTTTTCAGCATGTTGAAGTTGTCAGGGTTCTTGGCTTCGATGGCCAGGAAAGTGGTGTCGACGCCACCAGTGGCCAGCAGCACGATGATCGGCGTGAGGATCAGCGCGAAAATCATCAGGGTGGCCTGTACGGTGTCAGTCCAGCTCACGGCCAGGAAACCACCGACGAAGGTGTAGGCAATGGTCGCTGCGGCACCGGCCCAAAGGGCGGTCTCGTAGGACATGCCGAAAGTGCTTTCGAACAAGCGGGCACCGGCCACGATGCCGGAAGCGCAGTAAATGGTGAAGAACACCAGGATCACCACGGCGGAGATGATCCGCAGCAGGCCGCTTTTATCTTCGAAACGGCTGGAGAAGTAATCCGGCAGGGTCAGGGCGTCACCGTTGTGCTCAGTCTGGACCCGCAGGCGACCGGCGACGAACAGCCAGTTGAGGTAGGCACCGACGATCAGGCCGATGGCGATCCAGCTTTCCGACAGGCCGGACATGTAGATCGCGCCCGGCAGGCCCATCAACAACCAGCCGCTCATGTCGGAAGCACCGGCCGACAAGGCTGTCACCACGCTACCGAGGCTGCGACCGCCCAGGATGTAGTCGGAAAGGTTGTTGGTGGAGCGATAGGCCATGAAGCCGATCAGCACCATTGCTGCGATGTAGATCACGAACGTGATCAGGGTTGGATTACTAACGCTCATAAGAGTGACGCCCTGGCTTTGTTTTTATGTAGCGGCGGTCTGTCAGACGACAACCCACTGGAAGTAGGTAGACGTAGCTGCGTGCCGCGCATTTATGACTGACGTTTCCCCAGGAAAGCCGCCAGCCGATGAACCAAACCTCAGAGGTGGTTGCACCTTGGGCGCGAATGCTATTCAACAAAGCAAATAAGGTGCAACCAGTTTCGCGAGAATAAGTTGCACCTTGATGTTAAATGCGCAAAACACCTCGTTTTTGCTCCTTTTCGGAGCAAGAACAGCCGATCTCAGAAGCAAACGCACCAAGGCGAAGCGGATTCCGTCGAAGGCCGGTTTTTTTCCCGATCACGATCGAAAAAATCATGAAGAAAATGGGTTGCACCCGGTTGCACCTCAGCATGCGCAAAGCTAATCTTGCCGCCAGCTGATGCCACTCGGTAGTGGCACCCATGAGGATAAGAAAATGGCTACGACCACCCTTGGGGTCAAACTTGACGACCCGACCCGCGAGCGCCTCAAGGCCGCCGCGACCTCCATTGATCGCACGCCTCACTGGCTGATCAAGCAGGCGATTTTCAATTACCTGGAGAAACTGGAGGGTGGTGCAACCCTGACCGAACTCAATGGTTTGAGCAGCAAGGACGCCGACGACGCGGGCGAGGTCCAGACCGACCACGCCCACCAGTGCTTCCTCGAATTCGCCGAAAGCATCCTGCCGCAATCCGTGCTGCGTGCGTCGATCACTGCCGCTTACCGTCGCCCCGAGCCGGAAGTGGTGCCGATGCTGATCGAACAGGCCCGCCTGCCGGCGCCGATGGCCGAAGCCACCAACAAGCTCGCCGCCTCGATTGCCGAAAAACTGCGTAACCAGAAGAGCGCCGGCGGCCGTGCCGGGATTGTCCAGGGCCTGCTGCAAGAGTTTTCCCTGTCGTCCCAGGAAGGCGTTGCCCTGATGTGCCTGGCCGAAGCGCTGCTGCGCATCCCGGACAAGGGCACCCGCGACGCGCTGATCCGCGACAAGATCAGCACCGGCAACTGGCAGCCGCACTTGGGCAACAGCCCGTCGCTGTTTGTCAACGCCGCCACCTGGGGCCTGCTGCTGACCGGCAAACTGGTCGCCACCCACAATGAAGCCGGCCTCACCTCGTCCCTGAGCCGCATCATCGGCAAGAGCGGCGAGCCGATGATCCGCAAGGGCGTCGACATGGCCATGCGCCTGATGGGCGAACAGTTCGTCACCGGCGAAACCATCGCCGAAGCCCTGGCCAATGCGAGTAAGTTCGAAGCCAAAGGCTTCCGCTATTCCTACGACATGCTCGGTGAAGCCGCGCTCACCGAACACGATGCCCAGAAGTACCTGGCCTCGTACGAACAAGCCATCCACTCCATCGGCAAAGCCTCCCACGGCCGTGGGATTTATGAAGGCCCGGGCATTTCCATCAAGCTGTCGGCGCTGCACCCGCGCTACAGCCGTGCGCAGTATGAGCGCGTGATGGATGAGCTGTACCCGCGCCTGCTGTCCCTGACCCTGCTGGCCAAGCAATACGACATCGGTTTGAACATCGACGCCGAAGAAGCCGACCGCCTGGAGCTGTCCCTGGACCTGCTCGAACGCCTGTGCTTCGAGCCTCAACTGACTGGCTGGAACGGCATCGGTTTCGTGATCCAGGCCTACCAGAAGCGTTGCCCGTATGTGATCGACTACGTCATCGACCTGGCGCGCCGCAGCCGCCACCGCCTGATGATCCGCCTGGTAAAAGGCGCGTACTGGGACAGCGAAATCAAGCGCGCCCAGGTCGAAGGCCTGGAAGGCTACCCGGTGTACACCCGCAAGGTGTACACCGACGTGTCCTACATCGCCTGCGCACGCAAACTGCTGTCGGTACCGGAAGTCATCTACCCGCAGTTCGCCACGC
>Ga0068853_100000208_pt1 | contig 41514 bp, 32 predicted proteins | sample KBSCornC32_FD_65655 | JGI IMG/M metagenome (GOLD analysis project Ga0068853, IMG submission 65655) | Corn rhizosphere microbial communities from Kellogg Biological Station, Michigan, USA - KBS Corn C3-2 | ecosystem: Host-associated > Plants > Roots > Rhizosphere > Soil ... | reverse complement strand
AGGATGCCGCGCAGGTCGGCATCGAGGCGCAGCGGCGGGATCGGCGACGCGCGCAAGTCGGTCGCGTCGCGGCGGCCTTCGAGCATTTCGCGCAGCAGCACGCCGAGGCTGTAGATGTCGCTCGCGGTGGTGATGGCCCGGCCCTGCTCCTGCTCGGGGCTCGCGTAGCCGCGGCTGAACACGCGCGTCGAAGTCTCGCGCTGCGATTCCTCGCCGGCTTCCACGAGGCGCGCGATGCCGAAGTCGAGCAGCTTGACCGTGCCGTCGGCGGCGACCATCACGTTGGCGGGCTTGATGTCGCGATGCACGACGAGGTGACTGTGCGCGTGCGCGACCGCGTCGAGCATCGCCTCGAACAGCGCGAGGCGGTCGCGCAACGCCGGCGCGTGCGTCGCAACGTGCTCGAGCAGCGGCACGCCGTCGACGTATTCGAGCGCGAGCCACGGCTGCCCTTCGGCGGTCTCGCCGCCGTCGAGCAGGCGCGCGATGTTCGGGTGGTCGAGGCCGGCGAGGATCTGCCGCTCCTGGCGCAGGCGCCGCGTCGCGTCGCGGGTCGGGAAACCGCGCAGCAACTTGACCGCGACGGCCCGCTCGAACTGGCCGTCGGCGCGTTCGGCGAGGAACACGGTGCCCATGCCGCCGGCCCCGAGTTCGCGCACGAGGCGCCACGCGCCGAACTCGCGCGGGCCCTCGCCGTGCAGGCGCGCGGCACCGTGCGCGATCGCCTCGGCGAGCGGGTCGCCGTCGGCGGCGTCGGCCGCGAGCAGGCGCTCGAGGCGCGCGCGCGAGGCGGGATCGAGCGACAGCCTGGCAATCTCTTCCGCGCGCTGCGCCGGGTCGAGCGTGCGCAGGCGCTCGAAATGCGGCGCGAGCGTGTCGAGCGTCGACGCGCTCATGCTTCCAGCGCGCTGCGCAGCCATGCGCGCGCGAGGCGCAGGTCGCGATCGACCGTTCCCTCCGACACCTGCAGCGCCTGAGCGACCTCGATCCGGCTGAGGCCGCCGAAGTAGACGAGCTCGATCATCTGCGCGCGCCGCGCGTCGCTCTGCTGCAGGTCGCGCAGCGCGTCGTCGATGCGCACGAGCTCGGTGTCGCCGTCGTTCGCGGCGACGCCGAGCGCGGCATCGAGTTCGACTTTCTCGGCGCCGCCGCCGCGCTTGGACGCGAGGCGCTGGCGCGCGGCGTCGACGAGGATCTGACGCGTCGCCTGCGCGGCGACGTGGAAGAAGTGACGCCGATCGCTCCAGGCAGCGTCAGTGCCGAGCAGGCGGATCAGCGCCTCGTGCGCGAGGTCGGTCGCGCTCAGGGTCGCGCCGGGCATCTGCCGCAGCGACTGCGCCGCGATCGCGCGCACGTTGGCGTAGACGCGTTCGACCAGCGCCTCGCGCGCGCCTTCGTCGCCGCTGCGCCAGGCGGCGATGAGGCGGGTGACGTCGTGGTCGCCGGGGCCGTCGTTCATGCTGCGTCGCCGTTGGGATTTTCGTGGCGGTTCTTCGTAACAGTCATCGAACCGTCCTCGGAGCCATCCCATGATCATACGTCCTCGACACGTACTGCAGACTGCGGCGTGGTTCGCGGTCGCACTGTCGACCGCCGCGCTCGCACAGGAGCCCGCGCCGCCGTCGCCGGCGGGTCCGCTGACCTTGCCCGGTCCCGATCTGGTGACGCCGTGGTACAACGGTGCGTTCACGAGCATCGGCACCGTCCAGTACTGCCTCAGCGATCCGCCGATCTTCGCGACGCGCGTGATGGGCTATACCGGGTTCAGCCACCCGCCGCCGGACTTCTCGCCGGCGGTCGGCGAAGTGTTCTACACCCATCTCGTGCTCGGCCACCCCGGCAATCCCTGCACCGGCAGTGCGGTCGGCATCGAGCTGATCCTGCCGCCGGGCATGCAGACCGCCGTTTCGGCCGACAACCCGGTGTTCTGCTTCTCGATGGTGCCCAACCCTTCCAATCACCTCATCAACCTCGACACCGACGCCGATTACGGCTGCCCGACGACGTTCCCGCAGGGGCTGGAAGGGCTGGCGGTGCGGCCGTTGCGCGGTGGCCTGGGCAACAGCGGCGCGTGGGGCATGGCGATGGGCTTCTATCTGGAAATCCTCATCCCGGTGCGCGCGACGCAGGTGCAGATGGGCAACCAGTCGATCGCGTGGCGCGTGAACCCCGACGTCGGCGTGGTCGGCTATCCGCAGGTGCCGGTGTTCGCCAACGGCGACGTGGTCTTCCGCGACCAGATGGAGAACACGCTGCTCAACCTCGACCTGTGCACGCTCGATCCGCTGCCGCAGGGCTGTTGAGCGCGTGAGCCGGCCTTGACGCCGGCGTTGCAAAGCCGACGGGCGCGCGCGAAGCTGCGCGCCCGTCGTCCTGCTCGCCCGCCATGCCCCCACGCCTCGTACTCATCGACGGTTCGTCGTACCTCTACCGTGCGTTCCACGCGCTGCCGCCGCTGACCAACGCGGCCGGCGAGCCGACCGGCGCGCTGTTCGGCGTCGTCAACATGCTGCGCACGATCCTCAAGCAGCGGCCCGACTACGCCGCGTTCGTCGCCGACGCGCCCGGGCGCACGTTCCGCGACGACCTCTACGCCGAATACAAGGCGAACCGCCAGGCGATGCCCGACGACCTCGTCGCGCAGGTCGAGCCGATGCTCGCGATCGTCGGCGCGCTCGGCTTCCCGATCCTGCGCGTCGACGGCGTCGAGGCCGACGACGTGATCGGCACGCTCGCGCGGCGCGCGAACGCGGACGGCATCGACGTAACGATCTCCACCGGCGACAAGGATTTCGCGCAGCTGGTCGTGCCCGGCATCGAACTCGTCAACACGATGACGAACACGACGCTCGACGCCGCCGCGGTGATGGAGAAGTTCGGCGTGCGGCCGGAGCAGATCGTCGACTACCTCGCGCTCATGGGCGACAGCGTCGACAACATCCCTGGCGTGGAGAAGTGCGGGCCGAAGACCGCGGCGAAGTGGCTGGCCGAGTACGGCAGCCTCGACGGCGTGATCGCGCACGCGGCCGAGGTCGGCGGCAAGATCGGCGAGAACCTGCGCAAGGCGCTGCCGCAGTTGCCGCTGTCGCGCCAGCTCGCGACGATCCGCACCGACGTGCCGCTCGCCGAAGGTCCGCGCGACCTGCACCTGCGCGAGCGCGACGCCGACACGCTGCGCACGCTCTATCGCCGCTACGAGTTCAACGCGGCGCTGAAGGAACTCGACGCGGGCAGCGAGCCGGTCGCGCGCGCCGCGCCCGACTTGCCCGCGGCCGAGCTGCCGCAACGGCGCGAATTCGGCGTGCGCGGAATTTCGCCGCCACCGGCGCCGAGCACGGATCCGCAACTGATGGGGCCCGGCCACTACGAACTCGTCATGACCGAGGCCCAGCTCGACGCCTGGCTCGCGAAGCTCTCCGCGGCCGACCTCGTCGCATTCGACAGCGAGACCGATTCACTCGATCCGATGCAGGCGCGCATCGTCGGCGTGTCGATCGCGGCGTCGCCGCGCGAGGGCGCCTACATCCCGCTCGCGCACGACTACCCCGGCGCGCCCGCGCAACTCGACGCCGCGCACGTGCTCGCGCGCCTCAAGCCGCTGCTCGAGGACGCGACGCGGCCGAAGGTCGGCCAGCACGCGAAGTACGACATCAACGTGCTGTCGACGCACGGCGTCGCCTTGCGCGGCGTCGCGCACGACACCATGCTCGAGTCGTACGTGCTCAATTCCACCGGGTCGCGGCACGACATGGACACGCTCGCGCGGCGGCACCTCGGCTACGAGACCGTGCCGTACGAGCAGGTGACCGGGCGCGGCGCGAAGCAGATTCCGTTCTCGCAGGTCGACCTCGACACCGCGTGCCGCTACGCCGCCGAAGACGCCGACGTGACCCTGCGCCTGCATCGCGCGCTGTGGCCCAAGCTCGCGGCCGAGCCGGGCCTGCGTACGGTGTACGAGACGATCGAGATGCCGCTCGTGCCCGTGCTCGCGCGCATGGAACAGCGCGGCGTGCTGATCGACGTCGCGGCGCTCAAGCGGCAGAGCCACGAGCTCGCGCGGCGCATGCACGAAATCAACGAGCGCGCGCACGCGATCGCCGGTCGCAGCTTCAGCCTCGACTCGCCCAAGCAGCTGCAGGCGATGCTGTTCGACGAACTGAAGCTGCCCGCGCTGATGAAGACGCCGAGCGGGCAGCCGTCGACGAACGAGGAAGCGCTCGAGGCGATCGCCGACCAGCACGAACTGCCGCGTCTGATCCTCGACTACCGCGGCCTCGCCAAGCTGCGCTCGACCTACACCGAGAAGCTCGCCGACAACGTCAATCCGCGCACCGGCCGCGTGCACACGAGCTACAACCAGGCGACCGCGGCGACCGGCCGGCTGTCGTCGGTCGAGCCGAACCTGCAGAACATCCCGATTCGCACCGAGGAAGGGCGGCGCATCCGGCAGGCGTTCGTCGCGCCGCCGGGCTGGAAGGTCGTCGCCGCCGACTATTCGCAGATCGAGCTGCGCATCATGGCGCACCTGTCCGGCGATCCGGGCCTGCTCGCCGCGTTCCACGGCAACCAGGACGTGCATCGCGCGACCGCGGCGGAAGTTTTCGGCCTGCCGCTCGAGCAGGTCGACGGCAACCAGCGTCGCGCGGCGAAAGCGATCAATTTCGGCCTCATGTACGGCATGAGCGCGTTCGGGCTCGCGCGCCAGCTCGGTGTCGGTCGTGGCGAGGCGCAGGACTACATGGCGCGCTACTTCTCCCGCTACCCGGGCGTGCGCGACTTCATGGAGCGCGTGCGCGAGCAGGCGCACCGCGACGGCTACGTCGAGACCGTGTTCGGTCGCCGCCTCCACCTCGACTACATCCACTCGCGCAACGCGGCGCAGCGCGCGGGAGCCGAGCGCGCCGCGATCAACGCGCCGATGCAGGGCACCGCGGCCGACATCATCAAGCGCGCGATGATCACGGTCGACGCCTGGCTGCTCGAGCGCCAGGACGCCGCGCACATGCTCATGCAGGTGCACGACGAGCTCGTGTTCGAGGTGCGCGAGGACGCGGTCGAGGCGATCGTCGCCGGCGTGCGCGAGCGCATGGCCGGTGCGGTCGAACTCGATGTCCCGCTCGTGGTCGATGTCGGCGTCGGTGCGAACTGGGACGAGGCGCACTGAGGCTAGGAAAGGGCGCGTCCGCGCCCGTATAGGCCATTCGTCATGCCCGCGCCGAAGCATGAATGCCCGCTAAACGGGACCGGAAGCGGACTGGAAACTTTCGCACCGAATCCCGATCTATGTTTCCGGGTGCACGCAACGGCACCCCCGGTTGGCTCACCTCCCTGAGTGCAACCCGCGAAGCCCGATCCCTCCCCAGATCGGCCTTCCCCGCCCCGAGGGCTCCCCCTGGCCCTCGGGGCTTTTCTTTTGCATTCGTCCGTGAATGCGGCGACCTGCGAACTTCGCGAAAGCCTTAAGTACGCCAGCTTCGGATAAGTCCAGAGCGACCATCCATGGCCGCACTCAGGTGAATGCGCCTTGCAGCCCCGGGACATTCTCCCTGAACGGGATCATCGGCGCAGGGCTTGCACCTATACTGACTGCAGGGTGTTTGCCGGGATAGGGGCATGGCCGGGGATGTCACCGCGCTCATCGAGGCTGCCAGCGGCGGAGGGGACGCTTGCGCGTTGCAGGCGTTGTTCGAGCGCGTCTACGACGAACTGAAGGTGCTCGCGCGGCGGCAGCTCGCGAGTTCGGGCTCGTCGACCCTGAACACCACGGCGCTCGTCCACGAGGCCTACGTCAAGCTCGCCGGGTCGCGCGAGCGCGAACTGCACGGGCGTGCGCATTTCTTCGCGCTCACCGCCAAGGCGATGCGGCAGATCGTCATCGATCACGCACGCGCACGGGCGACCGAGAAGCGCGGCGGCCATCCGGCCAACATCCTCGAACTCGACGCGGCAGCCGACGTCATCGCCGGCGAAATGCCTGCGGACGAGCTGTTGCGGCTCGACCGCGCGCTGACCTTGCTCGAAAGCGAGGAGCCGCGCCTGGCGAAGCTGGTGGAGCTGCGCTTCTTCGGCGGGCTCGGCATCGCCGAGATATCCCTGCTGCAGGCGATCAGCCCACGCACCCTGAATCGCGACTGGCGGCGCGCGAAGGCGCACCTCTACGTCCACATGCACCCCGACGTATGAAGCAGCCGCGCGGCGCCGACCTGGCGGCGGATTCCTTCGGCGCCCGGCGCGGGCGGTGCGACGGCGCCGGCGGTCGCCGCGGATGAACCGCGCGCGCGTCGATGCGCTGTTCGCGCACGCGATCGACCTGCGCGAGGACGAACGCGCGGACTGGCTCGCGCGCGAGTGCGCTGATGATGCCGAGCGCGCGCACGTCGAACGGCTGCTGCGCGCCGACGCGAGCGCAGGTGATTTCCTCGAACAACCACCCGCGCTGGTCGCCGCCGCCGTGAGCGGCGTCGTGCAGGAGCGCGGCAGTCCGACCGTGTTCGGCGCCTATCGCGTCGTGCGGTCGATCGGCGTCGGCGGCATGGGCGAGGTGTGGCTCGCCGAGCGCGACGACGGTGAGTTCCAGCAACGCGTCGCGATCAAGCGCCTCGCCTACCCGACGCCGGGATTGCTGCATCGGTTCCGCCAGGAACGGCAGATCCTCGCCCGGCTCGAGCACGCGCACATCGCGCGGCTCATCGACGGCGGCCTCGACGCGGGCGGCATGCCGTACCTGGCGATGGAATACGTCGACGGCGTGCCGATCACGCGCCACGTCGCCGACGCGGTGCTGGACCTGAAGGCGCTGCTCGAACTCTTCCTGCGCGTCTGCGACGCGGTGCAGTACGCGCACCAGAACCTCGTCGTCCATCGCGACCTCAAGCCGTCGAACATCTTCGTCACCGCCGACGGCACGCCGAAGCTGCTCGACTTCGGCATCGCCAAGGTGCTGAGCGCCGATACGACCGATGCGCCGACGCAGACGGTCGCGCGCCTGCTCACGCCCGACTACGCCGCGCCCGAACAGTTCGACGGCGGCGCGATCACCACCGCGACCGACGTCTACGCGCTCGGTGTCGTGTTGTACGAGTTGCTGACCGGCAGGCATCCGTATCGCCATGCGCGCGGCGGCGCCAACGCGGGTGACGTTCCCGACCCGCTGCCGCCGAGCGCCGCGAGTCGCGATCGCCGTGCCGCGCGCACGACCGGCCGCGTGCCGCGCGGCGACCTCGATCGCATCGTCCTCGTCGCGATCGCGCGCGATGCGTCGCGTCGCTACGCCTCGGCCGAGGCGTTCGCGACCGACATCCGCCGCTACCTCGACGGTCGCCCGGTCAGCGCGAACCCGGGCAGCCTCGGCTACCGCTTGCGCAAGTTCGCCGCGCGCAACCGCTACCCGCTCGGCGCCGCACTGGTGGTGGTCGCGGCGTGCGTCGCGGCGACCGCGGTCGGCTGGCGCCAGATGCAGCGCGCGAACGAGCAGGCGTCGCGCGCGCAGGCGGCGCGGCAATTCCTCGCCGGTGTCTTCGAGCAGGCGGGCCCGAATCGGAGCCAGGGCAAACCGATGACCGCGCACGAACTGTTGGAACGCGGCGAACAGCAACTGGGTCGTTTCGGCGGGGAACCGGCCATCGAAGCGGATCTGACCGGCCTGATCGCCGGGCTGTACTGGGACATCGGAGACGCCGAGCGTGCGCTGGCCTTGCTCAAGCAGGCGGACGCCGCGATCGACGATCCGCGCGTACCGGACGAGATCAAGGCGCGCAACCTGGTCAGGCGGGCGATGATCGAGAGACGCAACAAGAACAACGACGTCGCCGTGGTGCATGCACGACAGGCGCTGGATCGCGCCGAGCGTGCCGGAGCGGTCGCGGTGCGCGAACGCTCGGACGCCCGCCGCGCGATCATGCTGGCGACGGAGGGAGCCGCCGGCGTCGACTACATGGCGGTCGCGCGCGACGCGCAAGCACTGCTGGCCGAAGACGAAGCGCGGTTCGGCGCGCGCAGCGACATGGTCGCCAAGGACCTCGGTCTTCTCGCCGTCGCGCTGCTGAACGCCGGTCAATACCGCGCAGGCGTCGATGCGTCGCGTCGCGCGCTGGAGATCGATGGCGCGCTGTATGGCGAACGCAGCGCTGCGGTCAGCGACGACCTGTTCTACATCGGCATGGGGCTGCTCCAGATGGCGGATTTTGCCGGCGCCGAGGCCGCGCTGGAACACTGCGCGGCCGTCCGCACCGACGTGTACGGCGCCGACAACATCGAAACGATCGACGCCCGCACTTTCGTGCTGCTGGTCGAGGAATTGCTGGGCCGCTACGCCGAAGTGCTGCCGAAACGATTGCAACTGCTCGAGGACCAGCGTCGTTTCCGCGACAGCAACCCGGGCATGCTGGCGGACGCATACAACATGCTCGGCGACAGCTACGTCATACTCGGCCGGTTCGCCGAAGCCGAGAATGCGCAGCGCGAGTCGCTGGCGATACGGGCTGGCAAGGACGGCACCAATGACAGCATCGCCAGTCGCCGGGCGCTCAGCAGCCTGAGCGACGCGCTGCAACTCGAGGGACGCTACTCCGAGGCGGAAGCGGCGCGCCGCAAGACGCTGGCGCTCGCCGTCTCCGCCTATCCCGCCGGCGGCGACGTGCCCAACGCCGAGCGTGGCGAACTGGGCAACATCCTGCGCCTGCAGCATCGCCACGCGGAAGCGCTCGATGAATTGCGCCAGGCGGCGACTGCGCTCGACGGCGGCAGCAAAGTCCATGCATCGATGGTGCAGGCCCAGCTGGCGGAAGCCGAGCTGGACGCCGGCCATCCCGACCTTGCCTTCGCCGCGGCGACACGCGGCCTCGAACTCGGGCGCGCGAGCATGCCGCGCGGCCAGCGCCGGCTCGCCTATCCGCTGTTCGCGCTGGCCCGGGCTGAACTCGCGCGCGAGCACCCGGCCGAGGCCGAACCGCTGTTGCGCGAAGCGCTCGCCGTGCGCAGCCCGCCGTATCCTGCGTACGATCCACGCGTGCTCGAAGTGAAGGTCGCGCTCGTCGATGCGCTGACCGGGCTCGGCCGGCAGGCGCAAGCACAGGCGCTACGCGCCGAGATCGAGCCGCTGCTGAAGGCGTCGGCGACACCGTATGCGAAGGACCTGCTCGAGCGACTGGGCGCGCGACGGTAGGGCGGCTTCGAAGGAGCAGGGGGAAACCCTGGTCTGCGCGCTTGCGTCGTACGGGCATCCTCGCCCGGATGTGCGTGCGACCGAGAAGCGCGGCTATCGCCGCTGCGACGGTTCGCGCGGCGCCGGCCCGATGGCGCCATTCTCCGCGCCTTCCCGTACGAGGCAGTGAGGGAGCATCCCCTCGCCACGCTTCGGGGAACCGTCATGAATCGTTGGACATGGCTCGTCGCGCTCGCCGCAGCGCTCGGCGTCGGCGCGACCGCGGCACGCGCGCAAAGCTTCACCTACCACGGCTCGCTGCAGGACGCGGGCAAGGCCGCCGACGGCCGCTACGACATGCAGCTCACGCTCTACTCGCAGCGCGACGGCGGCACGATCGTCGCCGGACCCCTCACGCTGTTCGGCGTCGTCGTGACGGAAGGCCGGTTCGTCACTCAGGTCGACTTCGGCACGTTGCCGCACGCGCTCGCGCAGGGCTGGGTCGACGTCAAGGTGAAGGCGGCCGCCGATACCGCGTTCACGTCGCTCGACGCGCGCTCGCCGGTCACGCCGGACGGCGGCTGCCCGGGCTCGTGGGCGCTCGACGGCAACGTCGGCACGTCCTCGAGCAGCTTCCTCGGCACGCTCGACGCGATGCCGGTGTGGATCGAGGCGAACAACACGCCCAACGCCGTGTTCCGCCCGAACGGTGCGGTCGGCCTGGCGCATCCGGACGGAGAGAACGGCGCGTATTCGGTCGCGATCGGCTTTCACGCGAAGACCAACAACGCGGGTTCCACGATGGTCGGCGGCTACCAGGACGGTGGCCTGTCGCAGGCGATCGGCGGCGATTCGGCGCCCAACCAGTTCATCGTCGGTGCGGCCGGTGGCATGGGCATCAACACCGCGCACGCCCCCGACGGCAACGCATTGCGCGACGAGCTGACCATCGCGCCGTCCGCCGTGCTGCCCGGCACCAACGCCGACCTCACGCTCGAAACGAGCACGACGGACGGCTACTCCGGCTTCCATTTCGAGGCCGCACCGAACGGATTCCTCACGCTCCACGGCCTGTACACCGCGAGTGGCGTGCTCGACTACGACAACCTGCTGCGGGTGAATTACAGCCACAACATCGGCGGCTATTTCGCGTTCAACGGCAGTACCTACACCGGTCCGATCACGGTCGGCAATGCCGGCGGCGGCTTCGGCAACGGCGCCTACGTGTCGACCGGCGGCGTCTGGACCAACGCATCGAGCCGCTCGTTCAAGGAAGGTTTCGCCGCGGTCGATGCCGTGGCGGTGCTCGACAAGCTCGTCGCGTTGCCGTTGCAGACCTGGGTCTACAAGGCGTCGCACGAGGAAGGGCAGCACATGGGTCCGTTCGCCGAGGACTTCGCGCGCACGTTCGGCCTCGGCAACGACGAGCAGCACATCGCGACCGTCGACGAGAGCGGCGTCGCGTTCGCGGCGATCCAGGGACTCAACCGCAAGGTGGAGCGCGAGAACGCGGCGCTGCGCACGCAGAACGCCGAGTTGCGTGAACGGCTGGAGCGGATCGCCGCGCGGCTCGATGCGCTGGACGCCCGCGGGGAGAAGTGACATGTCGACCTTCAACCCGGTGATCCGCGGCGGGCCGACCTGGCTCGCGTTCCTCGTGCTCGCCGGCGCCGGCGCGACGCCGGTGCCAGGCAGTGCCGAATCGCCGCGCTACGCGCTGCGTGGCAGTTTCGAGTCGAGTCCGCGGTCGCAGGACGGTGCCGCGTCGATGCAGCTCAGCGCGCGCCTGTCGTCGCCGGCACGCGGCGCGGTCCTGCAGGCAGGCGGCGACTTCGTCGTCGTCGCGGGCATCGCCTCGTCGCCGCTCGGCTGCGCCGACGACACGATCTTCGTCAACGGCTTCGAGACGTCCGGATGATCGCCGCGCGCGCGGCGGGATCGGCGGCTCAGGGGCGGCCGAGCGCGGCGAGCAGCGCCGCGCGCGGCAGCTTGCCCGTTTCGTTGCGCGGCAGCGCCGCGATCTTGCGCAGCGGCCGCGGCAGGAACGCGGCGTCGATCATCTCGCGCAGTTCCTGCAGCAGGTCCGCTTCGCTGCGCGTCGGCGCGACGACGAGCGCGGCGATGCGCCGCACGCCGGTCGCGTCGGCGTCGTCGAGCTGCAGCACGACCGCGTCTTCGACGCCGCGCAGCGTGCTCACGCGGCGCGTGAGGTCGCCGAGCGAGGCGCGCTTGCCCGCGATCTCGACGAGATCGGCGTGGCGGCCGCGCAGGCGGAACGCGTGATCGGGCAGCAGTTCGACCAGATCGGCGAGCACGACCGGCGCCGCGAAATGCGGCGCATCAACGAGCGTGCCGTCCGGCTGCGGACGCAGCATGACGTCGGGATAGAGGTGCCAGTCCTCGTCGATCGCGCAGCGGCGCTGCGCGATCACGCAGGTTTCGGTCGAACCGAACAGCTCGAGTACGGGTGCGCCGTAGCGCGCCTCCGCTTCCGCCGCGAGGTCCTGCGGCAGCGGTGCGGTCGCCGAGGTGATCGCGGCGAGCGGCGGCAGCGCGAGCCGTTCGCGCAGCAGCGCGCGCAGGTGCACGGGCGTCGTCACGAGCACGCGTGGCGCCGGCACCGCGGCGAGCGCGTCGGCGACGTCGGCCGGGAACAGCGGCCGGCCCGCGTGCACGCCGAACGGGCCGAGCAGCGGCAGCAGGATCGACAGCTCGATGCCGTACATGTGCTGCGGCGGCACGGTCGCGACGATCTGCGCGCAGTCCGAACCGTCGAGGCCGGGCAGCGCGGCGAACGCGCGCACGTTGAGCGCCGTGCTCGCACGGAACGAGCCCCAGGTCTTGGCGTTCGGTTTCGGCTGGCCGGTGCTGCCCGAGGTGTAGCCGACGACGACGACCTGGTCGGCGGGAATCACGGGAACTTCGTGCCGCTCGCCGTGCACGCCGAGCGGCGGCAGGCGCATGCCGCGCCCATCCAGCGACGGCGGCTCGACATCGGACAGCGCGTAGCTGCCCGGGTGGCCGGCGAGGATCTCGCCGATCGCCTGCGGCGTGCGTGCGGAAGGCAGCAGGTTGGTGCGGCCACGGCAGGCGACCGCGCAGAGCGCGACGAGGAACGCGTAGCGGTCCTCGCAGAGGTTGATCGCGTCCGCGTGCGGCGGCAGGGTCGCGGCGACCGCGGCGACGTCGGCGAGGAACCCGCCCACGCTGACCGCGTGGCCGTCACGCCAGGCGAGTATTCGTGACGGTTCGGCGCGCACGAGCAGCGGCAATGCCGCGCGTGCTGCGACGCGACCTTCGGGTACCGCTGACATGGATTCCTCCCCCTCCGGGCCTAGTTCCGCAGACTCTCCCCGGTGATAGCGTCGCGGATCGGCGTCGGCCGCTCAAGTCCCCCGGTTTCGCCGTTCAGGATCGCATCGATGCCGGTGGGGAAGGCATGCCGCACGTCCTCGCTTCGGCGCGCGGGCGGCTCGCCGTGGCGGTTGGCGCTGGTCGACACCAGCGCACCGCCGAAGGCGCTGCACAGCGCGGCTGCGGGTGCGTGCGCGGTCACGCGCAGGGCGATCCCGGCATGGCCGCCGGCGATCCATTCCGGCACGCCGGCGGCGCGCGGGAAGATCCAGGTGTGCGGGCCGGGCCAGGTCGCGAGCGCGCGCGAAAGCGCATCCGCCGGCGTCGCGGCGAGGTCGATGTACGGCGCCACGTGCGCGAATTCGGCGCCGATCAGCAGAACGCCTTGCGTCGGCGGACGCTGCTTGAGCGCGAACAGGCGTTCGAACGCCGCGTGGTCGTGCGGATCGCAACCGAATCCGAACACGGCTTCGGTCGGATACGCGACGACGCCACCACGGCGCAGCGCGGCGACCGCTTCGGCGAGGTCGTCGTGCACGGCGTTCATCCGTACAGCGCCAGGTGGCAGTGCGCGCACGCCTTGCCGGCGTCGGCGCGCAAGCCGGCGCCATCGAGAACGCGGGCATTGAAGCGCTTGCCGCAGCGCGGGCAGGCGAATCGCGCGACTTGCACATTGGCGATGATCATCGTCGCGACGAACAGCAGCACGAGCGGCCACTGCGCCGCCGTGAAGACGGGCTCCAGCGCAGGCCATCGGCCTGCCGCGACCGCGAATACCATCCCCGCGCCGATCACGGACAGCGGCAGCCATCGCCAGCGTCGATGGCGGCGCCAGGCGTCGGCGTAGTCGCGATGCGCGGCCGGCGGCGTCATCGCCGGCTCAGCCCGGCGTCTTCTTCGCCGCGGTCTTCCTGGCCGCCGCCTTCTTCGCAGGGGCCTTCTTCGCTGCGGTCTTCTTCGCCGCCGCCTTCTTCGCGGGTGCCTTCTTCACTGCGGTTTTCTTCGGCGCGTCGGCAGCAGGTGCCTTCGTCGACTTGGCGGTCTTCGCGGCTTTCGCCGGCACCTTCTTGCCGAAGCGGCCACCGCGCTTGGGCCGGTTCGGCGCCGCCGCGAGCAGCTCCACGCATTCGGCCTCGGTCAGCTCGCGGGGCTCCTTGTCCTTCGGGATGCGCGCGTTCTTGTCGCCGTCGCTGATGTACGGGCCGTAGCGGCCGTTCAGCACCTGGATGCCGTTGCCGAAGTCCTTGATGATGCGGTTGGCGATGAGCTCGGCCTTCTCGCGCACGAGTTCGAGCGCGCGCGGCAGTTCGATCGTGTACGGATCGTCCTCGGGCTTGAGCGAGGCGTACATCGATCCGTGCTTGACGAACGGGCCGAAGCGGCCGACACCGACGGTGATTTCCTCGCCGTCGTCGGTCTGGCCGAGCTTGCGCGGCAGCTTGAACAGCTCGAGCGCTTCCGCGAGCGTGATCGTGTGCATGCTCTGGCCCGGGCGCAGCGAGGCGAACGTCGGCTTGTCCTCGTCGTCCTTGCTGCCGATCTGCGCGAACGGCCCGTACCGGCCGAGGCGCACCTGCACCGGCTTGCCGCTCTTCGGATCGATGCCGAGTTCGCGCGCGCCGGTCGCCTCGGAGCGGTCGACCGTCTCGCTCTTCTCGTCGACGGTCGCCTTGAACGGCTTCCAGAACTTCTCGAGCAGCGGCACCCAGTCCTCCTCGCCGCGGCTGACCGCGTCGAGTTCGTCCTCGAGCTTCGCGGTGAAGTCGTAGTCGACGTACTGGGTGAAGTGGCCGGACAGGAACTTGGCGACCGCGCGACCGACGTCGGTCGGGCGGAAACGACGGCTGTCGAGCGTGACGTACTCGCGGTTGAGCAGCACCTGGATGATGCTCGCGTAGGTCGACGGCCGACCGATGCCGTATTCCTCGAGCGCCTTCACCAGCGATGCCTCCGAGTAGCGCGGCGGCGGCTCGGTGAAGTGCTGGTCGGCGTCGATCGCGGCGAGCGGCACCGCTTCGCCGATCTCCATCTTCGGCAGCTTGCGGCCCTCGTCGTCGTCTTCCGCATTCTTCGCGTCGCGGCCTTCCTCGTACACGGCGAGGAACCCGGGGTCGACCACGGTCGTGCCGCTCGCGCGGAACAGCGAATCGCCGCCGGCGTCGAGGTCGACGCTGACCGTGTTCAGGGTCGCGTGCTGCATCTGGCAGGCGACCGCGCGCTTCCAGATCAGCTCGTACAGCTTGCGCTGTTCGTCGTTGAGGTAGGCGGCGACCGCGCGCGGGCGATGCAGCGCCGAGGTCGGGCGGATCGCCTCGTGCGCTTCCTGCGCGTTCTTCGACTTGTTGCGGTAGTAGTGCGGCGCCTCCGGCAGTGCCTGCGGACCGTAGTCCTTGGCGATGACGTCGCGCAGTTCGTGGATCGCCTCGGCCGACAGGTGCACCGCGTCGGTACGCATGTAGGTGATGAGGCCGACCACGCCCTCGTCGCCGAGCGCGACGCCTTCGTACAGGCCCTGCGCGATCTTCATCGTGCGGCTGGTCGAGAAGCCGAGCTTGCGCGCGGCTTCCTGCTGCAGGGTCGAGGTCGTGAACGGCGGCGCCGGGCGGCGCTTGCGCTCCTTCGACTCGATGTTGGCGACGACGAGGCGACCCTGCGCGGAGCGCTCGAGCGCGCTGCGCGCGGCCATCGCGTCGGCTTCGTTGGTGAGGTCGAACTGCTCGAACTTCTTGCCGCGCAGCTTCAGCAGGCGCGCCTTGAAGCGCGTGTCCGGGTGCGCGCAGTCGGCTTCGATCGTCCAGTATTCGCGCGCCTTGAACGCTTCGATCTCCTCCTCGCGCTCGGCGATCATGCGCAGCGCGGGCGACTGCACCCGGCCCGCGGACAGGCCGCGCTGCACCTTGCGCCAGAGCACCGGCGACAGGTTGAAGCCGACCAGGTAGTCGAGCGCGCGGCGCGCCTGCTGCGCGTTGACGAGATCCATCGACAGCTGGCGCGGATGCGCGACCGCTTCCTTGATCGCGCGCGGCGTGATCTCGCTGAATACGACGCGATGCAGCGTCTTGCCGTCGAGCAGCTTGCGCTGCTTGAGGATCTCGGCGATGTGCCAGGAGATCGCCTCGCCTTCGCGGTCCAAGTCGGTCGCGAGGTAGAGCGAATCGGCCACCTTGGCCGCCTTGGCGATCGCGTCGACGTGCTTCTCGTTGCGGTCGATGACCTCGTAGTTCATCTGGAAGTGGCGATCGGGGTCGACCGCGCCCTCCTTCGGCACGAGGTCGCGCACGTGGCCGTAGGACGCCAGCACGTGGAAGTCCTTGCCGAGGTACTTGTTGATCGTCTTCGCCTTCGCGGGCGACTCGACGATCAGGAGGTTCTTTGCCATGTGGAGTCCTTGGCGGGTGCGGGCGCGGCGCCGGCGGGGCGCGGATCGGGTCGCCGGCGCGGGCCGGGACATGGGCGCGCCGACGGCACGCAGTCGTTCTCTCTTTTTAGTGGAAACACGTCGCGTGCCGGCCTGTCAAGCCGAACCCGGCACCCGGTGGTCGCGGACGACCCGCCGCGTGGATGCGGCCGGATCGGTGCAACACAAGGCGCCGCCTCGGTTTTTTCAGGCCGCCGGACCGGCACGGAGCGCATAGCCGCCGCGTTCGGCGACGACCTCTCCCTCGAGTTCGAGCATCAGCAGCATCGATGACAGGGACGCCACCGGCAGGCCGCTGCGCTCGGCGAGCGCGTCGATGCCGAGCGCGTCATGGCCGAGCGCCGCGTACAGGCGAGCGTAGTCGGGATCGCCCGCGCGCGAGGACGCGGTGCTCGGCGACCCCTCCGGCAGGCCGGCCGCCTCCGGCCCGTGCAGGCGTTCGCGCAGGCTCGCGCCGAGGCGCAGTGCGAGCGGGGCGAGCTCGGCGACGATCTCTTCGGCCGTTTCGACGAGCTTGGCGCCGGTGCGGATCAGCTGGTGGCAGCCGCGCGCGAGTGGGTTGTGGATCGAGCCGGGGATCGCGAACACTTCGCGCCCGGCTTCCGCGGCCTGGCGTGCGGTGAGCAGCGAGCCCGAGCGCAGGCCCGCCTCGACCACGAGCGTGCCGAGCGCGAGCCCGGCGATGATGCGGTTGCGGCGCGGGAAATGCGTCGGATGCGGCGGCGTGCCGAGCGGGAACTCGCTGACCAGCGCGCCGCCGTTGTCGACGATCCGCCCGGCGAGGTCGCGGTGGCGCGGCGGGTAGACGAGGTCGGCCCCGGTGCCGAGCACGGCGATCGTCGCGCCGCCGGCGTCGAGCGCGGCCGCATGGGCGGCACCGTCGATGCCCTCGGCGAGGCCGCTGGTGACCGCGAAGCCCGCGACGGCGAGCGCACGCGCGAACGCGGTCGCGTTCGCATGGCCGCCCTGGCTCGCGCTACGGCTGCCGACGATCGCGACCTGAGGCCGCCACAAGGCATCGGAGGCGCCGGCGACGAACAGTGCCGCGGGTGGTGTCGCGGTGTCGTCGAGCAGGGCAGGGAAGTCCGCCTCGTCGCAGGCGAGCAGCGCATGCCGCGGCTGCGCGAGCCAGGCGAGGTCGGCTTCGACGAGCGCGGCGTCGGGCGCACGCAACCAGTCGCGGCAGGCGGCCTCGCGCGTGCGTTCGTGGCTGCCGCGGCGCGCGGCCGCGAGCGCACCGGGCGCGTCGCCGGCGTCGGCGAGCAGCTCGCGCAAGGTGGCGGGGCCGAGGCCGGGTGCGCGCAGCAACACGAGCCAGGCCTCGAGCCGTGTCCGGTTCGCCGCGATGTCCATGCGCGGAGTCTAGCGGGCGCGCAAAGGCACGCGGCGCGATGTTGCCATCGCGCCGCGTGAGAGATTGCCGATGGGCGTGCGTTGCACGCCGTCGATCGTTGGGGCGTGCCGTGCACGCCGCCGGATCAGGGCGTCTTGTCCGGATCGAACAGGAACTGGCCGATGTTCACCGGCTTCACCGCGTCCATGACGAGGCCGTAGCTCACGCGCTGGAACGTGCGGAACACCATCACGTGGCCGATGAATTCCGGCGGCAGCGTCGGGCGCGCGTCGTGCGGATGGAAGAACCGCTTCACGCTGCCTTCCGGATAGTCGGTGTCGTCGACGACCTGCTCGCCATCGGCGTAGACGCTGAAGGTCTGGCCGTTCTCGATGCCGTCCTCGCTGCCGCGCGAGAGCGCGACGACCTGGCGCGGGCCGACCGCGTCGAGCGCATCGCTGAATGCGATCACGCGCATGTTCTCGGGCACCTTCGCCGGCGCGTGCGGCACGTACTGGTCGTCGTACGGGCGCGGGTCGATCGGCAGCACGTAGTCGCCCGCCTTGACCTCGAAATCCGAGCTGACCACGAGCGCCGACGACACGTCCGCGCTGCGCGTGACTTCGGCGACGCCGAAATCGCGCACTTCGTAGCCGAGGAAACGCACGTTGCCGGTGAGCGAGAACTCGTTCGGGCCGTGGCGCCAGAGGATGTCCGGGCGACGGTCGTGGAAATCGTCCTTGGCCTGGCGATAGACCTCGCGCGGGCGACCGTCGTCTTCCGGCGGCATGTCGTAGTAGCGGCCGCTCGGGCGCACGAGTGCGAGGCGCGTGCCCGGCTGGGCTGAGAGGCCGCGGATGTAGACGAGCTGGCCCGGCGAGCCGCGCAGCTGGTTTTCCTCGATGCCGACCACGTGCGGTGCATCGCGCAGGTCGTCCTCGCCGATGATGCGCGTGTTCTTCAGCCACTGCTTGAGCGCGGACAGCGGGATCGGCGGGATCGCGTCTTCGTACGCCGACGAGCGCACGTGCGGCCCGAAGCCGCCCTCGGTGCCGAGGCGATGGTCGTTGATCACGAGCACGTCACCCGGATAGATCAGGTGCGGGTTCTTGATCTGCCCGTTGTCCTGCCAGATCTCGGGCCAGTGCCACGGCTTCTTCAGGAAGCGCGCGGAGATGTCCCAGAGGGTGTCGCCCTTCTTGACGACGTACCGGTCCGGGTGGTTGTCCGCCCACTCCGTCGTCGCGGCGTAAACCGTCAGCGTCAGCAGCAGGCCCGCCGAAACCGAAAGGAGTTTTTTAAGCATGACTGCCAATCCCCCGATCCCCAAAGGTTTTCCCGAGTGTAATGGAAAAGTTAGGTACAGGAAAACGAACTGCGTCGCAGCTGCGGAAGGCGGCCCACGGGCGCCTGCAGGGGGTTGCGGCCGGCCCGCGGGGCTGCCGCCGGCCCGGGACGGCGGTAGAATGACTGGCCCGGCCCTTGCACCAGACTGCCCCGGCCGCATACTGGGACCGCCATGGCCTTGCTTCCGATCCTCGAATTCCCAGACCCGCGCCTGCGCACGAAGGCGCAGCCGGTCACCGTGTTCGACGCCGCCCTCAAGCAGCTCGTCGCCGACATGTTCGAGACGATGTACGCGGCGCCGGGCGTCGGTCTCGCCGCGACCCAGGTCAACGTGCACCAGCAGCTGCTCGTCGCCGACATGTCGGAGAACTCCGACCAGCCGCTCGTGCTGATCAATCCGCGCATCCTGGCCAAGGACGGCGTGCAGGTGTTCCAGGAAGGCTGCCTGTCGTTCCCCGGCATCTTCGCCGACGTCGAGCGCGCGCTGCACGTGAAGGTCGCGGCGCAGGACGTCGACGGCAACGCGTTCGAGCGCGAGTTCGAAGGCCCGCTCGCGGTCTGCATCCAGCACGAGATGGATCATCTCGTCGGCAAGGTCTTCGTCGACCACCTGTCGCCGCTGAAGCGCTCGCTGCTGCTCAAGCGCCTCGAGAAGAAGCGCCGCCAGAGCGCCTGACGCGCCCGACGCAGCGGACGAAGCGAAAACCTGAAACACGGAGCACACGGAGAGGAGCTTTTCGAGTAGGAGGCTTCTTCGTGCCTGCCGTTGCCGTTTCTTGTTCTCTCCGTGTGCTCCGTGTTCCACCTTCTATTCGCTCTTCCAGACTTCAATCCCATGTCAAAACCGTTGCGCCTCGTCTTCGCCGGCACGCCCGAGTTCGCCGTGCCTTCGCTCGCGGCGTGCCTGGCGAGCGGTGCCGAGGTCGTCGCGGCCTACACGCAGCCGGACCGGCCGGCCGGGCGCGGGCGCAAGCTCGCGGCGAGCCCGGTGAAGCAGGCTGCGCTCGCCGCGAACGTGCCGGTCGAGCAACCGGAGACCTTGCGTGATCCGGCCGCGCGCGCGCGCCTTGCGGCGTACGCCCCCGATCTCGTCGTCGTCGTCGCCTACGGACTGATCCTGCCCAAGGCCGTACTCGCGCTGCCGCGACTCGGTTGCTGGAACGTGCACGCGTCGCTGCTGCCGCGCTGGCGCGGTGCGGCGCCGATCCAGCGCGCGATCCTCGCCGGCGACGCCGAGACCGGCGTCGACCTCATGCAGATGGAGGCCGGGCTCGACACGGGGCCGGTGTTGCTCGAAGCGCGCACGCCGATTGCGCCGGACGACACCGGCGGACGCCTGCACGATCGCCTTGCCACGCTCGGCGCGGCGACGCTCGCCGACGGCCTCGCACGCGTGCTGCGCGGCGACACGCTCGCGCCGACCGCGCAGCGCGAGGACGGCGTCGCCTACGCGCACAAGCTCGACAAGGCCGAGGCGCGCCTCGACTGGAGCGAGCCGGCCGTCGCGCTCGCGCGCAAGGTGCGTGCATTCGATCCGTGGCCGGTCGCCGAAGCCGCCATCGACGGCGAGCGCCTGCGCATCTGGTCGGCACAGGCGCTCGACGCCGACACCGGCGGTGCCGCGCCGGGCCGCGTGGTCGCGACGCAGCGCGACGCGATCGACGTCGCGACCGGCGCCGGCGTGTTGCGCATCACCGAACTGCAGCGCGAAGGTGGCCGCCGCATCGCGGTGCGCGACTGGCTCAACGCGCGCCGCGACGGCGTCGCCGCGTGAGTCGCCCGCCCGCTCCGCCGCGCCGTGCGCGCTCGAACCCGGTGCCGCCCGGCGCCGCGTTGCGCGCCGACGCCGCACGTGCGCTCGCGCGCATCGCGCTCGACGGCGTCTCGCTGCGCAGCGCGCTCGCCGAAGCGAATCAGCGCGTCGCCGATCCGCGCGACCGCGCGCTGCTCGCCGCGTCGCTGTTCGAATCCTCGCGCTGGTGGCTGCGCTTCGACGCCGCGCTCGCGCGCCTGCTCGAAAAGCCGCTGCCGCCGAAGGCGCGCGACGTGCGCGCGCTGCTCGTGCTCGCGTTCGCCCAGCTCGCCGTGCTCGGCCTGCCCGAGTACGCGGTCGTGGCCGCCTCGGTCGAGGCGGTGCGTGCGCTCGGCCAGCCGCAGTTCGCCGGACTCGCGAACGCGCTGCTGCGGCGATTCCTGCGCGAACGCGCCACGCTCGACGCCGAACTCGATCGCGATGCGTCGCTGCGCCATGCGCATCCGCGCTGGCTCATCGAAGCGATCGAGCGCGACTGGCCGACGCAGGCCGCGGCGATCCTCGCCGCGAACAACCGCGAGGCGCCGCTGACGCTGCGCGTCAATCGGCGCCGCACGACGCGCGAGGCGTTGCTCGCGCGTTTCGTCGAAGCCGGCATCGCCGCGCACGCGCCGGACGGACTCGCCGACGCGCTCGTGCTCGACGACAGCACCGACGTGACGCGCCTGCCCGGCTACGCCGACGGTGCGTTCTCGGTCCAGGACGGCGCCGCGCAGCGCGTCGCCGAACTGCTCGCGCCTGCCGCCGGCATGCGCGTGCTCGACGCCTGCGCGGCGCCGGGCGGCAAGAGCGCGCACCTGCTCGAGCGCGCCGACATCGACCTGCTCGCGCTCGACGCCGATCCGGCGCGCCTGCCGCGCGTGCGCGAGAATCTCGAGCGCCTCGGCCTCGCCGCGACGGTCGTCGCCGGCGACGCGGGCGAACCTGCGGCGTGGTGGGACGGCCGGCCGTTCCAGTGCATCCTCGTCGACGCGCCGTGTTCGGCGACGGGCATCGTGCGCCGCCAGCCCGACATCAAGCTGCACCGCCGCGGCGCCGACGTCGCGCCGCTCGTCGCCGGCCAGCTGCGCCTGCTCGCCGCGCTATGGCCGCTGCTCGCCCCCGGTGGCCGCCTGCTCTACGCGACCTGTTCGTTGTTACGCGCGGAAAACGAAGGCGTGCTTGCCGAGTTCCTGCGTGGCCGTGATGATGCGCGCGCGATGCCGTTGGACGAACGCTGCGGCCATGCCGCGGGAATCGGCCGCCAGAACCTGCCGGGCGAAGGCGGCATGGATGGCTTCTACTATGCGCTGGTCGAAAAGCAGGCGTGAGCGATTCCGGCGTGGCGCGCGCGCGTTCGCGGCCGCCGCGTTCGCCTGCGCGCTCGCCGCGTGCGGCATGCTCGCGCCACCGGGTTCGCTCGCCGTGCGCGGCGTGCAGCTGTACTCGACCGCCGGCACGGCGGTGCTCGAACTCGGCCTCGACTGCCGCTTGAGCGGGCCGATGCAGGACGCGCTCGACCGCGGCATCCCGATCACGTTCGCGATCGACGTGCGCGCCGGCGACTGGCCGCGCCGGCAGGCGCGCGCGACGCGCGCGATCGAGCTGCGCTACTACCCGCTGTCGCGCCGCTACCAGCTGCGCCTGGGCGACAACCCCGACGACGTGCGCAGCTTCACGACGCAGGCCTATCTCGTTTCCGCGCTCGGCTCGCTGCGCCTCGGCCTGCCGGCCGAATTCGCGCACCTCGCGCCGGCCACGCCGCTGCATGTGCGCGCGGCGATCGACCCGACCGCGCTGCCGGGCGCGCTGCGCCTGCCGGCGCTGTTCGAGCCGGCCTGGCGACTCGCTTCCGCGGACAGCACATGGCCCGCCGCGACGCGCTGAACTTCCTGTTCCGCCGCGTGCTGCCCGCGCTCGCGGTCGCGGTGCTGCTGGTCGCGTCGCTCAAGCTCGCCGAGGACGCCGCCGCCGACAGCGCGCGCTTCGCCGCGCACTACCGCTGGGTGCTCGGCGCGGCGCTGGTCGCGCTCGTCGTGCTGGTCGGTGCGATCGGGCTGCGCCTGTGGCGCCTGCGCGCGGACGTGCTGCGCGGCGTGCCCGGCGCGCGCCTCAACCGGCGCCTGCTGCGCTTGCTGATCCTGCTCGCGCTGCCGGCCAGCGTCGTCGTCTACGGCTTCGCGCTGCGCTTCCTCGACGCGACGATCGACAACTGGTTCAACCTGCGCCTCGAGCAAGCGCTCGACGACGCGCTCGAACTCGGCCGCGTCGTCATCGACGAACACCTGCATCGCGACGAAGGCGCGAGCACGCAACTCGCGGTGCGCCTCGGCGAAGAGCCGGCCGAACGCGCGCAGGCGCTGCTCGACGAGGCGATCGACGGCCTCGGCGCGATCCAGCTCAGCGTGCTCGGCGCGGACGGCCGCATCGAGGCGAGCGCGAGTTCCGATCCACGCTACCTCGATCCGCCGATTCCCGACGGCGCCGTGCTGCTGCGCGTGCAGGGCGATCGCCGCTACGCCGCGGCGGAACCGTTCGGCAGCGGCCTCGCCCTGCGCGTGGTGCTGCCGATCGCGCCCGCGGCGCGCTCCGCGCAGGCGGCGCAGGAGCGCCTGCTGCAGGGCCTGTTCCCGCTGCCCGCGCGACTGCAGCCGCTGACCGCGCGGATCGAACGCGCGAGCTTCGACTTCCAGCGGCTGAAGTTCCTGCGCGGCTCGCTCAAGCTCACCTTCGCGTTGATCCTCACCTTCGTGCTGCTGCTGTCGGTGCTCGTCGTCGTGCTGGCCGCGTTCGGCCTCGCGCGCCGGCTGGTCGCACCGGTCGGCCGACTCGCCGCGGCGACGCGCGCGGTCGGCGCGGGGCGTTACGACACGCCGCTGCCGGCGCCGAGCGACGACGAACTCGGTTTCCTCGTCGCCTCGTTCGCGCAGATGACGCGCGAACTCGAGTTCGCCGGCGCGCGCGCGCAGAAGAGCGCGCGCGAGACCGAGCAGCAGCGTGCCTGGCTGGAAGCGGTGCTCGAGCGGCTCTCGGCGGGCGTGCTCGGTTTCGATCGCGATGGCCGCCTGCGCGTCGCCAACCGCGCAGCCGACACGATCCTCGACGTCGACTTCGAGCAGCACCTCGGCGCGAGCGCGGCCGAGATCGGCACGCTGCACGCCACGCTCGCGCCGTTCACCGACCCGCTCGCGCGCCACCTGCGCGAGGACGTGCGCGAATGGCGCGAGGAGGTCGTGCTCGACACCGCGCAGGGGCGACGCAGCCTCATGGTGCGCGGCACCGCGCTGCCGGGGCAGGCCGGTTACGTCGCCGTGTTCGACGACCTCACCGTGCTCAACCGCGCGCAGCGCGACGCCGCCTGGGGCGAGGTCGCGCGGCGCCTCGCGCACGAGGTGAAGAACCCGCTCACGCCGATCCAGCTCGCCGCCGAGCGCCTGCGCCGGCGCTTCCTCGGTCGGCTTGCGCCGGAAGAGGGCGAACTCATCGATCGCGCCACGCACACGATCGTGAGCCAGGTCGAGGCCCTCAAGACGATGGTCAATGCGTTCGGCGACTACGCGCGGCCGCCGCAGCTCGCGCCGCGTCCGCTCGCGCTGCACGCGCTGCTCGGCGAAGTGCTCGACCTGTACGAGAACGACCAGCGCCTGAGCCTCGCGCGCCGGTTCGCAGCGGGCGAGCCGCGCGTGCGCGTCGACGCGGTGCGCCTGCGCCAGGCGCTGCACAACCTCATCAAGAACGCGCTCGAGGCGATCGGCGACGTGCACAAGCCGCAGCTCGTCGTCGCCACGCGCGTGTTCGAGGAGGATGGCGAACCGTGGGTCGAGTTGTCGGTCGCCGACAACGGTCCGGGCCTGCCGGCGGACTTCGGCGAGCGCTGGTTCGAGCCGTACACGACGAGCAAGTCGCGCGGTACCGGGCTCGGCCTCGCCGTGGTCAAGAAGATCGCCGAGGAACACGGCGGCAGCGTACGTGCGGAGAACCGCGCCGAGGGCGGCGCGCGATTCAGCGTGCGCCTGCCGCTCGACACCGCCCCGGACTGAGCGCGCCGGGCGCGGCCCTCAGTCGCGCACGTCGCGCAGATCCGGCGGCGGCGCGCGGAATTCGTCGAGATGGCCGTCGAGGCCGTGTTCGCAGCGCACGAGGCCGCGCGCGAGCGTGTCGGCGAGCAGGCCGTCGTTCGCTTCGTGCAGCGTGCGCGTGCGGTGCCACAGGTGCAGGGCGAGGCCGCCGAAGCGCAGGTCGCGGCGCTGCAGGCCCGCGTTGAACGCGCGCGCGGCGAGTTCGTTGTCCTCGCGGCCCCAGCCCGTCATCGCTTCGTTGAATCCGTTGATCGCGACGAGGTCGTCGCGCCAGAAGCCCCAGTTGCAACTCTTGATGCCGCGCTGGCTGCGATGCGGCCGCGCGTACAGGCGTGCGAGCAGCGGGATGCGCAGCGTGTGGCGGCGGCGCTCGATCGCGGGTTCGAAGAAGCCGACGTCGAGGCGGCGTTCGGCCAGCACGCGCGTGCTGCACGCTTCCGAGGTGAGCACGCGCGAGCCCTGCACGAAGCAGCCGCGGCGCGCGAAGGAGCGGTGCTCGGCGATGCAGTGGCGCTCGGCGACCATGTCGCCGTCGAGGAACACGATGTAGTCGCCCTGCGCGGCGGCGATGCCGCGGTTGCGCGCGCGGCTCATGCGCGCGCCGTCGTCGGGCTGCCACAGGTGCACGAGCCGCGTCGGGTAGTCGCGCGCGAGTCCGCGCAGCAGCACCGCGGTGTCCTCGCGCGAACCGTCGTCGGTGACGATGACCTCGTCCGGCAGCACGGTCTGCCGTGCGAGCGCACGCAACACGAGGTCGAGCGCCTGCGGCCAGTTGTAGGTGATGACGACGACGCTGAGGCGCATGCCGGCTCCGTCCGCTGCGGGCGCGCATGGTAGCAGGCGCGCGACGGCGCCTCGCGCCGCGCCGTCTCCGTTCCGGTGCGCCGGCGCGCGCGCCCGCGGCCGATGCGCCATAATCCGCGCCCCGCGACCGGGTCCGAGCGCGCATCGCGGCGAACGGCACCGGTCCAGCGGGACGGCTTGGGCATGGACACTGGGACGGTATCGATGGACAGCGTGCTGGTCACCGGCGGCGCCGGGTTTCTCGGGTCGCACCTGTGCGACCGCCTGGTCGAGCGCGGCCACGACGTGCTGTGCGTCGACAACTTCTTCACCGGTAGCAAGCGCAACATCGCGCACCTGATCGGCCGGCCGTATTTCGAGCTCATGCGCCACGACGTGACGTTCCCGCTCTACGTCGAGGTCGAGCGCATCTTCAACCTCGCCTGCCCGGCCTCGCCGATCCATTACCAATTCGATCCCGTGCAGACGACGAAGACGAGCGTGCACGGCGCGATCAACATGCTCGGCCTCGCCAAGCGCGTGAAGGCGCGCATCCTGCAGGCATCGACGAGCGAGGTCTATGGCGATCCCGAGATCCATCCGCAGACCGAGGACTACTGGGGGCGAGTCAACCCGATCGGCCTGCGCTCGTGCTACGACGAAGGCAAGCGCTGCGCCGAGACGCTGTTCTTCGACTACCACCGCCAGCACGCGCTCGACGTCAAGGTCGTGCGCATCTTCAACACGTACGGTCCGCGCATGCATCCGAACGACGGCCGCGTAGTCAGCAACTTCATCGTGCAGGCGCTGCGCGGCGAGGACATCACGATCTACGGCGACGGCAGCCAGACGCGCAGCTTCTGCTACGTCGACGACCTGATCGAGGCGATGCTGCGCATGATGGACACCGAGGCCGGCTTCACCGGTCCGATCAACATCGGCAACCCGGGCGAGTTCACGATCCGCGAACTCGCCGAGAAGGTGGTCGCGCTCGTCGGCGGCCGCTCGAAGCTCGTGTTCAAGCCGTTGCCCGCCGACGATCCGCGCCAGCGCCAGCCCGACATCGCGCTGGCGAAGGAAAAGCTCGACTGGCAGCCGCGCGTGGCGCTCGAGGACGGCCTCGGCGAGACAATCCGCTATTTCCGCGACCTGCTCGCGGCCTGAGGCGCACGATGACGGGTACGAGCTTCGCGGTCGTCGTCACCTGCTACAACTATCGCGACTTCGTCGCCGAGGCGGTCGACGCCGCGCTCGCGCAGACACGCGCGCCGGCACAGGTGATCGTCGTCGACGACGGCTCGCGCGACGGTTCGCCCGAGCTGCTGCGCGAGCGCTACGGCGACGATCCGCGCGTGACCGTGCTGTGCGTCGCCAACGGCGGCCAGCTGTCGGCGTTCCAGCAGGGCCTCGCGCGCGTCGACGCCGACGTCGTCTGCTTCCTCGACGCCGACGATCGCTGGAGCGCGGACTACCTCGCACGCATGGCCACCGTGTTCGATGCCGAGCGCGAGGTCGACTTCGTGTTCTCCGACGTCGAGTTGTTCGGCCACGAACAGCGCCGGCTCGGCTACGCCGACGCGCCGGTCGACTTCGGCTACACCGCGATCGCGACCTACCTCGACGCGCACTGGTACGGCGCGCCGACCTCCGCGCTCGCGCTGCGCACGCCGCTCGCACGGCGCGTGCTCGACCTGCCCGGCGAGCTGCTCGCGACCTGGCGCCTCAGCGCCGACAACTGCCTCGTCTACGGTGCGAGCGTGCTCGGCGCGCGCAAGCGCTTCCTGCCGACCGGCGCGGTGCACTACCGCATCCACGGCAACAACGGCTGGTGGGGCAAGCAGAGCGCGCAGACGAAGTTCCTCAACCGCTACCGCTCGCGCTGCCTCATCGAGCAGTACGCGCGACGCATCGGCCTCACCGATGCGTGCGCCGAGGACATCAAGCTCGAGTACCGCAGCAAGCCGGCGCCGTCGTGGCGCGAGACGCGCCGCTACGCGCGCCTCGCGATGCACGGACGCGTGTCGAGCCTGCTCAACCTGTCGCGCGCGCTGTCGATCCTGCTCGCGCGCGTGCGTGGCTAGGCGCGTGCGTCGCGCGCCGGTCATCGCGCTGCTCGGGTTGCTGGGGGGCTGCGCCGGCTTCCATCCGCTCGTGATGGACGAGCTCGCGGCGGGCCACGCGAGCCGCATCCACGGCGTGCGCATCGCGCACGAGTCGCCCGGCCATCTCGACCTCGAAGTCGACTACACCTACGACGGCGCGGTCGGCACCTGCGCGTTCGCCGGCGCGACGAGCCGTTGCAGCGGTGCCGACGCTTGCCGCGACGCGCCGCCCGCGCCGTGGGCGTACACGCCGGCGCCGCTCGAGCCGGGGCGGCATGTCGCGCACGTGCTGGTGTCGATGAACGGCGATGCGCCGCGCATGTACGCGAGCGACGAGCTGCACATCGACCTCTACGAGGGCGGCAAGAGCGAGTTCGCGACGGCGACGTTCGCGTATCCGAAACTCTGGCGGCGCGAGCGCGCCTCGCCACGCTGGGTCGGCGACTGGGCCTGGTGCAAGGCGCCCGCCGCGCGCACCTGCGACTGACCGGCGAAAATCGGCGTCGCACTGCCGGCGCGGTCGCGCTATCCTCGCTGTCTCCTTTTCGCAACGCTGGAACGAGCGATGGCGGCAGCCGCACGCGTACTCGTGGTCGACGACGAGCCGGACATCCGCTCGACGATCCGAGACATCCTCGAGGACGAAGGCTACGCGGTCGATCTCGCCGACTCCGCCGCGGCCGCGCGCGAGGCGCGCCGGCGCCAGCGGCCCGACGTGGTCCTGCTCGACATCTGGATGCCCGACCTCGACGGCATCAGCCTGCTGCGCGAATGGAACGAGCGCGGCGGCCTGCCATGCCCGGTCATCATGATCAGCGGCCACGGCACGGTGGAAACCGCGGTCGAGGCGACCCGCCTCGGTGCCTGGGACTTCATCGAGAAACCCATTTCGCTGGCCAAGCTGCTGCTCGTCGTCGGCCATGCGCTCGAGGCGGGCCGGCTCAAGCGCGAGAACGAAGGCCTGCGCCGCCAATTGCCCGCACCCGGTGACCTCGTCGGTTCCGGTCGCGCGATGCAGGCCTTGCGCGCGCAGATCGACAAGATCGCCGCGCACGACACCGGCGTGCTCGTCGCCGGCGAGCCGGGCACGGGCAAGGAAACGATCGCGCGCGCGCTGCACGATCGCAGCGCGCGCCGCGCCGGCCCGTTCGTGACCGTCGCCGCCGGCGCGATCGCGCGCGAGACCGCCGCGCTCGCGCTGTTCGGCGCCGAGGACGCGAACGGCGTGCAGCACGGCCTGTTCGAGCAGGCGAACGGCGGCACGCTCTACCTCGACGAGGTCGCCGAACTCGATCCCGAACTGCAGCTGCGCCTGTCGAGCGTGATCGAGCGGCGCGCGCTGATCCGCTGCGGCGGGCATGAACCGGTCGCGCTCGATGCGCGCGTGATCGCCGCGACCGCGCACGATCTCGGCGCGCTCGTCGCGGCCGGACGCTTCCGCGAAGAGCTCTACTACCAGCTCAAGATCGTGCCGCTCGCGGTGCCGTCGCTGCGCGAGCGCGGCGACGACATCCCCGAACTGCTGCGCTATCACACGGACTGGTTCGCCAACCGCGACCAGTTGCCGTACCGCAATTTCCCGGTCGCGGTGCAGAACCGCCTGCGCCATTACGCGTGGCCGGGCAACCTGCGCGAGTTGCGCAACCTCGTGCAACGCCTGCTCGTGCTCGGCGCCACGAGCGAGGTCACGCTCGAGGAAGTCGAAGCCGCGCTCGGCTCCGCCGGCGCGGTGGCGACGCCGGTGGCGGGCGCGTCCGGGGTCGACTTTTCGCTGCCGCTGCGCGAGGCGCGCGAGCAGTTCGAGCGCGCCTACCTGCTGCACCAGCTCGATGCGGCCGGCGGCAGCGTCGGCAAGCTCGCCAAGGCGGTCGGCATGGAACGCACGCACCTGTACCGCAAGCTCAAGGACCTCGACATCGACCCGCGCCGGGTCGACCAGGCCGGTTGAGGCAGAGCCACCGGTTCAACCGCAGCTGAACGGACTGGTATTTTCTTGCTGCAATGCGGAAACTTCGGCGTCATGCGCGGGTCATATCCAGCAGCTTCATTCACACTCCAACTGGGCGCCGCCGCGCAAGCAGCGGCGCCATTTTTTTGTCCGGGAATCGGCGCAGGCGAATCGGGCACCCGTGCGGGCGACCGGCGCCGCCCGTGACCTCCCACCTGCGGCCCGCCCGTGACCGCGATCAGCTAGAGGAACCCCCCATGCGACTCGACGGCAAAGTGGCAATCGTGACCGGCGCGGCGAGCGGCATCGGCAAGCGCATCGCCCAGGTGTACGCGGCGAACGGTGCCGCGGTCGCGATCGCCGACCTCAACCTCGACGGCGCGCAGGCGACCGCGAAGGAGCTGGCCGACAAGGGCGCCAAGGCGGTCGGCATCGCGATGGACGTGACCGACGAAGTCGCGGTGGACGCTGGCGTCGACGCGGTCGTGAAGGAACTCGGCGCGGTCGACATCCTCGTCTCCAACGCAGGCATCCAGATCGTCAACCCGGTCGACACGTTCGCCTACGCCGACTGGAAGAAGCTCATGGCGATCCACGTCGACGGCGCGTTCCTCACCACGCGCGCGTGCCTGCGCCACATGTACGCGCGCGGCAAGGGCGGCGCGATCATCTACATGGGTTCGGTGCATTCGAAGGAAGCGTCGAAGCTGAAGGCGCCGTACGTGACCGCCAAGCACGGCCTGATCGGCCTCGCCAAGGTCGTCGCGAAGGAAGGCGCCGAGCACGGCGTGCGCGCGAACGTGATCTGCCCCGGCTTCGTGCGCACGCCGCTGGTCGAGAAGCAGATACCCGAGCAGGCGAAGGAGTTCGGCATCTCCGAGGACGACGTGGTGAAGAAGATCATGCTCAAGGACACCGTCGACGGCGAGTTCACCACGGTCGACGACGTGGCCGCGTGCGCGCTGTTCTTCGCCGGCTTCGAGACCAACGCGCTGACCGGGCAGAGCATCGTCGTCAGCCACGGCTGGTGCATGCAATGAGCACGCGTCGGCGCGGTGCCGCGGAACGCCGCGTCGCGCGCGGCCGCGCGCTCACGCGACCGACGGCGCGCACGTTGCCGGCGCCGGTCGAATCGGCGGGCGCGTACGAAACCGTCGCGCTCGTGTTGCAAGGCGGCGGCGCGCTCGGCGCCTACCAGTGCGGCGTGTACGAGGCGCTGCACGAGGCGGGCATCCGGCCGGCATGGTTCGCCGGCACGTCGATCGGCGCGATCAACGCGGCGATCCTCGCCGGCAACGCACCCGAGCGGCGCGTCGAGCGCCTGCATGAGTTCTGGGACACGATCTGCGCGCCCGCGGGCGCGGTCGCATGGCCGCTCGTCGCGCTCGCCGGGATCTCCGACTGGCTGCCGCCGAGCACGCCGTTGAGCGCGTGGCTCAATGCGCTCGGCGCCTGGGGTGCGCTCGCGCACGGCCAGCAGGGCTTCTTCACGCCGCGCCTGCCGCCGCCGTACGCGTTCAGCGACGGCAGCGCCGCGGCGACGAGCTTCTACGACACCGCGCCGCTCAAGGCCACGCTCGAGCGCCTCGTCGACTTCGACCGGCTCAACGCGGACGGCGTGCGCCTGTCGGTCGGTGCGACCAACGTCGCGACCGGCAACTTCCGCTACTTCGATTCCGCACGCGAGCGCATCCGCCCCGAGCACGTGCTCGCCTCGGGTGCGCTGCCGCCCGCGTTCCCCGCCGTGGTCGTCGACGGCGAGCCGTACTGGGACGGCGGCCTCGTCTCGAACACGCCGCTCGAGTACGTGCTCGAGTCGGTGCCGCGGCGCGACACGCTCGTGCTGCAGGTCGACCTCTGGAGCGCGCGCGGGCCGCTGCCGAAGACCGTGCTCGACGTGCTCGAGCGGCAGAAGGACATCCAGTACTCGAGCCGCACGCGTCAGGGCACCGACCAGATCGCCGCGCGCCAGCGTCTGCGCAACGCACTCGGCCTGCTGCTCGAGCGCGTGCCGGACGGCAGCCTGCCGGCCGAACTCGGCGCCGAACTCGAACCGTGGCTGTGCGATCGCGTGTTCAATATCGTGCACCTGATCTACCGCGCGAAGTCCTACGAGGAGCAGTACAAGGACTACGCGTTCGCCGCCGCGACGATGCGCGAGCACTGGGCGAGCGGCCACGACGACATGCGCCGCAGCCTCGCGCGGCCGGAGTACTTCATGCTGCCGCAGCGCGGCCTCGGCGTGGTCACGCACGACATCCATCGCGCGCGCGGATAGCGCGGGCCCGCGGCACAGGTCCCTGCCGTGCGCGGCAATGCGGCCCCGCGTGTCATCCGGCTCCGCCCCCGCGCGTTGCAAGGAAACGTTCGCGAATCGAGGAATTTCGATGGATTCGGCCGTGCCGCGTGTATCCGTCACGCCGACGCGCGATGATGCGCGGATGGAACCGGACTTCATCGCCCGCCTGCGCACGCAGCTCGGTGGCCCGCGCGACGGCGCGCTGCTGCGCTTCTCGCTCGGCAACGCGCTGCTCGGGCAGGGCGATGCCGCGGGCGCTGCAGTCGCGTTGCGCGAGGCGATCGCGTTCGATCCGCACTACTCGGCCGCGTGGAAGCTGCTCGGCCGCGCCCTCGCCGAAGGCGGCGACCCCGCCGCGGCGGCGGACGCGTTCGAACGCGGGATCGCGGTCGCGCGCGAGCGCGGCGACGAACAGGCCGCGAAGGAAATGGGCGTGTTCCTGCGGCGCCTGCAGAAGCCGGCGGCGTCCTGAACCGATTGCATGCCCTGCTGCTGCTGTCGATCGCGCTGCTGGCGTTCGGCGGCCTGCGCTGGGCGATGCATCGACCGGTCGCGCATGCCGCGGGCGTGCTCGTCGACGCGGCGCCGCGACAGACCGACCCGAGCGACCGCTCGGTCGTGCAGCACGGCGACTATGCCTTGCAGCCGCTCGCCGATTTCGACATCGAGGCGCGCGTGCTGTCGCGCGCGGACTATTCCTTCGATGCCGGCGCCGCACTGTCGCCGACCGATCTCGCGCTCGGCTGGGGACGGATGTCCGACACGGCGGTCATCGACGCGCTCGACATCGACCAGTCGGTGCGCTACTTCACCTACCGCTGGCGCGACGCACCGCCGATCCCGCCCGCGGAAATCGTGCGCTCGGCGACCAACCTGCACGCGATCCCGGCCGATGCCGCGACCGCCCGCGCGCTCGCGCGCGTGCGCGTCGGCGACGTCGTCGAATTGCGCGGACGCCTGGTCGAGGCGAGTCGCGCCGACGGCTGGCACTGGCGCAGCTCGCTCAGCCGCGAGGACAGCGGCGCGGGCGCATGCGAACTCATGCTGGTCGAGTCGATCGACCGGCGACCGGCGCGATCCGACTGAGCACGCAAGCCGGTCGTCCCGGGAGGCGGGAATGGCTCCCCGTGCATCGGAGCGACAGGGATTCCCGCGTTCGCGGGAATGACGGCGACCTTCGGCCTATGGAACGGCCGCGGCCGCCGCGGGCGCCAGCGAGTTCGGCCAGCGCTTGTAGGTCCACTGGTATTGAGCGAACGCGAGCCGCACGCAGTCCTCGACACCACGGTTGAGCGCGGTGCAGGCGACGCCGATGTCCGGGTCGGCGATGCCGGCCGGCGCGGGCAGGAAGTGCGCGCGGAAACCCGCGCCGTGCGGCAGGCGTTCGACGAAGCTGAAGAGCACGCATGCGCCGGTGCGCTCGGCCAGGCGCGGCAGCAACACCATCGTCGGTGCGGGCACGCCGAAGAAGGGCGCCTGCGCGCCTTCGCCCTGGCGCGGCTGCTGGTCGGGCAGGATGCCGACCACGCCGCCGGCGGCGAGGCGCTTGTACAACGTGCGCACGCCGGCCCCTTCCGCGCGCACCTGCTCGACCGGCAGCGCGCCGCGCGCGCGCAGCAGCAGCGGTTCGAGCACGGCATGGCGCGGCGCGCGGTAGAGGATCGCGAGCGGCGTCTGCGCGGCGAGCCAGTAGTTGAGCAGTTCCCAGCAGCCCAGGTGCGGTGCCGCGACGATCAGGCCGCGGCCGGCCGCGAGTGCCGCGTCGAACAGCTCGCGGCCGCGCACCTCGCGCACGAGCGCGAGCGCGTCCTCGGGCCGGTTGCCCCAGATCGCGGCGACCTCGGCGAGCGCCTTGCCGGTCTCGACGAGGCTCGCGCGGGCGAGGCGTTGTCTGTTTTCGGCGCTCTCTTGCGTCAATACGAGGGAGAGGTTGCGTTCGGCGACGCGGCGGGTGCGCCCGTCGCGCAGCCACGACAGCCAGCCGAACGCACCGCCGAGCGCGTGCACGAGGCGGAGCGGACAACGGCCGACGAGGCGCAGGCTGCCGTAGAGCAGCGCGACCGGCCAGGACAAGGCGGGAGACGGCATGGCGGCGGCGATTGTAAAGGCGCGACGGGTGCGGTGCGGACGGATTGACCGTCACGGGTCGCACGGCGAGCATGCGGGGCTTTGCAGCGGAGGCCGGGATGATCGCCTTGATCCAGCGCGTCGGCGAGGCGCGTGTCGAAGTCGACGGCGCGGTCGTCGGCGCGATCGATGCGGGCCTGCTCGCGTTCGTCGCGGTGCAGCCGGGGGACGGCGAGGCACAGGTGCAGCGCCTGCTCGAGCGGCTGCTCGGCTACCGCGTGTTCGCCGATGCGCAGGGGCGCATGAACCGCTCGCTCGCCGACACCGGCGGCGGCCTCCTGCTGGTGTCGCAGTTCACTTTGGCCGCCGATACGCGTTCAGGTACCCGACCGGGGTTTTCGACCGCGGCCGCGCCGGCCGAGGCGGAACGCTGGTTCGCGCGCCTGGTCGAATTGTCAACTTTGCGCCACGCGAGGGTGGAAACCGGGCGTTTCGGCGCCCATATGAAGGTCCATCTGGTCAACGACGGGCCGGTCACGTTCTGGCTCGAGGCGCGCTGAGCGACGCCGGCGTGATCCACGCGGGCGGCGTTTTACGTATTAGGAGTAATGGGCCCGCCTGCGCGCGGGCTTCCGTGGCAGGACGCCGCCCGCAGGACGCCGGATCCCGCTCGCTCGCACGGGGCCCGGCGGCGACGCCGCGAGCCGGTCGGCCGCGCCCTTGACGCGGCTCCTATACTCAATTTCCTTTGCCGTACAGAATCTTCCGGAACCGACATGGCCGCAGAGCACAACCAGGAGCAGCAGTCCGAGATCAAGACCCTGATCATCAAGGGCAAGGAGCAGGGCTACCTGACCTACGCCGAAGTCAACGACCACCTGCCCGACGACATCGTCGATCCGGAGCAGATCGAAGACATCATCGGCATGATCAACGACATGGGCATCGAGGTGCATGAAGTCGCACCCGATACCGAGACGCTGCTGCCGGAAACGCCGGTCGCGACCGACGACGACACCGCGACCGAGGAAGCGGTCGCCGTGCTCAGCGCGGTCGACGCCGAAGTCGGCCGCACCACCGACCCCGTGCGCATGTACATGCGCGAGATGGGCACGGTCGAGCTGCTCACCCGCGAGGGCGAGATCGCGATCGCCAAGCGCATCGAGGAAGGCCTGAACCAGGTGCAGGGCGCCCTGGCGAGCTTCCCGTGGTCGATCCAGCTGCTGCTCGAGGAATACGACCAGCACACGGAGGGCAAGAAGCGCCTGTCCGAGGTGCTCGCCGGCTTCGCCGACATGGAGCAGCCGGACGTGGTCGTCGCCGAGGCGTCCGTGGACGCCGAGGCGGTCGCCGAGGAAGACGAGGAAGAGACGGAGGGCGGCGGCGACGAGTCCGATCCGGCCGACGTCGGCCTCGACCTCGCCGAGGTCGCGCGCCGCATGGACGAACTGCGCCAGATCTACGCGAAGTTCCAGAAGACCGCGGACAAGTACGGCACCGCCGACCGCAAGTCGCAGAAGCTGCGCGACGAGATGGCCGAGGCGTTCCTCAAGCTGAAGCTGCCGGCGATCATGATCGACGGCTTCGTCAAGAAGCTGCGCGACGTCGTCAACAACATCCGCAACCACGAGCGGGTCATCGGCGACCTGTGCATCAAGCACGCACGCATGCCGCGCAAGGATTTCCTCAAGCTGTTCCCCTCCAACGAGACCAACCTCGAGTGGGCGGACGAACTCGCACGCAAGCGCCAGAAGTGGTCGCCCGCGGTCAAGGTGCAGCGCGACGCGATCGTCGCCGAGCAGGAGAAGCTCATCTCGATCGAGCAGGCGCTCTACCTCGGTGTCGCCGACATCAAGGAGATCAACCGCGCGATGTCGATCGGCGAGGCGAAGGCCCGCCGCGCGAAGAAGGAGATGGTCGAGGCGAACCTGCGCCTGGTGATCTCCATCGCGAAGAAGTACACCAACCGCGGCCTGCAGTTCCTCGACCTGATCCAGGAAGGCAACATCGGCCTGATGAAGGCGGTCGACAAATTCGAATACCGCCGCGGCTACAAGTTCTCGACCTACGCGACGTGGTGGATCCGCCAGGCGATCACGCGTTCGATCGCCGACCAGGCGCGCACGATCCGCATCCCCGTGCACATGATCGAGACGATCAACAAGCTCAACCGCATCAGCCGCCAGATGCTGCAGGAGATGGGGCGCGAGCCGACCCCGGACGAACTCGCGGTGAAGATGGAGATGCCCGAGGACAAGATCCGCAAGGTGCTCAAGATCGCCAAGGAACCGATCTCGATGGAAACGCCGATCGGCGACGACGAGGATTCGCACCTCGGCGACTTCATCGAGGACTCGACCATCGTTTCGCCGATCGAGTCGTCGACGAACATCGGCCTGATGGAAACGGTGAGGGACGTGCTCGCCGGCCTCACGCCGCGCGAGGCGAAGGTGCTGCGCATGCGCTTCGGCATCGACATGAACACCGACCACACGCTGGAAGAGGTCGGCAAGCAGTTCGACGTCACGCGCGAGCGCATCCGCCAGATCGAGGCGAAGGCGCTGCGCAAGCTGCGCCATCCGAGCCGTTCGGAGCAGCTGCGCTCGTTCCTCGACATCGACTGATCCGCGCCGCATCCGCAACGAAACGCCCGCGCCCGTCGCGGGCGTTTTCGTTTCCACGCCCGCATCACGCCCACGCGTGCAACCGCGCGCTGCGATCCCGTTCACGCGCTCGCGGGGTGTCCGCCGTCGCCCGTCCGCGCCGGCGGCTTCGGGCCGTGCCGACGATCCCGCGACGTACGGCGGGGGCGCCTGCGCGAAACCGCCGCGTCGGGGTAGACTCGGGCGTTCGGCCGGAGCGGAGACACCCGCGAGGCGCCCGGGGTGGGAGGGACCCCGGTCCGCCTGCGTCGCCGCCCGCGCCGCGTCCCGACCTGTGCGTCGCCACCATGTTGCTGGGGAGAGTCCATGAAGCGTCCTGCCGTTCCTTCGATCCGTCGTTCCACGCGTGGCTTCGCGCTGTGCGCCCTCGCGTTCGCCTGCAGCCAGGCGCTCGCCGCCGAGATCAGCCCGTCGCTCGCCGTCGAGGCCGATGCCGCCGGTCGCGTCGAGGCGCTGATCGTGTTGCCGGACCAGGCGACGCCCGTGCTGTCGCCGCTCGGCGGCGACGCCGACTACCTCGTGCGCCGCCGCGCGCTCGTCGATGCCTTGCGCGCCCGCGCGACCGCGCAGCAGGCCGGCGTGGTCGACTGGCTGCGCGCGCGCGGCATCGAGCATCGCGCGTACTGGATCTCCAACCTCGTCTGGGCGCGGCTGTCGAGCGCGGATCTCGCCGAACTTGCGACGCGCACCGATGTCGCCCGCGTCGAAGCGAACCCGCACGTCCAGCAGGCGTTGCCAGTCGACGAAGTCGCGCCCGCGCAGCCGGCCTCGATCGAGGCGATCGAGTACGGCGTCAACAAGATCAATGCGCCGGGCGTGTGGGCACTCGGCTACACCGGCCAGGGTGTCGTCATCGCAGGCGAGGACACCGGCTATCGCTGGGATCATGCCGCGCTGAAGTCGCACTACCGCGGCTGGAACGGCAGCAGCGCCGACCACAACTACAACTGGCACGACTCGATCCACGATTCGGTCGGCAACGTCTGCGGCAACGATGCGCCGGCACCGTGCGACGACAACAGCCATGGCACGCACACCGCGGGCACGTTCGCCGGCGACGACGGCGGCAGCAACCAGATCGGTGTCGCGCCCGGTGCGAAGTGGATCGGTTGCCGCAACATGAACGCAGGCGACGGCACGCCCGCGCGCTACATCGAGTGCATGCAGTGGATGCTCGCGCCGACCGACCTCGCCGGGCAGAACCCCGATCCGGACAAGGCGCCCGATGTGGTCAGCAACTCGTGGGGCTGCATCCCGTCGGAAGGCTGCACCACCGGCACCGAGATCAAGACCGCGGTCGACAACGTCGTCGCGGGCGGCATCTTCTTCGCCGCCGCCGCCGCCAACGACGGCCCCGGTTGCGGTTCGATCACCGATCCGCCGGCGATCTACGATTCCGCGTTCGTCGTCGGCGCGACCGACAGCCAGGACCGCATGGCCTCGTTCTCGAGCCGCGGCCCGGTCAGCGGCGTCACGCGCATCCGTCCGGACGCGTCCGCACCCGGCGTGAGCACGCGTTCGGCGACCAACGCGAGCACGACCAGCTACGGCACCAAGAGCGGCACGAGCATGGCGACGCCGCACGTCGCCGGCGCGGCCGCATTGTTGATGTCGGTGAACCCGGCGCTCAAGGGTCATCCCGACCAGGTCGGCGACCTGCTGCGCAACACGGCGGTCACCGCGGGCGTGACCGATCCGTCCAACTCCGGCTGCGGCGGCCTCACGATGGCCGACCATCCGAACTACCAGGTCGGCTGGGGTCGCATCGACGTGCTCGCCGCGGCGCAGGCCGCGATGGGCTCGAACCATACGGTGACGCCGAGCGTGACCGGCGGCAACGGCGCGATCTCGCCGTCGACGCCGCAGTCGATCGCCGACGGCGCGACGATCGCGTTCACGCTCACTCCGGTCGCCGACTACCACCTCGTCACGCCGATCGGCGGCACCTGCGCGGCGGGCTCGCTCGCGGGCAACGTCTACACCACCGGCGCGATCACCGCGGACTGCACGGTCGTCGCGAGCTTCGCGATCGACACCTGGACGGTCAACGCGAGTGCGGGCGCGAACGGCACGATCACGCCGTCGTCGCAGACGATCGACGCCGGCACGAGCGCGACGCTGACCGTCACGGCCGACGCCGGCTTCGCCGTCGCCAGCGTCGTCGGCGATACCTGCAGCGTTGCGCCGAGCGGTGTCGGCACCTACGCGACCGGCGCGATCCATGCCGATTGCGCGATCAGCGCGACGTTCGCGCCCGACGGCAACGACACGATCTTCGACGACGGCTTCGACGGTCCCTGACCGTGCCACGCAGGCGGCGCCGCGAGATGCGGCGCCGCCCGGGCGTCAGTTCACCGTGAGCGTGACCGGCACCGGCACGCGCCGGTTCGTGAGGTCGTTGTTGGCGATGCAGACGTTCGCATGGTACGTGCCCGGAGCGAGCGTCGACGCGTCGAAGCCGACCGTGACCGGCGTCGTCGCGCCCGCGTCGGTCGAGCCGCGCGTGGTCGAGTAGGCGAGCCACGGCACGTCGTTCGGGTACGCGCACACGCCGCCGAGCCGTGCGACCGCGAACGCCGCGAGCTGCGTCTGCGTCGGGTCGGCGCCGCTCGCGCCGACCAGCATCAACGCACCGGTCGACGGCTCGATCGTGTACATCTGCGCTTCGCCGACGCTGTTGTTGAACGCGGCGTAGTAGAGCTGACCGGTGTAGTCGTCGAAGTCGAGGCCCTGGGCGAAGTTGGCGTCGAAGCCGAGCGAGGAAACCACCGCCGCTTCCCCGTTCGCCTTGTCGATCGCGACGAAGTCGTCGGCGACGATGTCGACGCCGTACATGTGGCCGTCCGCGTCGACCGCGATGTCGACGACGAGCGTGCCGTTGGCCGGATCGCCGATGCCGCCGATGCGCCCGACCAGGGTCGCCGCCGCGGTGAGCGGATCGATCGTGTAGAGGAACGAATCGATGCCGAAGCGCCCCTGCGCGTAGGCGGATGCGTACAAGGTGCCGGTCGACGCGTCCCAGGCGAGGCCGCTCCAGTTGATCCCGGCGCCGTTCTGCAGCACTGCGGTGCCGACGACGGTGCTGGTGCCGTCACGCGTGTTGAGCGTGAGCAGATGCCAGCTGTAGTAGTCGATCGCGTACAGCTGCGTGAAATCTTCGTCGACGAACTCTCCCGCGGTGAGGATGAGGTCGCCGACGCTCGCGACCGGCGTGATCGTTTCCGGGTGCGTCGCGTCGAGGCCGACCAGCGAGGACGTGTCCAGGTCGATCGCGAACGCCGACACGCCTTCGGCCTGCGGCGCCTGCGCGGGTGGCGTCTTCGGCGGATGCGCCTTGCGCGGCGGCGCCGGCATCGCAGTGGTCGCCGTGGGATCGCCGAGCGGAACGGTGTAGCGCGAGGTCGCGGGAAAATGCGAGGCGGTGCCGAACGAACCGATGTTCCAGGTCAGCGGCCGGTTGCCGATGTTGCCGATGTCGAGCGTCGCGCTGGTCGAGCCACCGGCGGCGGCCGTGACGTCGAACTGCGCCGGCGTGACGGTGATCTTCGGTACGCCGACGTCGAGCGTGACCTGCGCGCTCGCGCTGTAGGCGACCGGCGTCGTCGGCGAGAACAGGATCGCCTTGCCCGCGGAGACCGAGGCGCTCTTGTACGAGTACTGCAGCGCGGCGTCGACGCCGGCCGGCGCGTTGAGGCCGATCGTCGCGCTGATGCCGTCGTTGCGCAGCGGATCGCCGACATCGGTGTCGGCGTACTGGAACAGGATCGCGTTGCTGCCTTCGTAGATCACCGTCTCGAACGTCGCGCTGTCCTGCTGGATGCCGCCGATCATGATCGGCAGGTTGAACCACTCGACCACGAAGCGCCGGTTCGGCGCGCTGCCGAGCGTGGCGACGTAGATGTCGCCGTCACCGGGTTGCTGGTAGTAGATGTCGGTCCAGTACGGCAGGATCGCCGCGCCGACGTCGGGCGCGGGCAGCGGCACGTTCTGCGGCGTGAACCAGCCGGCCTCGAGGTCGAACAGGATGCCGCCGTTGTAGGCGACGCGCAGGCGGTCGGCGGTGAGGCCGTAGTAGGTGAACGGGAAGCCGACGTCGACTTCCGCCGTGCTGTCGTCGTCCTCGAGGCCGAGCGGCGTGCCGACGCCGGTGATGTCGACGAAATCGTAGACCGGCTCGCCGTTGCCGGCGCCGTCGAAGCCGTCGTCGAAGACGCGTTCGCCGGCGAGCACGTTCGCGGCGAGGGCGTAGCCCGGGTGCACGTCGTACGCGGTCCAGTGCGTGTCCGGCGCCTGCGACTCGCGGGCGGTGACGATGCGGTTGTATTGCCGGCTCGCGCCCGGCGGCAGGTTGATCGGCGCCGCGCTGAGCAGCACGCCGGAGACGTCGTCTGCGAGCGTGTGCCAGGCGAGCATCGTCGACGAATGGTTGGTCACGACATAGCAGAAGTTGACCTGATCGAGCCGGGTCACGTCGAGCTGCGTGTCGCCGCCGCAGGCACCGTCGGCGAGGTCGGTGCCGAGCGTGACCGAAAGGTCGATGCCGGCGCCATGCGGTGCGGCGGCGGGCGTCGTCGCCGCGCCGGCCACGGCGAAGGCGGTGCACAACGCGACGGCGGTGCGCAGGCGAGGCCGCGCGTGAACGGATTGCCGCGGCTCGGTCGTCCGTCGGTGCTTGCGGAATGGCATTGGGGGTCCCCTCTGTTCGGTCGTGTCCACGCGAGGCGGCGCGCAGCACGAGCCGGCGCCGTCGGCGAGCATGGGCGCCGGCGACATTGCGGGCATTAGTCGAGCATGAGTGATCCGTTGCGCGGCGATGAGTCGCGCGCTCAGGCGGGCCCGGCCGGCGCCGATCCGGCCGCGGCGGCCTCGGCCGCGATCCCGGCCGACCAGCGCTCCCCCGCAAGGCCGTGCGCACGAGCGAACCAGCTGCGCGCTAGCGCCGGGTCGCCCACCTGCGCGGCGACGCGCGCGAGCAGCAGGGCGCTCGCGAAATCGTGTTCGGCGTACGGGCCGAGCACGCTCGCGGTGCGACGCGCTCCGTCCGCATCGCCGTGCGAAAGCAGGAATTGCGCGTACGGTACGGCCGCGTCGCGCAGGATCACCGGGGTCGCGAATGCCTGCGCGAGTTCGAACGCCTGCGTGAACGCCGCCGCGGCGGCCGCGTCGTCGCCGCGTCGCGCCTGCCAG
>Ga0068853_100000206_pt1 | contig 41721 bp, 27 predicted proteins | sample KBSCornC32_FD_65655 | JGI IMG/M metagenome (GOLD analysis project Ga0068853, IMG submission 65655) | Corn rhizosphere microbial communities from Kellogg Biological Station, Michigan, USA - KBS Corn C3-2 | ecosystem: Host-associated > Plants > Roots > Rhizosphere > Soil ... | reverse complement strand
CGGCGAGGGCCGCCTGCTCGGCCATCTGCTGGAGCACCGCCAGTTCCAGCGCCTGCTCGGCGTGGACGTTTCGTGCGTGTCCCTCGAGCGCGCGGTCGAACGCCTCCATTTCGACCGGCTGCCGCCGCTCAAGCGCGCCCGCATCGACGTGCAGCAGGGAAGCCTGACTTATCGCGACGCGCGACTGGCGGGTTTCGACGCCGCCTGCGCCATCGAAGTCATCGAGCATATCGACGAATCGCGGCTCGCTGCATTCGAACGAACCGTATTCGAGTTCGCCCAACCAGCGCTCGTCGTCATCACCACGCCGAACGTCGAATACAACACGCGCTTCGAGCACCTGGAGCATGGCACTCTGCGTCACCGCGACCATCGCTTCGAGTGGACGCGCGCGCAGTTCCAGGCCTGGGCCGCAGACATCTGCAGCCGATACGGTTATCGGGTCGAGTTCCTCCCGATCGGGCCTGTCGATCCTGCGCTGGGGCCTCCGACCCAGATGGGAGTGTTCAGCCGATGAGCACTCTCAAGATTCCGCACCTGTCACTGGTCGCCCTGATCGGCCCCTCCGGCGCCGGCAAGTCCACGTTCGCGCGACAGCATTTCCTGCCGACCGAAGTGATCTCGTCCGACTTCTGTCGCGGCCTCGTCGGCGACGACGAGAACGATCAGGCGGTGACGAAGGACGCCTTCGATGTCCTCTACTACATCGCCGCCAAACGCCTCGCTGCCGGCCGCTTCACGGTCGTCGACGCGACCAACGTGCGCGCCGAGGATCGCAAGCGGCTGATCGCGCTGGCGCGTGAATATCACGTGCTGCCAGCCGCGATCGTGTTCGACCTGCCCGAGCGCGTATGTCATGAGCGGAATGCTGCCCGCAGCGACCGTGAGTTCGGCCCGCACGTGATCCGCTCGCAGATGCAGTTGCTGCACAAGTCGATGCGCGGGCTGGAACGCGAGGGATTCCGGAATGTCACCGTGCTGCGCACGATCGACGACGTCACGAACGCGCACATCGAGCGCCAGCGTCTGTGGAACGACCGGCGCGACGAGCATGGACCGTTCGACATCATCGGCGACATCCATGGCTGCCGCGACGAGGCGGTCGAACTGCTCCGCAAACTGGGTTATTCCGTGACAGGCACGCGCGAGGCGCCGGAAGTGACTGCGCCCGCGGGTCGGCGAGCCGTCTTCGTCGGCGACCTCGTGGACAGGGGGCCCGATTCGCCTGGCGTGCTGCGACTGGTCATGCACATGGTCGGCAACGGAACCGCGCTGTGCGTTCCGGGCAACCATGACGTCAAGCTCATGAAGAAGCTGCGCGGACGCGATGTCAGGCTCAGCCATGGCCTGGCAGAGACGATGCAGCAACTCGAAGCGGAACCGATCGAGTTTCGCAAGACCGCGGCGGACTTCATTTACAGCCTGGTCAGCCATTACCTGCTCGACGACGGCAAGCTGGTCGTCGCCCACGCGGGACTCAAGCAGAGCCTGCAGGGCCGCGCCTCCGGGGCCGTGCGTGATTTTGCTCTGTACGGCGAGACCACCGGCGAAACGGACGACTATGGCCTTCCCGTGCGCTACGACTGGGCCAGCGAGTACCGTGGCGACGCCATGGTGGTCTATGGCCACGTCCCGGTCCCCGAGCCGGAATGGGTGAATCGCACGATCTGCGTCGATACCGGCTGCGTGTTCGGCGGCAAGCTCACCGCACTGCGCTACCCCGAGCGCGAACTCGTTTCGGTGCCCGCCGCCAGGATGTACTACGAGCCCGTTCGACCGCTGACCAAACCCGTCGACACCGCACCGGCCCGCGATGGCATGGTGCTGGACATCGAGGACGTGCTCGGCAAGCGCATCCTGACGCCACGCCTGGGTCGCAGCGTCACCATCCGTGAAGAGAACGCGCGCGCCGCGCTGGAAGTGATGAGCCGGTTCGCCGTGGATCCGCGCTGGCTCATCTACTTGCCGCCGACGATGGCACCGCCCGCCACTGCCGTCGATGGTGACCTGCTCGAGCGCCCGAAAGAGGCGTTCGACTACTTCCGCACAGAGGGCGTCCTGCAGCTGGTGTGCGAAGAAAAGCACATGGGCTCGCGCGCCGTCGTCGTGCTGTGCCGGAGCGAAGAGATCGCTTCCGCCCGATTCGGCATCCGCGGCGATGGTCGTGGCGTCATCCATACCCGCACCGGACGTCGCTTCTTCCAGGACACGGCCGTCGAATCCGTCCTGCTCGATCGCCTCGACCGCGCGATGGCATCCGCCGGCCTGTGGGACGAACTGGCGACCGACTGGATCGCGCTCGATGCGGAATTGCTGCCATGGTCGGCGAAGGCGGAAGATCTGCTGCGCAAGCAGTACGCGCCGACGGGAACGGCCGGTCTCGCTTCGCAACGCGCCAGTCGCGCGTGGGTAGCGGCGGCGCGCGAACGTGGCGTTCCGATCGATGACTTCGCGAGCAAGCTCGAACAACGCCACGCCACGCTCGAACGCTATGTCGATGAATACCGCCGCTATTGCTGGACGGTCACCAGCACCGACGACTTGCGCCTGGCGCCGTTCCACGTGCTCGCATATGAAGGCCATGCCACCCTGCAGCAGAATCACCGTTGGCACCTGGCGCTGATCGACCGTCTGCATGCCGCCGACCCGGCCTTCTTCCGCCAGACCCGGCGTCGTCATGTCGACCTGTCGGACCCGCAAAGCGAACTTGCCGCCAGCCAATGGTGGGAAACCATTACCGCAGGCGAAAGCGAAGGCATGGTCATCAAACCGGCCGAGGGACTGGCGACGGGTCGCAAGGGCGGCTTGATCCAGCCCGCGATCAAATGCCGCGGACGCGATTACCTGCGCATCATCTACGGTCCGACCTATACCGAACCGGAAAACCTCGCGCGCTTGCGTCAACGGAGTCTCGGCGCAAAGCGCGCGCTGGCGTTGCGTGAGTTCGCGCTGGGACACGAGGCGCTGCATCGATTCGTCGAGCGCGAACCGTTGTACCGCGTGCACGAGTGCGTATTCGGTGTACTGGCGCTGGAGAGCGAGGCGATCGACCCGCGGCTCTAGGCATGTAACACGTCAGGCGACGTAGCGCCCGCCTCAATTACTCGTCGTCAGCGTCCCGCACGTGCCGCGCCCTCGAGCGCGCCGCGCCTCCCCGGTGCGGCGATCAACGTCGCGCGATACGCCTGCAGCGCCTGCTTCGGCTGTTTCGATTCCAGCAGCACGTCGCCGAGCTGCTCGCGCGCGGGAATCACGGGGCCGGGCGTCACCGGCAATTTCTCGAGGCGGTCTTCTTCGTCCGCGGCTTGCGTCATCTGCGCGATCGCGTCGTCGTTGCGCGCGTTCGCCAACCGTTGCCACGCAACGGCTTCCTTGCCGAGCACGTCGACCTGGGTGGCCCAGTAGGTGTTGCCGTCGCCCTGCAGCTTGAGGCGGCATTGCTCGATGCGTGCGATGTCCGCATCGGCGGCTTGCGCGCGACCGGCGCGCGCGTTCGCTACGGCGCGCGCCCAGTAGACGATCGCGGCGACGTGCGGGACGGAGTCGGGCAACGGTTCCAGCTTCGCGGCAGCGTCCCAGTCGCGCGTCTCCATCGCGAGTCGGACCGGCATCGCGGTCGCGGCATAGGCGACCTTGAAATCCGAACCATGCAATGCCCCCATGCCGCGCAGCGCGTCCACCACGCGTTCGGCATCGGCCTTGCGTCCCTGCTGCAGGTTCGCATACACGAGGTAGTCCATCGCGTGCAGTTCCTCGCCGACATCGCCCTCGGCGTGGGCGGCGGCACGCGCGGCGGTGTTCGACGTGATCGAATCGTCCCACAGGCCGAGCCGCGTGAAGATGTGCGAAGGCATGTGCAGCGCATGCGGGGCGGACGGCGCGATCTTCGAATACGCGCGCGCGGCAGCGAGACCGCGCGAGGCGAGCTCCGCGCTGTCGTAGGCATGGATGAGGTAGTGCGCGACACCGGGGTGGTCCGGGTACGCGCGCCAGATCGGCTCGAGGATCGCCGCGGCGCGTTTCTGGTTCGCGTGCGTCCTGTCGTCGGGCGGCGCGATCGCGAGCAAGGCCAGTGCATGGAACACCTGCACCTCGATGTCCTTCGGGTTGCTGCGCGCAGCCTGCGCCATCGCGACCTCGTAGGCCTTCGCACGAGCCGGTGGCGGCAGGTGTTCGAAATCGTGGTAGTACGCCGCCGCGGCGGCGATGAATTGCTTCTCGCGCGCGGTATGTGCGTCGAGTTGCATCGCCTGGGCGATTTCCGCCTGGCCCTTGGCGAGGTCGGCCGGGCCCGGCGGACTCCACAACGGATGGAAGTACGACATCGCCGCGCCCCAGTGCGCCATCGCGCAGGTCGGATCGGCGGCAGCGACGTTCCGGAAAGCCTCTTCGGCCGCGGTGTACGCGAACGAATGCAGCAGTGCGACCGCACGCTCGAAATCGCGCGCGACAGCGGGCGCACAACTGGTGGCGAACACGACGGTGCCGAGCTTCAGCGGCGGCGGGTGCGAATGGGTTTCGTCGGCCTGCGCGGGCACGGCGCACATCAGCGCGCCAACGAGCAACGTGGAGAATCCCGTCTTCATCCTAGGCTCCCGGGTCGCGATCCGCCCGCATCTTAGGCGCAGGAACGGCTCGATCCAAGCGGCCAGATCGCGCCCGACCCCGATCCGACGCGCGCCCGCGCGGCGTCGCGCCGGGTCGAGCCGCGCGGACGCACGCCGGAGCGTGCGTCCGCCCCGATCACGCGAGGTCGAAGCGGTCGAGGTTCATCACCTTGTTCCACGCGGCGATGAAATCGTCGACGAAGACCGCTTGCGCATCATCCGATGCATAGACTTCGGAAAGCGCGCGCAGCTGCGCATTGGAACCGAAGACGAGGTCGACGATGGTCGCGGTCCATCGACGCTCGCCGCTGCTGCGGTCGCGCCCCTCGAACACGTTCGGGTCCTTCTCCGAGCGCTGCCATGCGTTGCGCATGTCGAGCAGGTTCACGAAGAAGTCGTTCGTCAGCGTGCCCGGTCGCTGCGTGAACACGCCGTGTTGCCGATGACCGGTGTTCACGTCCAGCACGCGCAGGCCGCCGACCAGCACGGTCATTTCCGGAGCGGTCAGCGTCAGCAGGTTCGCCTTGTCCAGCAGCAGCGCCGCGGTGGAGTCCTCGAAGCCCTTGCGCACGTCGTTGCGGAAACCATCCGCGAGCGGCTCGAGCACGGCGAAGGACTCGACGTCGGTCTGTTCCGGCGTCGCATCCATGCGTCCCGGCGAGAACGGCACGACGACTTCATGGCCCGCCTTCTTCGCGGCGGATTCGATCGCTGCGCATCCGCCGAGCACGATGAGGTCGGCGAGCGAGACCGCCTTGCCGCCGGATTGCTTCGCGTTGAACGCATTGCGGATGCCTTCCAGCGTCGCGAGGATCTTCGCGAGCTCGGCGGGCTGGTTGATCGCCCAGTCCTTCTGCGGAGCGAGCCGGATGCGCGCGCCGTTGGCGCCGCCGCGCTTGTCGCTGCCGCGGAACGTCGACGCCGACGCCCACGCCGTCGCCACCAGCTGCGCGACAGACAGACCCGAAGCGAGCAGCGCGGACTTGAGCGCGGCGATGTCGTTCGCGTCGACGAGCTTGTGGTCCAGCGCCGGAATCGGGTCCTGCCAGATCAGCGTCTCCTTCGGCACGAGCGGACCGAGATAGCGCGCGATCGGCCCCATGTCGCGGTGGGTCAGCTTGAACCACGCGCGCGCGAACGCATCAGCGAATTCCCGCGGGTTCGCCATGTAGCGCCGCGAGATCTTCTCGTACGCAGGGTCCATGCGCAGGGCGAGATCGGCGGTCGTCATCATCGGCGCGTGGCGCTTGTGCGGATCGTGCGCATCGGGCACCGCGTCGGCCGCGGCATTGCCCTTCGGCTTCCACTGGTGCGCGCCGGCGGGACTCTTCGTCAGCTCCCACTCGTGACCGAACAGCGTCTCGAAGTAGCCGTTGTCCCACTGCGTCGGATGCGGCGTCCACGCGCCCTCGATGCCACTCGTGATCGCGTGTGCTCCGTGGCCGCTGCCGAAGCTGTTCTTCCAGCCGAGGCCGAGTTCTTCGATGTTCGCGCCTTCCGGTTCGGCACCGACGTGCTTGACGTCGCCGGCGCCGTGGCACTTGCCGAACGTGTGGCCGCCGGCGACGAGCGCGACCGTCTCCTCGTCGTTCATCGCCATGCGCGCGAACGTCTCGCGGATGTCGCGCGCGGAGCCGAGCGGATCGGGCGTGCCGTTCGGGCCTTCCGGGTTCACGTAGATGAGGCCCATCTGCACCGCGGCGAGCGGATTGGCGAGTTCGCGGTCACCGCTGTAGCGCTCGTCACCGAGCCAGGTCGCTTCCGGACCCCAGTCGGTCTTCTGCGGCTCCCAGATGTCGGCGCGACCGCCGCCGAAACCGAAGGTCTTCAATCCCATCGAGTCGAGCGCGACGTTGCCGGCGAGGATCATGAGGTCGGCCCAGGACAACTTGCGACCGTATTTCCGCTTGATCGGCCACAGCAGGCGGCGCGCCTTGTCGAGGTTGCCGTTGTCCGGCCAGCTGTTGAGCGGCGCGAAACGCTGCTCGCCCGCACCGGCGCCGCCACGCCCGTCGGCGACGCGGTAGGTGCCTGCACTGTGCCAGGCCATGCGGATGAACAGCGGACCGTAGTGGCCGTAGTCCGCCGGCCACCAGTCCTGCGAGTCGGTCATCAACGCATGCAGGTCTTTGATCACGGCGTCGAGGTCGAGCGTGCTGAATTCCGCGGCATAGTCGAAGTCCTCGACCATCGGGTCGGACAACGCCGAATGCTGGTGCAGGACGCTCAGGTCCAACTGGTTGGGCCACCACTGCACGTTCGTCTGCGTCTTGCGCGCCCCGCTCGAGAACGGGCACTTCGATTCGGTCGACATGGTCTGCTCCTGCGCGAATGGACGGTCCGGCCAGCATCGCGCATCCGCGCCGACGGATGAAATCGTTTGTCGCGATCGTATCGATTGACGCCCTGTATCGCGGGTGCAGGCAGCGAGCGCGCAGCGTGGCAACCGTCGTGCCAGCCTCATCTCGCGTCGACGCACGCTGCGTCGACGTCGACCATCCCACTCACGCGCGGTGGTACGGATGCCCGCCGATGATCGACACCGCGCGATAGAGCTGTTCGGCGACGATCAGGCGCACGAGCATGTGCGGCAGGGTCAGCGGACCGAGCGACCACGCCTGGTCCGCGCGCGCGAGCACGTCGGGTGCATGTCCGTCGGGGCCGCCGATGACGATCGCGAGATCGCGCCCGCCCATGCGCCACGCGGCGAGCTGTTCGGCGAGTTGTTCGCTCGACCAGAGCTTGCCGCGACCGTCGAGGGCGACGACATTGGCGTCTTTCGGCAACGCGGCAAGCACGGCGGCGCCTTCGTCGGCGATCGCGCGTTGCGGATCGCGGCCCTTGCCGCGGTTGCCGAGCGCGATTTCGGCAAGGTCGAGCGGAAGCTCGCGCGAGAGGCGCTTCCTGTATTCGGCGAAGCCGTTGGCGACCCAGGCGGGCATGCGTTCGCCGACGGAGACGAGGCGGGTTTTCATGGATGCGTTCGTTCCACTCAGCGAGTCGGGACTTCGCGCTGCCGACGATCGACACCATCCCCACCCAACCTCGGGTTTCCTGCCCGAGAGCGCGGCCTGCACATCCTCGTGCAGGCGTTCGCCGGCGCGCGGCATGCCGCGCGAAATCCCGGCCCACCCCTCGAGGGGGAGGGCTTCAAGGCCTAGCCGGCGAGCATCTCCGGTTGGCTGTCGCCGACCGTCCACAGGCGTTCGAGGCCGTAGAACTCGCGCGTGCGCGGCAGCATCACGTGCACGATGACGTCGCCGAGGTCGACCAGCACCCATTCGGCTTCGCGCTGGCCTTCGACGCCGATCGGCGGATTGCCGGCGTGCTTCGCCTTCTTCACGACTTCGTCGGCGATCGACTTCACGTGACGCGACGAGGTGCCGCTGGCGATGACCATGAGGTCGGTGACACCGCTCTTGCCGCGCACGTCGATCTCGGAGACGTCCTTCGCCTTGAGGTCGTCGAGTGCGTCGAGCACGATCTTGCGCAGGCGTGCCGCGGCGTCGAGCATCTTGGCGGCCTTCGGCTTGCCCGCGGCCTTCGCGGGACCCGCCTGGGCGGTGGCCTTGCCGCTGCGTGGCAGCTTCGACGCCGGCGCGCGCTTGCCTGCCGCGGCCTTCATCGGCGGCGACTTCTTCGCGGGCGCTTTCTTCGCGGGTCCCTTCGAGGCCGGGGCCTTCTTCGCCGGTGCCTTGGCGGCGGCGGTCTTGCTGCGGGATGCAGGGGCCTTGGCGGCCTTCGGGTTTGCAGCTTTGCGCGGCTTTGCGCGCGATGCAGACGTAGCCAAGTGGAAGCGACCTCTTCGAATTCGGAGCGCCACTGGCGGCGCGGCCGCAGTATAGGCGCAATCGGCACCGGCCGCGCCGGGCACGGACGGCGGGGCCGCAGGGCACCATGCTATAAGCCGGGTCATGCAGCCCGAGGAAACCACCGCGCTCCTGCTCGACCGCGCCCGCGGCGGGGACGAGGGCGCGCGCGACCGTCTGGCCGCACGCTACCTGCCGATGCTGCGCCGCTGGGCGCACGGGCGCCTGCCGCCGTCGACGCGCGACCTCACCGATACCGACGACCTTGTTCAGGTCACCCTCTTTCGCGTGTTGAAGCAAATAGGGCGGTTCGAGTATGGCGGCGCGGGCAGTTTCCTGGCCTACCTGCGCAGCACGCTGCTGAACCTCCTGCGCAACGAGATCCGTCGCGTTGCGCGGCGCGGCGAGAGCCTCGAATTGGACGAGGCGCTGGTCGAGGACGAAACGGCTTCGCCGCTCGAACAGGCGATCGGGCGCGAACGCCTCGAACGCTACGAGGCCGCGCTGGAGGCCCTGCCCGCGCGAGCGCGCGAGCTGGTCATCATGCGGCTGGAGTTCGACATGACATACGACGACATCGCCAGTGAAGTGCAGTCGACGCCCGACGCGGTGCGCATGGCGATCCGCCGCGCGGTCGAGGCGCTGACCCACGCACTCGGAGAACGCGCGTGAGCGGCGCGCAGGACACGCGCGACGACCTGGTCGAACGCCTGCTCGACGGCCGCCCGATCGACTGGAGCAACGCGACATCGAGCGACGCCGCGCTGCTGGATGCGCTGCACACGCTGGAGCAGGTGCGCACGGCATACCAGCGCATCGGCGCGACGTCGGCACCGCGCGTGCCGGTGCTGTTCCAGTGGGGACCGTTGGCGGTGCACGAGAAGATCGGCAGCGGCGCCAGCGCCGATGTCTACAAGGCCTGGGATGCCGGACTCGCGACACCGGTCGCACTCAAGCTGCTGCGCCCGGAAGCCGCGGCGGCCGGCCTGCGCAGCGACGAGTTCCTGCGCGAAGGGCGCCTGCTCGCGCGCATCAGCCAGCGCAACGTGCTGCGCGTGTACGGCGCGGCCGTACACGACGGCCGGCCTGGACTATGGAACGAATGGATCGAGGGTCGTGCGCTCGACGCGATCGTCGAGGCCGATGGTCCGTTCGCGGGCGCCGAGGCGGTGCATGTCGGCATCGAACTGTGTGCGGCGCTCGCCGCGATTCATGCCGCGGGCCTCGTGCACGGCGACGTCAAGGCCAGCAACGTGCTGCGCGAGCGCGGCGGGCGCATCGTGCTCGCCGACCTCGGCGCCGCCGGTGCGCCGGATACGCTCAACGCGTCCTTGCGCACGCAGGCGACACCGACCTACCTGTCGCCGCAATCGCGCGACGGCGCGCCACGCGCGGCGGCGGACGATCTCTATGCACTCGGCGTGTTGCTGCATTTCCTGTCGACCGGTGTCTATCCGCAGAACGGACGCAGCCTGCGCGAACTCAAGCCGACGATCGATGCGCGCGTGGCCGCGACGATCACGCGAGCGCTGTCGCCCGATCCGCGGCACCGCTACGCGAACGCGCATGCATTCGGTGACGCGCTGCTCGCGACGCAGCGCGACGCGCGAACGGTATCGAAGCGCGGCGGCCATCGCGCACCGCTCGCGCTCGCCGCGATCCTGCTCGCGGCGGTGCTCGCGGGCGGAGCGTGGTGGACGTCGCGCGCGACCGGCTGGCAGCAGCAGGTCGAACTCTCGCGTCGCACCGACGCGGGCAGCGAACGGCTGAGCGACGGCGGCGAACTGCGGCTCGGCGACCGTATCGGCCTGCTGCTTTCCTCCAACCGGCAGACCTGGGCCTACGTCCTGAATGAAGACGAGGCCGGCACGCTGCACGTGCTGTTCCCGCTGGCGAGCCTCGCCCAGGCCAATCCCCTGCCCGCGCAGGTCGAAACCCGCCTGCCGGGCCAGCAGGGCGACCGCGCGCTGTCGTGGGAGGTGTCGAGCAGCGGTGGCCGCGAGGAGTTCCTCGTGATCCTCGCCGACCGCCCGCTGCATGCGCTCGAGCGACGGCTCGCCGGCTACGCCGCGGCGACGCCCGAGGCACCGCAACGCGGAGTCGGGCGCATCAGCGGCGAAGCGCTCGCGAACGTGCGCGTGCAGGGCCGGCAACTCAATGCGCTGTTGTCCGAGTCATCCGCCGAACTCGCCGACACGCGCCACGTGCGCGTGCTGGCCTACCACTTCGATACGCCCGCCCCGCGCTGACGCGCGTGTTCGGATCGATGTCCCGCGGTGTTCCGTTGGAGGAATACCGCGGGAACCATCGCCATGCCACGCTCGCTCGCATTACCCCTGATCCTGCTGCTGCCGGCTGCGACACATGCCGCGACCTGCACGTGGAACACGCCGTCGGGCAACTGGAGCCTTGCGTCGAACTGGAGCGGCTGCGCCGATGCAGCCGGGCCATCGACGCGCGCGCCGGGCGGCACCGACATCGCAGTGCTCGTCAATGGCACGGCGAACCTCGACGTCTCGCCGACCGTCGCCGAGTTCGAGCTCGGCAACAACGGCCTGCTGTCGGTCGTCGGGCCCACGAAGACGTTCGACGTGACCTCGAAGCTGCGCTTCGCCGGCGGCCACGCGACGACCGTCCTCGGCAGCAACCAGCTGCTGCTCTACCTGCATGCGGGCGGCACCGGCTCGCTGCTCGCGCCGACCACGCTCGAGAACGCGGTGTTCTTCGAGAATTCCGGCACATTGACGCTGGGCTCGGCAAGCGGCGTCGCGCTGACCCTGCTCGTCGCGAGCGAAGTGCGCAACATGCCGGGCGCGACGGCCACGCTCGCGGGCGGCAATTCGCGCCTGGATCTCGACGGCAGCAGCCAGCTGGTCAACAACGCGGGCGCGACGCTCACGATCAGCGGCAATGCCCTGATCGGTCGCGCAACGCCGGCAGCGAACGGCGCGATCCTGCAAAACCTCGGCACGATGGTCTTCAACGGCCCAGGCACGCTGAACATGCCGCTCGGCGGCAGTTTCTCGTCCTTCATGCAATACGGCGACCTCACGGTCAACGGCGCGACGGTCCTTTGCAGCCAGACGGCAACCGACAAGTGCCTGTTCCGCTCACCGAACGGCGCGCCGAGCGGCTCGATCACCCGGCTCAACAATGCGACGCTGCAACTCGGCGGTGCGGCTAGCGTTTTCACGCTCAGCGACGGCTCGTCACTGAGCGGCACCGGTACCGTCGACGCGTCGATCCAGTTGCGCGGGAAGATCGCGCCGGGCGCGCTCGCCGGCGTGCCGTACGGGACCCTCGTCGTGAGCGGCGCGGTGACCGTGCAGGAGACGGCCATCGTGGACCTCGATCTCGGCGGCAGCGCGAGCGGCAGCTACGACCGCATCCAGGTCGGCACGAGCGTGAGCGCGGGCTTCCCGACCAGCTTCGATGGCCAGGGACGCCTCGTGCTTCGCCTCGTCAACGGATACGCACCACCGCTGAACGCCGTGGTGCCCGTGATGACCTATGCAAGCGTGGCCGCGGGTGCGAGCTTCCATCGCATCGACGCCAACTACGCACTCGACTATGCCGCGCGCTTCGCGCCGACCGCACTCGAGGTGTTTCCGGCACCGCGCATCACGATCGACGACGTGAGCCTCGTCGAAGGCGCGACGGGCACGACACCGATGGGTTTCAGCATCCGCCTGTCGCAACCGACCACGCAGGCCGTCACGGTCGAGGTGCGCAATCGCGACGGCACGGCGGTAACCGGTCTGTCGCCGTCCGGCGACTACCTGCTCCCGTCCGACTACGTGTTCACGTTCGCGCCGGGCGAAGTGCTGAAAACGCAGGTCTATCCGGTCAACGGCGATGCCGTCGTCGAGGGCGACGAATCATTCGCGGCGGATCTGTATCGCAACAAGGTGGCCAACGCGGCGATCGGCAACGGCGTGCCCGGCAGCCCGACCGCGACCGGCACGATCCTGACCGACGAACTCGCACCGGGCACGCGCTTCGTGCTGGTCGGCAAGGACAACGGAACCACCGGCAGGAAGATCCGTCGCTACACGACCGGCGGCACCTACATCGACGACTGGGACGATCGCATGCCGAACGCGTTCGGCGACATCGTCACGGGCATGTGCTTCGCGCCGGACGGAAGCGTGCTCGCGACACGCTTCGCCTGGCCCGGACCGATCCTGTACAGCCGTTTCGGCGCGATCCTCGACGAAGAGTTCGCCCGGCATCCGCTCGGCAACGCGAATTTCAGCAATCACGAATCGTGCGTGTTCGATCACGCCGGCAACGTCTACATCGGGCAAGCCGGCGGGTCGAGCTCGCCGGACGACCAGGTACCGGTGCTGAAATTCGATCGCTACGGCACGCGCCTCGACACCCTCGTGCTGCCGACCGGCACACGCGGCACCGACTGGATCGATCTCTCCGGCGATGGCTGCACGCTCTACTACACGTCGGAAGACACCTCGATCCGCCGCTACAACGTCTGCACGCACGCGGTGCTGCCGATGTTCGCGACCGGCCTCACGCCACCGTACTGCTACGCGCTGCGCCTGCGCCCGAACCGCGAGGTGCTGGTCGCGTGCCAGGAAGCCGTGCATCGCCTGAGTCCACTTGGCGTGAACCTGCACACCTACACGCGCACGAGCATCGGCGAGACCGATGCGAGCGGCCTGTTCGCGATGAACCTCGATCCCGACGGCACCTCGTTCTGGACCGCGGGCGCCAACAGCGGCAACGTCTACCACGTCGACATCGCCAGCGGGGCGGTGCTCGGCAGCTTCAACAGCGGCCAGGGAGGCGTCGCGGGCCTCGCCGTCTACGACGAGCTGCACGACGACGTGATCTTCCAGGACGGCTTCGATCCGCCGCCTGCGCTGGTGCCGATCGTCACGAAACTCGGCCCGCATCCGGAAGCCGACTGCGAACGCGAAACGCAGTTCTGGCCCGATGTGCGTGACATGCCGCCATTCGTTCCCGCGTGGATGTCGGTGGTTGCCGTCCGCGAAGACGACGCGTGCGAATGACAGGTCTCCGAAAGCCGAGGTAGGCCGGACGCGCGTCGCGCCCCCGGCCCACGAAGGCGCCCGCATGCTGTTCGGATTGCCGCCCCCCGGGTGTTTGCATGGAGGAATCACGGAGGGTTTGCATCGATGCGGATTCGCCTGCGTACGTGTTCCTGGCTTGCGGTGCTGCTGTTCGCGTGCTTGCTCAAGCCCGCCTTCGCCACCGAAGAGCGTTGCGTCAACACCAGTGGCGAGCTGCTCGGCGCGATCCTGCTCGCGGTCGACGACGACGTCGTGATCCGCGTCGTGCAGGGCACCTACCATCTCGACGTGAATCCGCTCGACCTCATCGACGATCCCTCGTTCGGCTACACGATCTCGATCATCGGCGGCTACAACAGCCTGTGCACGTCGCGCAGCCTCGATCCGCACCTGACCACGATCACCGGCGACGCGGACATCGTGCAGCTGCAGACCTATGATTCGGTCAACATCGACTCGATCCGCTTCGCGCACATCGCCGGCGGCCTCTGGCTCGAGGCCGTCTCGTACGGCGGCAGCGGGCCGGACGAGAAGGTCACGTTGCGCCGCGTGATCTTCGAGGACCTCTGCACGAGCGGAAGCTGCAACGGCGTCAACAGCGGTGGCAATGCGGTCGGCATCAACAGCGACGCCGTCTCGATGTCGCATGTGGTCGCGGTGCACAACGCGCATTCCGGGTGCGCGCTGCACGTCGACAACCACGACCTCGACGACGTGTTCCTGTCCTATTCGGTCGTCGCCGACAACGCCGGCGACGGCCTGTGCATCACGGACATCCAGTTCGCCGACGACGACTACCGCCTGCACGCCGAAAACAACGTCTTCTGGGACAACGCGGGCGGGCAGGACATCCGCACGCGCGTGTCGCCGCACGTGATCCTGCGCAACAACATCTACCACGTGCTCGACGCATCGCCCGCACCCATCACCTCGCCGATCGGCACGATCAACCAGGACCCCGCGTTCACGGCGCCAGCGAGCAGCGACTACCACCTTCAAGTGGCCTCGCCCGCCGTCAACAGCGGCACCCTGCTGGTGTCCAACCCGGTCGACCAGGACCTCGACGGCGGGCCGCGCGTGGTCGGATCGGCACCGGACCGCGGCGCCTACGAAACCAATGTCGACGACACCAACACGCTTACCGTCACCACCACCGCCGACCAGGTCCTGCCCCTCATCACGGGCTCGCTGCGCTGGGCGATGACCCAGGCCAACGGCGACTCCGGCCTCAACTACATCCACTTCGATATCCCGGGTGGCTGCCCGCGCATCATCAATCTCGTCGCGCCCCTGCCGCCGATCACCGATCGCGTCATCATCGACGGCTACACCCAACCCGGCAGCGCGCCGAACACGAACGCGATCGGCTTCAACGCCGACATCTGCATCGGCATCCGCGGCGACCTGTCCGACGACTATGCGTTCCGCATTCCCTCGAGCGTAAGCGCCTCGCACTACTTGCAGCTCAGCGGCGTCGCGATCGGCGGCTTCGACACCGCGGCGGTCGACCTGCAGGGTGGCGCCGGCTCGTGGATCCATGGCGTGCAGTTCGCCGGCTCGCTCGGGGGCACTGCGCTCGGCAACAACGCGGTCAACGTCCGCGTCGCGGGCAGCACGACCTACTACAACTGGATCGGCGGCGAGGAGAATGCCGACCGCAACATCATCCCGTACGCCTGGGTCACCGGCGTGCTGATGCTCGCGACGCATGCGAACGGCAGCACCGTGCAGAACAACTACATCGGCACCAGCGCGAGCGGGATCGACGCCGCGCCGAACCAGGTCGGCATGCAGATCACCGGCAGCCACCACACGATCCGCGGAAACCTGATCTCCGGCAACCAGACCTACGGCATCGAGCTGGCCGGCACATCGGCGCTCGACAACTTCATCGCCTCGAACCAGATCGGCCAGAAGTCGTTCTCGTTCTGCCTGCCGACCTGCAGCAACCCCGGTCTGCCGAACATCTCGCACGGCATCTACGCCCACGGTGGCGCCGGCGACAATTCCGTCAATTCCAATTCGATCGCCTGGAACGGCGGCGCGGGTGTGCGCCTCGTCGACGGCCAGCGCAATTCCCTGCTCAGCAACAGGATCTACGGCAACGAAGCGCTCGGCATCGACCTCAACGCGGCCGGTGTCGACGCGGTCGACAACGACGCCGCGCCCGGCGCAGCCAATCTCGCCAATCGCGGGCTCAACTACCCCGCCCTCACGGTCGCCGAAGGCGCCCGGCGCGAGGGGCACGTGCGCACCCTCTTCGTCTCCAGCAACGGCACCTACCTCGTGCAACTGTTCTCCGACACGACCTGCGACGCCGCCGGCTACGGCGAGGGTCGCGTCTACCACAGCACCAGCGTCGCGACGATCGACAACGCTTCGCCGGGCAGCAACGGCAGCGTGATCCTCGACATCCCGGTCAGCTGGAACAACGCCCCCCTGGGCGGTCGCCAGTTCTCGATGGTGGCACGCGACCTGGACGGCAACACTTCCGAGTTCTCGCATTGCGCCGCGTACACCTGCGACCAGATCTTCGGCTACGGCCTCGACGGCAGCACGGCCGATACCTGCCCCTGACGCGAATCCGCGCGGGCGACCGACCGGCACCGCGCGCGCATGCGCGCCGTGCACGGCAGGACTAGAATCACGGCACGGAGGCCGGCATGCGCGCAACGGCGATACGCAGGACCTGGGTGGCCATCGCCGCATGCGGCGCATCGCTGCTGTGCCTGCCGCATGCGTGGTGCGGTGACGACCCCGCCGGCCTGCTCGCGCACGGTGCCTGCGCCGCCGCCCAGCAAGCGGCCGCGGCGACGCTGTCGAACGCGGAATCGGGCCAGCGCGACAAGGCGATCGCCGACGCGCTGGCACTGCGCTCGCACATCGCACTCGCATGCGCGCGACCCGACACGCCGGGACTGGACGAATGGCTCACGCGCGAACTGCAGTTGCGCATGCCATCCGGAGCGACGGGCGCCAACGTCGGCGCCGTGAAGCTGCAGCAGGCACGCGTGCTGCTGCAGCGCAATCGGCTCGACGACGCACTCGCCGCACTGCAGGAACTCGACCGCCAGGCGAGCGCGGGCAAATGGCCGATGCCGCTGCAGGCGCGCGTCGTGAACCAGCTCGGCACGCTGTACAACATCCGCGCGGATGCGCCGGCGGCAATCGCCGCGAGCGATCGAGCGATCGCGCTCGCGCGCACGGCGCACGATGACGAGAGCCTCATGCTCGGTCTCAAGAATCGCGGCCATGCATTGATCCGGCAGCGCAAGGGTACCGAGGCGATGGTGCCGATCGCCGAGGCCGAACGCATCGCGCGCGCGCATTTCGGCGAACATTCCTGGCAACTGGCCGACATCCTGCGCACCAAAGCCAAGGCGGCTCGCGAAAGCGGCGATCACGGCGGCGCGATCGACGCGCTCGAGCAGTCGTTGGCGATCCAGCGCGCACAGGCGGAGCCTGACCAGCGCGACATCGCGTCGACGCTGCTCGTGCTCGGCCAGTCGCTGAAGATTTCCGGCGACAAGGAACGCGCCGGCGCGTTCTACGAGCAGGCACTCGCGGCCGACACGCTCGACCCGGATCCGACCGGCCGGCTGCGCGCCGCGACCTTGCACGGCCTCGCCAACCTCGAGCGCGACCTCGGTCGCAACGAGCAGGCGATCAAGCGCTATGCCGAAGCCGAGCCCCTGTTCGACCGAAGTTTCGGTGCGCAATCGATCCCGCTCGCGCAGGTCCTGAACAACCACGCGAATGCGGAGGCGAACCTCGGCCACCTCGACACCGCGAAGGCGCTGTACCAGCGCGCGCTGGACATCGCGCACGCGCGCAAGAGCACCGACCCCGCGGACTACCTGCCGCAGACCAACCTCGCGATGGTGCAGGTGTGGCAGGGCCTGTTCGCCGACGCGGAGCCGGGTTTCCGCGAAACGCTCGCTCGCCTGCAGGACACCAGTGCCGGCAGCGAGGCGAGCACGCTGTTCTCCTCGATGGGATTGGCGGCGAGCCTGTGGGGACAGCAGCGCCTCGACGAGGCCTTCGACGAGGCCGCGGCGGCCGAGCAGACACGGCAGGCCGCGTTGCGCCTGGCCGCCAGCCATCTCGGCGAACGACAGGCGGTGAACCTGCAGGAATACCTGCGCCCGACGCTCGACCAGGTGACATCGATCGCGATCGCGAGCGGCAAGCGCACGCACCTCGAGCGCGCCTGGGAACTGGGCATGGCCGCACGCGACCAGCTGACCGCGATCCGCGCGCAACGGCTCGCGTCCGCACGCAGCAGCGAAGATCCGAAGCTCGCCGCGTTGTGGCAGGCGTGGCGCGAGGCGAGTGCCATGCTCGCACGCGGCGAACTCGCGCGAGCGGACGCGGCCACGCTGCACGAGGCACAGCTCACGCTCGATCGCGCCGAACGCGCGCTCGCGCGCGCGACGCCGCTGGCGGGTGCGTTGGCCGGTACGCGCCTCGACTTCGCCAGCCTGCGTCGCAGCCTGCCGACCGATACGTCGCTGGTGCTGTTCACCGTGTCGCAGCAGCGCACCGCTTCGGATTTCGCCAGCGACGCCGCCGAAAAACGCAGCCCCGACCTGTATGCCCTCGTGCTGCCTTCCGCGGATGCGCCAGTGCGCGCGGTGCGTCTCGGTGAACTCGACGCGATCACCCGCGACATCGATGCGTGGAGCGCGGCGCTCGCCGATCGCGATGTCGCCCTCGCCGCCGTCGCGCAGCGTGGTCGCACGCTGCGCGACACGCTCTGGCAACCGATCACCCGCGCCGGTGCCGGCAAACACTGGCTCGTGCTTTCGACGGGCGCGCTCTATCGCATGCCCTGGGCAGCGCTGCCGGACGGCACGGGCTATCTCGCCGAGCACGGATTCCGCGCGCACGAGCTCAACCACGAACGCGAACTCCTGCCAGCCAGCGCGCAGCCTTCGGTACCGCGCCTGCTGGCGATCGCCGATCCGGTCATCGGAGAGGCCTCGCCGATCGCACGACGCGGTTGCGGCAAGGGCCTGGCGGCGCTGCCGGGCGCTCGCCGCGAAAGCGCTGCACTCGATGCGCTCTGGCGAAACCGGTTCGGCGACGCGGCGCGGGCGACGACACTGCTCGGCGGCGACGCGACCGAGGCAAGACTGCGCGCGCTCGCAGGCGATGCCGACATCCTGCACTTCGGCACCCACGGCATCAGCGCGGGTGGCGACTGCAGCGACGGCGCGGCCGCGCTCGCGGTGCGCGGTTTCGCGTTGGCAGCGGACGTTCCGCTCGACCCGGCCGCACCCGCGATCGCGCCGACCGCATTGCTGCTGTCGGCCGGCAGTGCCGACGACAGCAACGACGATGGCGTGCTGACGGCGGAGGAAATCGCGGCGCTCGATCTCTCGCGCGCCCGCTGGGCGGTGCTCGCCGCGTGCGCGACCGCCGCGGGCTCGACGCACCGCTACGAAGGCCTGTTCGGCCTCGCGCGCGCGTTCCGGCTTGCCGGCGCGCATACCGTGCTGACCAGCCTGTGGCCGGTCGACGATGCGGCGACCGCGGAATGGACGCTGGCGCTGTACGCCGCGCGCATCGACAAGGGCCTCGACACCGCGGCATCGATGGCCGCGGCCCAGGGCAGCGTGCTCGCCGCCCGCCGTGCACGCGGCGATTCCGTCCATCCGTACTACTGGGCCGCGTTCACCGCGACCGGCGACTGGCGCTGATCGGCACGCGCCGCAGCGCGCGCCGATCGTCTCCCGCAAATCGCTCAGTCGAATCCGTCGGCGAAGATCGCGTCGCCCGGCGGCGCGAACACGTACGCGCCAGCGGTCGAGGTGAACGCGAAGATGCGACCATCCGGTGCGCGTTCCACCTTCCTGACCGGGTAGCCGATCGCATGTCGCGTGAGCCACACCGGCGTGATCGGATCGGACACGTCGATCTCGTCGACGCCGAACTCGTTGCCGACGTAGGCGCGCGCGCCCACGACGACGACCGAATGCGCGACGTTGTAGTCGGTCAGGTTCGGCGGCAGGCCCGGCAACGTGATGCTGCCGAGCAGCAGCGGCTGGGCGCGGTTGGTCGTGTCGACGATGCGCAGTGCGTTCGCGAACGCCGCGTCGCTGGCGCAGGCGATGTAGGTCGTGTTGCCGTCGGCGCTGACGTCGACGCCCATCGCATACGGGCAACCCGTATCCTGGCCGACGACGCTCGGCGACGCCGGATTGGACACGTCGACCACGCGCAATCCGCCATCGCCGAAATCGGCGCCGTCGGCGAGGTAGGCGTAGTTGCCACGCACGGTCAGGTCGTAGGTCTGGCTGGTCAGCAAGGAACCGAGTTCCTGCGGTGCCGCGGGATTGCTGACATCGAGCACCTTGAAGATGCCGCCATTCGTCGTGCTCGCGACATAGACGTGATCGCCGTGCGCCTCGATCGCGCTCGCGAACGGAAACTCGAAGCGCCCGAGCTCGACCGGCGCCGCGGGATCGGCGAGACCGGCGATCAGGACGCCATAGCCCCAGGCCGCGAGGTAGGCGCGTCCGCCGTCGACCGAGAGGTCCTCCATGTCGCGTGCGGCAAGGCTCGCCGGCAGGTCTGCGTCGTAGCGGCCGATCGGCGCGAGCGTGGTGCCGTCGGCGACGCCGAGGCCGTAACCTTCTTCGGCGAAGTACGCATGCGTCGCGTCGAATGCGCCGGCATGCACCGAGACGCCGATCGGCAGCATGAACTGCGCGGCGAGCGTCGGTTGCTGCGGGTCGGTCGTGCCGAGCAGGATCGCGCGGTCGGTGTGAGTCAGCACGAGCGGGCCGAACGGCGTGATCGCCGTCTGGTCCGGCGCGAACGTCGGCATCGCGACCGTGCGCACGATGCTCGGCGCCGCCGGGTTCGCGAAGTTCCACACCTGGATGCCGCTGTCGCCGACGAGATAGAGCGTATTGCCCATGCGGATCGCACCGGTCGCCTGGTCGATCGGCGTGTCGGAGACCTGGGTCAGGTTCGCGCCGTCGTGGGTGTCGACGACGATGAGGTCGTTGCCGACGCCGAGCGCATAGCCATCGGTCAACACTGCGCGCAATACGGCGAGGCCGTCGAGCGAGGTGCTGCCCGAGAGCACCGGCGCGGTCGGGTCGGAGACGTCGACGGCGTTGACGATGCGGCCACCGATGAAACTCGATCCGCTCGTCAGCAACTGGTTGCCGAACAAACCCATCGCGTCGAATTCGAAGATGCCGCTGGCCGAGCCGATCACGCTCGGCGCCAGCGGGTTGCTCGCGTCGAGCACGAACAGGCCGTTTTGCGCGTCGCCGAGATAGACGGTCGTGCCGGCCGCCGCGAGCCCCATCGGTCCGTGGAAGTCGGACACGACGAAGTCGTCGTATTCGCCGGCGACGACCGGCTGCGCCGGATCGGCGAGCGAGTAGATCGTGATGCCGCCGCTGCCGTCGGGTGCGCTCCAGGCGGCATACAGGTAGTCGCCGACGATCGCGAGCGCGTTGATCGGTCCGCGCGCGGGCGTCGAGCTCGTGCGCCCGGCGTAGACCGGCTGCGCCGGATCGGCCATGTTCCACGCGCTGATCGTCACGCCGGTGCCGACATACAGGTAAGTCCCGTGCGCGACCGGCGCGGACACGGCGCCACCGCCGACATCGATGCGCTGCAGGGCCTGCGCCCGCACGGCGCCGACAAGGACAAACAGGCCAAGGCACAGGGAACCAGCCGCTCGCAGGAACTTCATTCGATCTCTTCCTCGACAGGTGAACATCGGACGACGCGACGCGACAAGGCGTCGCGCGACGCCACGACCGCTCGGTCGCAGACCGGCGCAATCCTCGCCTGCGGCCCCGCGCGACGCATGTCGGATCGATGCGCGAGGCATGTTCGAACGATGTACCGACCTGATGCAGCAGCGAAAAACCATCGTGCGCGAGCAATTCAGTGCACCGCCGCGTCCGTCACCGCATACGCCGCGAGCAGGCGTGCCGCCCCTTCCTCGGCGGTGCGGGCAGCATCGTCCTGGCCCAGCGCGCGGAACAGGCGTGCCTGCGCCGTCGCCGCGCGCGGGTCGCGTTCGGCCCAGATCGCGATGCGACCGCTGACCGCGCGCGCGCTGTCGAGCTGGCTCGCCTCGATGAGCGCGCCAAGGTAGGGCGCACCGACTTCGACCAGATCCTCCGGCACGCCGAATCGCACGGCGATCGCCATGGCGTGTGCGTACTGTTCGAGAGCCGGCTCGCGCCGCCCTTCGACCCAGGCCTGCCCGGCGGCCACGAGCTGCGCATGCAGCTTGCGCCAGTCGTCGCCGGACGCGTCGGCCCAGGCCTGCAGCGAAGCGCTCGTCGTCGCCGCATCCGCCAGCTGTCGTTCGTCGCGCTGGAGCTCGGCCTTCAGCACGAGGCCGTGGGTCCATGCGGCCGGATCGCCCTCGCGCAGTGCCGGCACGAGCGCCGTGGCGAGATCGGCCAGCGCGCGCGTGCGGTCTCCGCGCCGCTGCCCGACCGTCGCCGCGAGCAGGGCCGCCTGGGCACGCGCGAGGGCGTCGCGACGCGGGTCTGCATCCGTCGCGATGCGCGCGAGCAGGCTTTCGCCTTCGGCGACGCGACCGATCGCGACCAGGCAGGCAGCACGTTCGAGGGTCAGGCTCCAGCGCATGCGCTCGTTGCTGGTATGCGCCTCGGCCGGCCAGAATCGCTCGCTCGTCGCGAGCGCGGCCTCCACATCGAGCAATTCGCGTTCGGCCGTCGCCTGCTGCACCAGTGCATAGGCGCGGCCTTCGCGCGCACCGAGCAGTTCGAATTCGCGCACCGCCTTCCTGAGCAGCACCAGCGCATCCGCCGGACGGTGCCGCATGCGCTGGAACTCGCCGAGGTTGACGTCGACGCTGGCGACGCCGAGGCTGTCGCCGACCGTCGCGAGCTCGATGCGGGCACGCGCGAGTTCCGCGGTCGCATCGTCATAGCGTTCCTGCTGTGCGAGCAGCGCACCGCGGCCGAGACGCGCCACGCCGAGCACTTCGTGATCGCGCGCGCCCTCGCGCAAGGCGATCGCCTCGTCATAGAGTTCCATCGCCCGTTCCGATTGCCGCGTGCGCACGAATGCGGCGGCGAGGGTCATCATCGCGCGCGCACGCAATGCGTCGTCGTGCGCGACCGCGGAGCTGTCGAGCAGCGCGTGCAGGCGCGACTCGACCGCTTCGTAGTCGCCGCGGCGCAATTCGATCTGTGCCATGCGCTGCTCGACCTGCGGCAGCTGCTGCAGCTGCGGCGTCGCGCCGGCGATCAGCGCGCGTGCCTGGTCGAGCTGGTCGGCCAGCATCGCCGCGCCGGAACGCTGCAGCAATTCGTCGAGTCCGGCGACCGCCTCGGATGGCGTCTGCGCGGACACATGGCCGAGCTTGCGCAGCAAGGCGTCCGCCGCCGCGCGCGCGGCGGCGATCGCGTCGTCCGCCTGCGCGTCGACGCTGAGGGAACGCTGTGCGCCGAACGCATCGAGGCGCACGTTCCAGCGTCCCTGTGCGCGGCTGATGCGCGGCTGCACACGCAACGAGGCCACTTGCGCCAGCGCGATGTCGTGCAGCAGGTCTTCGCCCGCTGCGCCGCGCTGGCGCAGCAGGCCGACCACGCTCTCGCTCGGCGCCGTCGCGATCGCCGCCGCACGCAGCCGGTTCGCGACGAGATCCATCACGCCGAGGCGCAGCCAGAGCCAGTCGTCGGGGGCATCGACGAGCGCGGGCAGCACCAGCGCTGCAGCGGCCATCGGCGCCGGCTCGTCGACGGCCCTCACCACGGGCACCGCTTCCGGTGTCGCCACATGTCGCCCGAAGCGCCATGCGACCGCGCCGACGATCGCGAGCACTGCCGCGACGAGCGCGAACATTTCCCTTCGGGACAGGACTCGCCGCGGAATCCGCGGCGAGTCCGCGATCGATGCGGGATCCACAGGCGCGGCGTCCGGCTTGTCCTCGCGCGCATTCGAGCCCGCATCGTCGCCGTCGAGTGCGTCCGTCGGCGTGATGTCGACCGGCAACACCCAGCGATAGCCGAAGCGCGGCACGGTGCGCACGCCGCGCTGCTCGTTGCCGGTGTCGCCGAGGCTGCGCCGCACCTTGACGATGGTATGGCCGAGCAGCGCATCGCTGATTTCGACCCGACCCCACACCGCGGCGATCAGCTCGTCGCGACCGACCGCGCGTTCGCGGTGCTCGATCAGGTACGCGAGGCAGTCGAACGCACGCGCCGGCAGCACCACCGGCACGCCGTTCCGGCGCAGCTCGCGCGTCGCCGGGTTGAGCACGAAATCATCGAAGCGGTAGGTCATCGTGGTCCGGGAGTGTAAGGCCGTCGGTCGGCGCCGGTGCGCGGACGCGGCAGTGTCGCGACCCGTCGCACGCCGTCAGGAATCGGTGTCCTCGTCGGTGCCGGCGGGTGTAGCCGACGGCACGCAGCCGGGCACCAGCGCATCCGCGCCGAACAGGTACCACTCGCGCCGGTTCGCATTGCCGACGCGCGTGACCTTCGCGTGATCAAGGCAGGCGCCGGCGCCGTCGATCGCCTGTTCGAGGATGAAGATGCGGCGCCGCGCCGGCGCTTCGGCGAGCCAGTGCACGGCGTCGGCATACTGTCGGTTCCAGGGCTGGCGGAAGCCGAAGTCGTGCACCGGTCCCTGCGCCATCAAGAGGTTCTGCTCCTTCCATGCGACCAGACCGATCTCGCTGTCCGCACCGGCGAGCTCGCGCGCACGCCGCATCACCCCGGCCGCGGAACTCGAGTCGTTCAGCAGCGGATACGCCCACAGGCTCCACACCAGCCACAGCGCTCCGATGCCGGCGAGCAGCGCATTCACGCCACGCCGCGCGCGGAACCACAGCGCGGCAACGACGAAGCCGGCCCCCATCGCGAGGAACATGCCCCACACGTAGTGGCCGAGGTCACCCAGATCCTTGCGCTGCAACCACGCATCCGCCGCGGCGGAATGGCCGGACAACGCCCACGCGCCGACACCGGCGAGCACGAGCCCGGCGACGAGCGCGATGCCGAATGCGAGTCGGCGCAACCAGCGCGCATCGGCGGCTTCGACCAGGTACGGCGCGAGCGACAGCGCGAGCATCGGCAGCACCGGCATGAGGTAGACGTCGCGCTTGCCGGTAGGGACGCTGAAGAACACGATCACCAGCAGGGACCACGCGAGCGGCAGCAGCACGCGTGCCTCGCCGGCTTTCAAGTCGCGCCACCAGCGCGGCAGCGCTGCCGGATAGGCGAGCGACAACGGGAAGAAGTGCAGCAGCAGCACCGGCAGGTAGTACCAGAACGGCTGCGGATGTGACCACGTGCCGGCGTAGCGCCCGGCAGTCTGGTGCAGGAACAGGTCGTCGACATAGGTCGCGTATTCGGCCGTGCCGCGCGCCTTCGCGACCAGCAGCACGGTCACGCCCCAGGTGAGGATCGGCGCGAGGAACGCGAACACGCCGCCGAGCCAGCGCAGCGTCGCGCCCGACGTGCGCGTGACGCCGTCCCATCCGCGCATGCGCGCGAACAGGTAGGGCGCGAACATCAGCAGGGCGAGCACACCTACGCCCTTGGTGATCACGCCGAATCCGGCAGCGAGGCAGCCGAGCCAGTAGGCGCGCCAGTCCGGGCCACGCAGGAAATGCAGGAGCAGGCCCCAGTTCGCGAGCGTGATCCAGGCCATGACCAGCGGATCGATCTGCGCGCGCTTGACCTGGAACATGAACTCGAACGCGAACAGCACGCTGATCGCCGCGTACAGCCCTGCACGCGGATTCCACAGGCGTCGCCCGAGATCCCAGACCAGGCCGAGCGTGAGCAGCCCGGCGAGCAACGACGGCAGCAGGAACGCGATGCGCCAGTTGCGCACGATCTCGTACGCCGCCGCCTGCATCCAGAACAGCATCGGCGGCTTGTCCGAATACAGTTCGGTGCCGCGGTGCGGGAACAGCCAATCGCCCGACTCGACCATCTGTTTCGCCGCGAGCACGAAGCGCGGTTCGTCCGACGGCCAGGGATCGCGCAAGCCGATGCCGGCGCCGAGCAGCACCAGCGCGAACAGCATGAACAGCCAGAATGAGCGCCGCTCCTGGGCGGTGACGGTGGCGGGCGGAGAGTGGGTCATCGGAGCGCAAGGACGGCGGTGAGATTACTATCGTAACAGCCGTGGCGGACGCGTCCGCCCGTTGCGCGCCCCGTGCGCCGACCGGATACTGCGGGCATCGCCACACCGTGGGTGCCGCATGTCGAACCCGCCGCCACCCAGCCTCGCCGGACAACCGCTCGCCACCTCATCCGCATTGCCGGCCCACCACTACGTCGGCAGCGCCGCCGAGGCGCTCGATCGTCGCGCAGTGTTCGCGCGCAGCTGGCAACTCGCTGCGCACCGTTCGCAGCTCGCCGGCATCGGCGACCATGTCGTGACCGAAGTGGCCGGCGTCCCGCTCGTGATCGTGCGCGACGAGGACGGCGAGTTGCGCGCGCTGCACAACGTCTGCCGCCATCGCGCCGGTCCGCTCGCATTGTGCGACGGCCGCGGCGCCAAGCGCCTGCGCTGCCACTACCACGGCTGGACCTACACGCTCGACGGGCGCCTGCTCAGTGCGCCCGAGATGGATGCCGCGCGCAACTTCAACGCGGCTACGGTCCGCCTGCCCACCGCGCACGTCGCCGGCTGGCGCGACCTCGTCTTCGTCGCGCTCGGCGAAGCGCCGCCGTTGCATGACCTGCTGTACGGCATCGATGCGCGCATCGGTGAGTCGGCGCTGGTCGGCTACACGTTCCAGCGACGCGTCGCCTACGACATCGGTTGCGACTGGAAGGTGTACGTCGACAACTACCTCGAGGGCTACCACGTCCCGCACATCCATCCGGAACTGAACCGGATGCTCGACTACCGCAGTTATCTCACCGAGCTCGCGCGCTGGCATTCGCTGCAATGGAGCCCGCTCGAGAGCAGCAGCGACCTGTACGGCAACGGGGATGCGCTGTACTACTGGATCTGGCCGAACACGATGCTGAACATCCTGCCCGGCCGCCTGCAGACCAATCGCGTGTTGCCATTGCCCGGCAACCGCTGCCGCGTCGAATTCGATTTCTACTATCCGCCCGACCTCGACGCGGTCGGTCGCTGGGAACGCGACCTCGTGTTCAGCGATGCGGTGCAGAAGGAGGACGTCGCGATCTGCGAACACGTGCAGCGCGGGCTGGCGTCCGGCTCCTACGTCGCCGGCCGGCTCAATCCGAAACGCGAGAGCGGCGTCCACCATTTCCACGAGCTGCTGCGTGCGGCGTATCGTGGCGCGGCAGGCTGAGCGGATCATGGTGGCCGACGCGAACGCGCCACGCCGCCCCCCGCTCGGACTTGCGACCGCGATCGCGCTGGTCGCCGGCAACATGATCGGCTCCGGACTGTTCCTGCTGCCCGCGTCGCTCGCACCGTATGGCCCGGCCGCGCTGCTTGGATGGACCGCGAGCGCGCTCGGAGGACTCGCGCTCGCCTGCGTATTCGCGCAACTGTGCCGACGCCTGCCGCGCCATGGCGGTCCGTACGCGTTCGCGCGCGATGCGTTCGGCGACGGCGTCGGATTCGCCGTCGCATGGAGTTACTGGATCTCGACCTGGTGCGCGAACGCGGCGATCGCGGTCGCGTTCGCGGGTTACTTCGGCGCGCTGTTCCCGGCGGCGTCGGCGACACCGCTGCGCGCGATGACGAGCGCCCTCGCCGCGTTGTGGGCGTGCACGCTCGCGAACGCGCTCGGCGTGCGCAGTGCCGGACGCGTGCAACTGGTGACGACCGTGCTGAAACTGCTGCCGCTGTTCGTGCTGTCCCTGCTCGCCCTTCCCGCCGTGTTCGAGCCGGCCGCGTGGCAGCCGTTCAATCGCAGCGCGGCGAGCCTGCCGTCGGTGATGTTGACGACGATGGCCTTGACCCTGTGGGCATTCCTCGGCGTCGAAAGCGCGACCGTCGTCGGGCAGGAAGTCGACAATCCGCAACGCAACCTGCCGCGCGCGACCCTCGCCGGTTCGATGCTCGCGATCGTCGCCACGGTCGCGTCGTGCACCGTGGTCGCGGCGATCGTCCCGGCGGCGGTGCTCGCCACGTCGGAGGCACCATTCGCACTCGCCGCATCGCGCCTGTGGGGAAATGGCGCCGGCCTCGTGTTCGCGGCGACCGCGGCGATCGCCTGCTTCGGCGCGCTCAATGGCTGGGTACTGATGCAGGGCCAGCTGCCGCTCGCCGCTGCGCGCGACGGCGTGTTCCCGCCGCTATTCGCGCGCATCGACGCACGCGGCACGCCGCAGCACGGCCTGATCGTCGGCAGCGTGCTTGCAAGCCTTCTGGTGCTCGCGAACTACCAGAAGGACCTCGTCGGCCTGTTCACGTTCTCGATCCTGCTCGCGACCGCATCGTGCCTGCTGCCGTATGCGGTGTGCAGCGCCGCCGCCTTGCGCACGCGCTCGCCGCGCGAGCGCGCGATCGCGCTGTTCGCCTTCGTGTTCAGCATCGCGGCGCTCGTCGGCAGTGGCGCCGAAGCGCTGTTGTGGGGCGCTGCGCTGGTCGTGGCGGGCTGGCCCGTGTACCTGCTGCAGCGACGCCGGCTCGCGGTTAACCAGCCTGCAACACCAGGTTAACCGGAACCACACCGTGACTCCGTAAGCTGGCGCGAACCCCCTGACGGAGACCACGCAATGCGCGACCAACGCCAGACCGAAGTCAATGTGCTCGGCTACCGCATCGAGCGCGTGCAGACCTTCGACACGCGCGGCGACATCGCCGCGCAATGGTACGAAGTCCTCGCCCCGGAGACGCAAGCCCTGCTCGGCTCGTTCGTGCATCGCGCCGAAGCCGAGCGCGACATCATCACGCGTGAACTCGCCGCGATCGCTGCGTGAAATCCGACAGGACGGGCCTTGGCCCGCCGCGGGTGTTTCACTCGCAGTTCGGCGGGCCGAGGCCCGCCCAATGCAGCGTCTCAGGCCGCGGCATCACGCGGTGATCGTGAATTCGTCGGCGTCCATCCAGGCCGGAAAGCGCTGGCGATAAGCGGCCAGTGCTGCCGGATCGAGCGCGATCGTCACGACCTGCTCCTGCGCGCCGAGTTCGACCAGCGGCTGGCCCATGAAATCGACGGCGACGCTGTCGCCGGCATAGTGGAGCTCGTTGCCGTCGACACCGACTCGGTTCACGCCGACGCAATAGCTCAGGTTCTCGATCGCGCGCGCGGGCAGCAGGCTGCGCCACGGATGACGCCGTGCGCTCGGCCAGTTCGCGACATAGACGAGCAGGTCGTAGTCGAAGCGGCCCGACGCGCGGTCGTAACGATTGCGCGACCAGACCGGAAAACGCAGGTCGTAACAAACCAACGGACAGACGCGCCAACCCTTCAAGTCGACGATGACGCGTTCGCTGCCGCCGGCGTAGCGTTCGTGCTCCCCGGCCATGCGGAACAAGTGGCGTTTGTCGTACTGCGCATGGCTGCCGTCCGGGCGCATCCAGACGAGCCGATTCACGCAGCGCTCGCCCTCGCGTACGACGAGGCTGCCCGTGACGACCGCATCGACGTCCGCCGCGAGCGCGCGCATCCAGCGCAGGCCTTCACCATCCATCGTCTCGGCGTTGCCGAGCGCTTCGTTGGTGAAACCGGACAGGAACGTCTCCGGCAACACGACGAGATCGGTCGCGCCGCGCAAGGGTCGCGCCAACGCACCGTAGTAGCCGCGGTTGGCCGCCGCGTCGTGCCAGCGCGTCGCGCCTTGCACGAGCGACACGCGCAAAGATTGCTTCGTCATGTATCTTCCTCGTGCCGGCCTCAGAGCGCCTTCAGGCGCGCGGCGGCCTGCTCCAGCGTCGCATCGCTTTTCGCGAAGCAGAAGCGGATCAGACGCTGGTCGCTCGGCGGTGTCTCGTAGAACGCCGAAATCGGAATCGCGGCGACGCCGCCTTCCTTGACCAGCCATTCGCAGAATGCGAGGTCGTCGACCTTGCTCAGGGCCGAGTAGTCGGCCACCTGGAAGTAGGCGCCGCCGACGCCAAGCAGTTCGAACTTCGAACCGGCCAGCAGTTCGCGAAAGCGGTCGCGCTTGGCCTGGTAGAACGCCGGCAGGTCGAGATAGTGCTGCGGGTCGTTCTCGATGATCTCGGCAAGAGCCCACTGCGCCGGCGTGAACGTGCAGAACGTCAGGTACTGGTGCACCTTGCGGAACTCGGCCGACAACCCGCGCGGCGCGATGCAGTAGCCGACCTTCCAGCCGGTGCAGTGATAGGTCTTGCCGAACGAGCTGACCACGAAACTGCGCTCGGCGAGTTCCTTGTGGCGCAGCACGCTCTGGTGGGCGGCGCCGTCGAACACGATGTGTTCGTAGACCTCGTCCGACAGCACGAACAGGTCGTGCTTGCGCGCGAGCGCGGCAAGCGCGTCGAGGTCGGCCGCGTTGAACACCGCGCCACACGGATTGTGTGGCGTATTGACCAGGATCATGCGTGTCCTGGGCGTGACCGCATCCGCGATGCGCTGCCAGTCCGGCGAGAAATCGCGCGGATCGAGCGCCACGTGCACGGCGCGGCCGCCATTGAGCTCGATCGCCGGCTCGTAGCTGTCGTAGCACGGGTCGAGCACGATCACTTCGTCGCCGCTGCGCACGACCGCGGCGATCGCCGCGAACAGCGCTTCGGTCGCACCGGACGTCACCGTGACCTCGGTGTCCGGGTTGACCTTGCAGCCGTACAGGCGTTCGGTCTTGCGCGCGATCGCCTCACGCAGCGCCGGCACCCCGGTCATCGGCGAATACTGGTTGCGGCCCTCGTTCATCGCGCGGGCGAGCGCGTCGCGCAACGCCGGTGGACCATCGAAATCGGGAAAGCCCTGGCCGAGATTGACGGCCTTGTGTTCGAGCGCGAGCTGGCTCATCACGGTGAAGATCGTCGTGCCGACCTTGGGCAGCTTGGTTTCGATCTGCATGTCGCCCTTTTGTTTGGACGGCCAAACGGCCTGTTCGATCGATGGTAGCACGCGTGTGCGAAGGCTCCCGGATGTTCCGGCAAGTGCGCGCCCGGTCCAGCCGCCATGCGGGGACGGACAAAGGTGCGAACCCGCTCACGCTTCGGATCCGCGTCCCTGGGCCCTGATTGTAATCCTGCCGTGATCTGTGCATGCTTGGGTCGATAGACTTATGCAACATCAGTCTGTAGGCGTAGTACCGGTGAGGGCCGGCACGCGCGCAGCGCAGCCCGCGGACGTTTCCACATGTCTTCCAACGCCTGGGGAGAGGCTGATGAGGACGCTTGTGTTCGCCGCAGCGCTCGCCGCGCTGCACGGATGTGCGCATGTCGATGCCGGGCGACCGGCATCGCCGACAGGTGCCGCTGCCGCCGCGTCGCCGGCCGTGGCCGCGCCAGTAGCCGAAGCCGCGGAACCTCAGCGCCTCGACTTCAGCGCCACCCTCGCCGACGGCCAGGCCGTCGCGATCGACAATCCCTACGGTGATGTGCGCCTGCGCTTCGGTGGCTTCGCGCACGCGCTGCAGATCCATGCGGTACTGCAACAGCCCGCGGAAGCGGCACCGATCGCCGTGCAGCCGCGTGACGACTCCGGGCGCTACCGCTTCGCGCCGCGCCTTCCCGCCGGCGCGATCGCCGCCGAGGGGCAACGCCTCGACGTCGTCGCATTCATTCCGCGGGGCCATGCGGTCTCGGTGCACACCGAACAGGGACTCATCGAAAGCCACGGCGTGCGCGCCGACATCGACCTGGAGAGCGTCTCCGGAGGCATTGCCATCCGCGGCACGCAGGGGCGCATCCGGGCAAGGACCGGAGCCGGCTCGATCGAGGCGTCGTTCAACACGGCGCCGAAAGCGTCGCGGCAAGTCCTCGCCACCACCACCGGCAACATCGTGCTCGCGGTCGACGATCACGTCGATGCCGCGCTCGAACTCGCGACGTCCGGCGTGTTCGCCACCGAGTTCTCGCTCGACGTCGAACCTCTCGCGAACCAGGAACCGAACAAGCGCGCACGCACGACCATCGGCGACGACGACGCGCACATCACCGTGGAAAGCCGGCGCGGCGAAATCCGCCTGCTTCGCCGGAGCGCATTCACACCGCTGGGCGGCAAGCCCGCGGATCAGGAGTACGAGGACAACGACAGCGACTGAGCATCGCCCGCACGCGGGCTGCGCAGGTCCAAGGATGTCGGCACCGAACCCGGGTCACAACAGACATTCCGCAGGAGGGATTTCGAAATGAATCGATTGAGGACCGTACTTGCCGCAACGGCAGTGTCACTGCTGCTGTTCGGTACCGGACAGGCTGCAGAATCCACGCGCGCGAGCGATGCACGCGTCGAAGTCGGCGAGCCGGTCACGCCGATCAGCATCGACGTCGACCTCCGCCAGTTGCCGGTCGTGCCGGAATGGCGGGCGGGCATGGCGATCAAGGAAGCGCACAAGCGCCAGTTCTTCCCGCTCGATCAGCGCAATCCCGCCGCGCCGGCGTGGATGGAAGCGGCGCCCGATCGGCTGCCCGAACTGCAGAAACTCTGGGACGACAACGCACCGCTGTCGGCGACGCAGGCCGGCGCGCAAGGCCACGTGAGCATCAACAACGGTTCCACCGGCGTGTCGCCGGGCGATCCGGTCGTCGATGTCAGCGCGAACTACATCGTCTACGGCATCAACGGCAGCAGCGGCACCAATTTCACGGTGTACGACAAGAGCGGCACCAAGCTCGCCGGGCCGACGACATTCTCTTCGCTCGCGCCGGCCGGTGACGGTTGCCGCACGTCGGTCAGCGATCCGATCGTGCTGTTCGATCGCCTCGCCAATCGCTGGTTCCTGCTCGAGATGGGCGGCACCTCGTCGGCGGCCAAGATGTGCATCTATGTTTCCAAGACCGAGAACCCGGTCTCCGGCGGCTGGTGGTTCTACGGCTTCTCGACGCCGACGCAGAACGACTACCCGCATTGCGGCATCTGGACCAATGCCTACGTCTGCACAGACAACGAAGGCGCAGCGAACGTGACCGCATACGCCTACGACCGCGCGAACATGCTCAACGGCGCGACCGCGCGCGCGCAGCAACGTTTCGTCAGCGTGCCGAAGCTTGCCGGCTACGGCTTCCAGGCGCTGACCCCGGCTTCATTCATGGGCGACAGCGCGCACGCGCCGCCCGCGGGCGCGCAGCAGATCCTCGCGCGCCACAACGACGACGAGGCGCACGCCGGCGCGTCGGCCGATACCGCCCACGACTTCATCGACCTGTACTCGGTCAACCTCGACTGGAATACGCCGTCGAACAGCGCGATCACGACCCTGCCGCGCATCACGATCAGCGAGTTCAACAGCTGGTTCCGCGACTATTCGACGTTCGCTACCGTGCCGCAGCCGGGTTCGAGCTCGCTGCTCGATCCGATCCGCGAGGTCATCCTCAACTCGCTCGTCTACCGCAACCTCGGCACCTACGAGTCGATCGTCGGCCAGTTCGCGACGAACATGAACTCGGCGCGCAGCGGCACGACCGTCAATGCGGGCATCCGCTGGTTCGAGCTGCGTCGCACGGGCGGCGGCAATTGGACGCTGCAGCAGGAAGGCACGTTCGGCCCGGGCGACACCAGCACCAACCACCTCGAGGGTTCGATCGCGACCGACAACAAGGGCAATATCGGCCTCGGCTACAACGTCACCAAGACGAGCTCGCCGACGATCTTCGCGACGCTCGGCTACACCGGCCGCAAGGCATCCGATGCCGCCGGCGTGATGACGCTCGGCGAGAACACCGTCGCGGCCGGCGCCGCCGCCGAAACGTCGGGCCGCTGGGGCGACTACTACCAGATGGCGGTGGATCCGACCGATGACTGCACGTTCTGGATGGTCGGCATGTACCGCCCGGCGAGCAGCTGGAACACGCGCATCCAGGACTTCAAGTTCAACGATTGCGGCGCGGCGCCGAGCACGTGGTCGGTGTCGGGCACGGTCACGACCGGCACCGGCGTCGGCATCGCGGGCGTGACGATCAGCACCGGCTCGGCGAGCACGACGACGAACTCGAGCGGTGCCTACACGCTCGGCAGCCTCGCCAATGGTACCTACACCCTGACGCCGAGCCTCTCCGGCTACACGTTCTCGCCGGCGAGCAGCAGCGTCACGATCAGCGGTGCGAACGTCAGCGGGAAGAACTTCACCGGCACGCCGACGACGAACAATCCGCCGGTCGCGAACTTCGGCGTGACGACGAGCGGCCTCACCGCGAATTTCACCGACAGTTCCACCGACAGCGACGGCACGATCGCCTCGCGCTCGTGGACCTTCGGCGACGGCGGCACCTCGACCGCGACCAACCCGAGCCACGCCTACGCGAGCGCGGGCAGCTACAGCGTATCGCTCACGGTCACCGACAACGGCGGCGCGACCAACACGAAGACCACCTCAGTGTCGGTCAGCTCGCCGACCAACACGCCGCCGGTCGCGAACTTCAGCTTCACCACCAGCGGCCTCGTCGCGACATTCACCGACAGTTCCACCGACAGCGACGGCACGATCGCCTCGCGCTCGTGGAACTTCGGTGACGCCGCCACGTCGACGACAACCAACCCAAGCCACACGTACGCGAGTGCCGGCACCTACAGCGTCTCGCTCACGGTCACCGACAACGGTGGCGCGACGAACACGAAGACGAGCTCGGTCACGGTCGCGCCCACCGGCGGCAACGTGCTGCAGAACGGCGTCGCCGTCACCGGCCTCGGTGCGACGACCGGCAACAAGCTCAACTACACGATGGTCGTTCCAGCGGGCGCGACGAACCTCAAGTTCGTCACCTCGGGCGGCAGCGGCGACGGCGATCTCTACGTGAAGTTCGGCTCCGCGCCGACGACGTCGAGCTACGACTGCCGTTCGTGGGCGACCGGCAATGCCGAAACCTGCAACATCGCGACGGCACAGGCCGGCACCTACTACGTGATGATCAACGCGTACGCGACGTTCAGCGGCATGAGCCTCACCGGCAGCTATACGACCGGCGGCGGTGGCGGCACGGCATTGTCGAACGGCGTGCCGGTCACCGGCCTCGCTGCAACGGCGGGCAACTGGACGTCCGACTACACGCTCGTCGTGCCGTCGGGCGCGACCAACCTCAAGTTCGTCATTTCGGGCGGTTCGGGGGATGCGGACCTGTACGTGCAGCTCAACGCCGCGCCGACGACGTCGAGCTACCTGTGCCGTCCGTACCTCAGTGGCAACAGCGAGACGTGCACGTTCGCGTCGCCCACGGTCGGCACGTACCACGTGCGCATCAATGCCTACTCGACGTTCTCCGGCGTCACCCTGACGCCCAGCTACACGCCGTAGCAGCTGCAGGAAAACGAAACGGCGGCCGGTGCGAACCGGCCGCCGTTTCTTTTCGGCGTGAACGTCAGGCCGTCAGCAAGCGATTCATGCGGGCGATGAACGCCGCGGGGTCGGCAAGCTGGTCGCCGGCGGCGAGCTGCGCTTCCTCGAACAGCAGGCTGGCGAGGTCGTCGCTGCGGCCCGCATCGGATTCCGCGGCGAAGCGTTGCACCAGCGCGTGTGCGGGATTGATTTCGAGCGTCGGCTTGCTGCCGGGCACGTCGTGGCCGGCTTCGCGCAACAGGCGCTGCATGTGCAGGGCCATGTCGTATTCACCGAGAACGATGCACGACGGCGATTCGGTCAGGCGGTGGCTGACGCGGACTTCAGCGACGCGGTCGCCGAGCGCAGCCGCGAGCTTCTCGATGACCGGCTTCGCGTCCTCCGCCGCCTTCTCGCGGCGCTCCTTGTCGGCGCCGTCGGCGACGTCGAGTTCGCCCTTGGCCGCGTTGCGCAGTTTCTTGCCGGCGTATTCGCCGAGATAACCGATCATCCACTCGTCGATGCGGTCGCTGAGCAGCAGCACCTCGATGCCCTTCGCGCGCAGGCCTTCGATCTGCGGGCTGCCTTTCGCGGCCGCGTGCGAGTCCGCGGTGACGTACCAGATCACGTCCTGGCCCGCCTGCATGCGACCGATGTAGTCGTCGAGCGAAACATTCTTCTGCGCGTCGTCGCCGTGCGTCGACGCGAAGCGCAGCAGCTTCGCGATGCGCTCGCGGTTCGCGCCGTCCTCAGCAACGCCTTCCTTGAGCACGTTGCCGAACGCGCCGGTGAATTGCTGGTATTTCTCGGGCTCGTCCTTCGCGACCTTCTCGAGCAGGTCGAGCGTGCGCTTGATGCAGGCACTGCGGATCTGCGCGACGAGGCGGTTGTCCTGCAGGATCTCGCGACTCACGTTGAGCGGCAGGTCGTCGGAATCGACCACGCCGCGCACGAAGCGGAGGTAGGTCGGCAGCAACTGCTCGCTCGCGTCCATGATGAACACGCGGCGGATGTAGAGCTTGAGCCCATGGCGTTCGTCGCGGCCGCTGAAGACGGCGTCGAACGGCTGTTTTTCCGGCACGTACAACAGCGAGGTGTAACTCTGCGAGCCTTCGACGCGGTTGTGCGACCACGCCAGCGCGTCGTTGAAGTCGTGCGACAGCGACTTGTAGAACGCCTGGTATTCCTCGTCCTTGATCTCGCCCTTCGGTCGCGTCCACAGCGCGGCGGCATGGTTCACGGTCTCGAATTCGCCAGTCGCCTCGCCGTCCTTCTGCGCCGGCAGGCGGATCGGGAATGCGACATGGTCGGAATAGCGCTTGATGAGTTCGCGCAGCTTCCAACCGTCGAGGAACTCGCCTTCGTCTTCCTTGAGGTGCAGCGTGACCGTCGTGCCACGGCGCGCGTCGTCGCTCACCGCGAGCGTGTAGTCGCCGGTGCCGCTCGATTCCCAGCGCACGCCCTCGCCCGCCGCCGCACCCGCCTTGCGCGTGACCAGAGTGACACGATCGGCGACGATGAACGCGGAATAGAAGCCCACGCCGAATTGGCCGATCAGTTGCGTATCGTTGCGCGCGTCACCGGACAGCGACTCGAGGAAGCGACGCGTGCCGGAGCGCGCAATCGTGCCGATGTTCTCGATCACCTCGTCGCGGCTCATGCCGATGCCGTTGTCGCGGATCGTCAGCGTGCGCGCATCGCGGTCGAACGAGATCTCGATGCGCAGGTCGGCATCGTCGGCAGTGAGTGTCGCATCCGACAGCGCGGCGAAGCGCAGCTTGTCGCAGGCGTCGGAAGCATTCGAGATCAACTCGCGCAGGAAGATTTCCTTGTGCGAGTACAGCGAATGGGTGACCAGGTGCAGGACCTGGGAGACCTCGGCCTCGAAGGCACGGGTTTCGGTGGCAACCGTCATGGAACTCCCTCCGGAAAACAGGCTGGGCGCAGAATGGTGGCAGCCACGGACGCGTTCAAGACCTGACGCGCGAAACGAATCGCGCGTGCACCAATCCAGGCTTTGCGGGCGAAGCGAGCTTCTCGTGAGAAGTGCGCCAGGGATGGCCGCTCTGGACTGCACGAAGCTGCGACCACGGTGACGACACGCTACCGAACGCCCAAACAAAAGAACGGCCGTCGTTTCCGACGGCCGTTCTGACGAGGAGCACAGACGCGACTCGATGCTCCAAGACGGATGTTGCTGGGCTTCAGTCCTTCTTGACGTTGGCGCCGAGATCTTCCTTGATGCGCGCTGCCTTGCCTTCGAGGCCGCGCAGGTAATAGAGCTTCGCGCCACGCACCTTGCCGCGACGCTTGACGACGACCGAGTCGATCGTCGGGCTGTGCGACTGGAACACGCGCTCGACGCCGGTGCCGTGCGAGATCTTGCGCACGGTGAAGGCCGAATTGAGGCCCGCGTTCTTGCGCGCGATGACCACGCCTTCGTAGGCCTGCACGCGCTCGCGGTTGCCTTCCTTGACCTTCACGTTGACGATCACGGTGTCGCCCGGGCTGAATTCCGGCAGCGTACGGGACATCTGGGCGGCTTCGAATTGCTGGATCAGGTTCATGACACTCACCACTCTGGTCTGATTTTCATTCGCCGGCTTCGCTCGCGCTGTCCGGCGTCGTCTTCTGTTCATGCTCGCGCTGGAATTCGACCAGCAACGCGCGTGATTTCTTGTCCAGTTCCACCTGCTCGAGCAGATCGGGTCTGCGCAACCAGGTCTGACCCAGCGACTGCTTCAGGCGCCAGCGCGCAATCGCCGCATGGTTGCCCGAGGTCAGCACCGCCGGCACGTCGCCCCATTCGTGCCGCTCGGGTCGCGTGTAGTGCGGGCAGTCGAGCAGTCCGTTCGAGAACGAATCCTGCTCGGCCGACGCTGCATCGTTCAACACACCTTCCTGCAGGCGCCCGACGGCGTCGATCACGATCGCTGCCGCCAACTCGCCGCCGGAGAGCACGTAGTCGCCGACGGATATCTCCTCGTCGACCGCATGCTCCAGAAACCTCTGGTCCACGCCTTCGTAGCGTCCGCTCAGCAGGATCAGGTGATCGCGCTTCGCGAGTTCCGCCACCCTGGCCTGGTCGAGCCGCGCTCCTTGCGGACTCAGGTAGATCACTCTTGCTTCGGCTCCCGCCTCGGCTTTCGCTGCCGCCGCGCGCGCCTGTTCGAGTGCGCGGCGCAACGGGTCGATCATCATCACCACACCCGGCCCGCCGCCGTAGCAACGATCGTCGGCCGACCGGTAGTTGTCGGTCGCGAAATCGCGCGGGTTCCAGGTTGCGATCTGCAGCAACCCTTTTTCGCGCGCGCGCCCTACGACTCCTACCCGCGCACTGCTTTCGATGAAGTCCGGAAACAGCGTGATGACATCGATGCGCACCTAGAACTCCGGATCCCAGTCGACCGTCACGCGACCGCCCTCGAGATCCACTTCAGTCACGAACTGGCCGAGCAGGAACGGGATCAACCGTTCGCGTTCAGCATCCTTCGCGACCAGCACGTCGTTCGCACCGGTCGCAATCAGATGCGACACCGTACCGAGCGACCTGCCTTCGACCGTCACGACTTCGAGTCCTTCGAGATCGCACCAGTAATACTCGCCGGGTTTCGCTTTCGGCAACGCCGATCGCGCGACCCAGATTTCCGTGCCGACCAGCGCCATGGCCGCATCGCGGTCCGTGACTCCGGGCAGTTCGGCGACGATGCCCTTGCCCTGGGCACGCCCGTGGCAGCCATCGATCGTCTTCTCGCCGGCCGCTGATTTCATCCGCCACGACGTGTAGCGGAAGATCTGCGTCCTCGGTTCGGTGTACGACTCGAGCTTGAGCTCGCCGCGTACGCCGTGTACTCCGACAACCTTGCCGAGCAGGACGAATTTCTCCGACCCGCTCACGACGCTCAGGCTGCCTTCTTGCTCGCTTCCTTGTAGAGCGACTTGACCTTCTCGGTCATCTGCGCGCCCTTCTCCACCCAGGACTTGACCTTGGCGGTGTCGAGTTCGAGGCGCACGTCCTTGCCCGCAGCGATCGGGTTGAAATAGCCCAGGCGCTCGATGTTGCGGCCGTCGCGCGCGTTGCGCTCGTCGGTCACGATGATGTGGTAGAACGGACGACCCTTGGCACCGCCGCGGGAAAGGCGAATCTTGACCATTGTTTTTGCTCGATATTTTGCGAAGTCGTCGACGTCGGAACGGTGCCGGGACCGGCCATCGCGCGTCGGGAGCCGAGCATTCTAGCGGGAATCAGGAAAAAATAAAGCCCCGCAACGACTTGTCGACCAAATCAGGGCCGGATGCGGGGCTCGGCCCCGGGCAGGCGCTCAGGGAACGAAGCCACGGATGTCGAAGCCATCGCGGAACAGCGTACTGCTCGTCCCCGGCAGGGCTCCATTCGCGATCCAGTCGTAGATGAGTGCCTGCTGCTCCGGCAGCAGGCCGCCGCCGTAGTTGTCGAGCGGCATGCGCGCGCCGACACCCGGTTCGTCGCAATTGACCTTGCGGAACAGCAGGCTCTCCTGCGGTCGTCCCGGCACCACGTAGAGGATGCCCGGGTCTTCCGCGCTCGGCACTCCCACGAGGTGCCCCCACGAGACGCCGGCGCTGAGATCGAGCTGGCCGCTCGGCATCGGCGGCGGCGCGAAATGGCAATCGACGCAGCCGGCGCTGCCGCCATTCGTCGCGTAGTCGTCGAACAGCCCCTGCACGGCGGCGCCATAGGTGATGGCGTAGTTCGGCGGGATGTCGGCGATGCGCGTGCAACCTTGCGGTGTGCCCGCAGCGGCGAACGTCGCCGCGAAGGCCAACGCGGTGCAGGCCGCAGCCGCGATGGCCGGCATCACGCGCATGCGCTCAGACGAAGCCGAGGTTGCTGCTGCCGAAATTCGCCAGGTTCGGGAAGATCGCCGCAAGATCGCTCGGCGAAGTCACGCCAAGCCACTGCGCCATCGTCGCTGCGTACTGGTCGACGCCGATGCCCGGGATCATCTGACCGCGCGAGAAGTTGTTCGGCGCCACCAGGTGCTGGTCCGGGAACCCTGCAATCGGGCCGCCGCCATTGCCATACAGCCGGCCACCATTGACCGCGCCGCCGAGCACGAACTGCACACCGCCCCAGGCATGGTCCGAGCCGGAGCCATTCGACTGCAGCGTGCGCGCGAACTCCGACGCCGTGAACAGGGTCACCTCGTCCTGTGCATCGACGTCACCCGGCGCGAGCGACTGCCAGAACGCCGACACCGCGTCCGATACGAGCTTCAGCAGGGCCGCATGGTCGCTGTTGCCACCGGACATCAGGCCCGCGTGCAGGTCGAAGCCGCCGAGGCGCACGTAGTAGATCTGGCGTGCGGCGTAGTTCTGCGCCTTCGACAACTTGATCATCTTCGCGACCGTCTGCAGTTGCGACGCGAGCGAATTGTTCGCCGGGAACGCCTGCACGAGCGTGGTCGCATCGAGGCCGTTCTTGAGCAGGTTGTAGAGATCCCGGCTGCGCGCGAACACCTTGGAATATTCACCCGCGAAGTCGCTCGCGTAAGTGTCGGCGAGCAGTGCATTGAGCGCGTTGTCGCGTACGCTCGTCGCGCTGACGCCATTGCACGGCGTCGGGTTGCACACGCCGTTCAGCGAGGAAAGGCCGCTGGACGACATGCGGTAGGGCACTGTCGACAGGCCGACCTCGAAACGGTTCGCGCCGGAAATCGAGATGCAGGTCGACAGGTCCTGGTTCGCGTTCGACGAATGCACGACGTCGCCGCAGCGGCCACCCCAGCCGACCACGCGATTGGCGACGCTGTTGCCCTGGTGCCAGAGGCCTTCCTGGTCCGAATGCGAGTACAGCTGTGGCGGACGGTTCGCCAATATCGCGTAGTCGGCCTTGACGATCGGCTTGACGAGCGTGCCGATGTTGACCGCGAACGCGAGCTTGTTGGCGCGATACAGGGTCGCGAGGTCGGCCAGCTTCGGATGCACGAAGTACTGGTTGGTCGTGCCGCTCGCGTCGCTGCCGTCGATGATCTTCTGCAACGCGACGTCGGCGCCGGCCGGGATGCCGAGCGCGAGGCCGTCGGCATTCGACTGCGCGTTGTAGACGCCGCCGCGCGCATCGGCGTAGACGTCGTGGCGCGCGGTGTCGAACGGAACCAGCATGTTCCAGGAATCGTTGCCGCCGGCGAGGTAGACGCAGACGAGCGCCTTGTAGCCCGTCAGCGAGCGCGTGCTCGCGAGCGCGCTGCCCATCATGCGCAGCTGCGGGAACATCGCGGCGGTGCCGCCGCTGCAGGCGGCGATGGCGAGCGTGCGCAGGAAGTCGCGACGCGAGTTGCGGGAATGGCTCATCGTCGTCTCCTCAGCGCTGCGTCGCGAATTCGGGCGACAGCATCGTCACGTAGATCGCCGACCACGCCTTCTCCGCGGCCGAAGCGCCGTTGAGGTTGGTCAGCATGCCGGTCAGCGTGGTGCGCATGGTCGACGACATGGTCCCGTACAGCAGGCTCTTGTCGATCGTCGCGACCATGGCCGCCGGGTTGGTCGCGTTCGCGGTCAGCGTGGAAAGGTCGATCAGCGGCCGATCGGTCGGCGGATTCGACATGCCCACGTAGGCTTTCGCACTGAAGTTGTAGTAGTAGTTCGCGCTCGAATACACGCTTGCTTCGCTGAGGATCTGCAGCTCCGGCGAGTAACGGTCGTGGTCGGCGAACGGCCCGGGCTGCTGGTAGTCCGGCTCGTAGAAGTTGAATACCGTCGGCGATTCGAGCGGCCCCTGCCCGAACGAACTGGTCAGGCTGTTGTTGGCCGTCATCTTGACCTCGCCATACGCGTCGGCGGGCTGCGCCTGCGCGTTGAACGCACGCCACAGCGCGGTCAGGCGCAGGATCGGCTCCCGCAGCTTGCCGTAACTGTCGCCGCTCGCGAG
>Ga0068853_100000201_pt1 | contig 41960 bp, 31 predicted proteins | sample KBSCornC32_FD_65655 | JGI IMG/M metagenome (GOLD analysis project Ga0068853, IMG submission 65655) | Corn rhizosphere microbial communities from Kellogg Biological Station, Michigan, USA - KBS Corn C3-2 | ecosystem: Host-associated > Plants > Roots > Rhizosphere > Soil ... | reverse complement strand
CAAGATATTTACCGGTAACTATACATTCTGGTACGAATCGTCCCAGCTGGTGGCGCGTCAGATGTCGGACAAGAACAAGAAAACGGAAGATAAGCGGGCTGCCCTGCTGGAGTTCATCGCGCGGTTCTCCGCCAATGCCAGTAAGTCCAAGCAGGCGACTTCGCGGAAGAAGGCGCTTGAAAAGCTTACCATCGAGGAGATCGAGCCTTCCAACCGCCGCTACCCGGGGATCATTTTCAAGCAGCTGCGCGAAGTCGGCAACCAGATACTCAACATTGAAAAGCTGTACAAGACCTCCAAAGACGGGCGTACGCTGTTCTCCAATGTGACCTTCAGCGTCAATAAGGGGGATAAGATCGCTTTTGTCAGCAAGGATCACATGGCGCTGACCAGCTTCTTCGATATCATCAACGGCGAACAGTCTGCAGACGGCGGCAAGTTCGAATGGGGTACGACGGTCAGCAAGGCCTATCTGCCGAATGATAATACAAAATATTTCCAGGGAAAGGATATCAACCTCATGGACTGGCTGCGGCAGTACGTTCCGCCGCACGTTACCGACGTGGATGAGCCCTTTCTTCGTGGGTTCCTCGGGAAGATGCTGTTCAGCGGCGACGAAGTACTGAAGCATACGAAGGTGCTGTCCGGGGGTGAGAAGGTCCGCTGTATGCTCAGCCGGATGATGCTGCAGGACCCGAATGTCGTCGTCCTGGACGAGCCGACCAACCACCTGGACCTGGAGTCCATCCAGTCCTTCAACGAAAGCATGAGCAATTTCAAGGGGATCGTCCTGCTGACGTCCCATGACCATACCTTCTTACAGACCGTGGCCAACCGCGTGATCGAGCTGACCCCGGGCGGTATCATCGACCGGCTGATGTCCTTCGATGAGTATCTCGAAGACGCACGGGTAAAGCAGCTGAGGGAAGAAATGTATCCGAGAGAGGTGCTGGCTTAGTTCGGCTAATTTTTCGCTAAAAGCCCGGCCGTCAGCGGCCGGGTTTTTTGTTTGCGGGGGATTGCGCCCATGGATGGTGTAAAAAAGATACCTAACGTCCTGATTTTGTCGTATTTGATACAATAAAATGCGAATTTTAAGCATTTGTAAGATAAACCGCGGGTGTTGATCAAAAGGCTGCTTATACTGGTGCTGTTTTGGGGTGGGGCCTTCTTCGCCGCGGCGGCTCAGCAACTGCCGGGAAAGCTGCCGCCGGCTTTGGGCCGCGACACCTTCCCCAAACCGGCGGGCCGGGATACCATCCCTCTTACTGATTCCCTCAGAAAAGTCGTCGACAGCGTTCGTCATTATCAGGACAGCCTGAAAACGGCGGATACAGTACTATCCGCTGCCGCCCAGCTACACCGGATCGACTCCCTGAATATCCGCGCCGACGCACCGGTAGATTCGGTCAAATTGCGGCTGGACTCGATGCTGAATGCGGCGGGTAACGCCAGGGGGCAGCAGGTGCCGGGCCGGCCGGGTGTTCCCGGAAGCCTGCCTAAGCAGTCCAATCCGGGATATTCGCCTACGATGGCAGGGGGGAGTCTACCGGGCGGGAATGGTTCCGTGGGGAGCGCCAATGCACCCAGGGGCATGCCGATGACGGCGCGCGGCCGGCAGGGGGGATCCCCCGTCCGAAGACCGGGAGCGGCTCCGGCACTGTCCAATCTGCACCGCAAATGGCTGCCGGTGCGCGACGGGAAGGTACCGGTAGATTCCATGAGTGTGATACCCGGGGCTTTCTTTGTAAAAGGCGTCGCCGACAGCGCATTTATCCTCGACTGGGTCAATTCGGCGCTGGTATGGAAACATCCGCCGGCCGGCATGGACAGCGTCCTGGTCACTTACCGCACCTTTCCCTACCGGATGAACGCTGTTGCCCGGCGGTTCAACTACGACAGCATCCAAAACTATTTTCTTGTCCGGCCCTATGACAAACAGCGGGACGGCGGAGACGGAAGCGACAATTTCTTCAGCTTCGGCAATATTACCTACAACGGCAGCTTTGGACGGAGCATTACTTTTGGTAACAACCAGGACGCCGTGGTGACCTCCAACCTCAACCTGCAGATCAGCGGCTATCTGGCCGACAGCATTCAGATATCGGCTGCCATTACCGACAACAATATTCCTATCCAGCCGGACGGGACCACTGCCGATCTGAACGAGTTCGACAAGATATTCCTGCAGTTCAAAAAGAAGAACTGGGCCCTTACGATGGGGGACATCGATCTGCGGCAAAATCAAAACTATTTCCTCAGTTTTTACAAACGGATGCAGGGCGCGTCCTTCGAGACCACCCAGCAGATAGACGAGAAGACGACGAACAAGACGCTGGTCAGCGCCGCCATCGCCAAGGGAAAATTCACCCGGAATATCTTCCAGGGACAGGAAGGCAACCAGGGCCCCTACAAGCTGCAGGGCGCCAATGGCGAGCTCTATTTCATCGTGCTGGCAGGTACGGAGAAGGTGTTCATCGACGGGCAGCTGATGCAGCGGGGAGAGGATCAGGACTACGTCATCAACTACAATACGGGAGAGATAACGTTTACGCCCAATCGAATGATCACACAGGACAAGCGTATCCAGGTGGAATTCGAGTATGCCGACCGCAATTATCTGAACGTAAACCTGTACCTGTACAACGAAACCGATATTTCCAACAAGCTAAAGGTTCGGCTGGGCCTGTTCAGCAACAGCGACTCCAGGAACTCGCCCATTAATCAAACGCTGACGCCGGATCAGAATAAGTTTCTTGCCAAACTGGGGGACAGCGTCAACCGCGCATTTTATCCGGTTGCCAACATCGATACCTTTTCCGCGGGGAAGGTGCTGTACAGAAGGGTGGACACCACGTATAAGAACGCGGCTGGGCAGACCGTACACGACTCGGCCTATGTCTTTTCGACGGACGTTACCAACACGCTCTACGGCCTGTCCTTCTCCAATGTCGGGCAGGGGTATGGCAACTATGTCCCGGACCTCAACGGCGTCAACGGCAGCGTGTTCATCTGGGTGGCGCCCGTCAACGGGGTCATGCAGGGGTCGTACGAGGCGGCGCAGTTCCTGGTCACGCCCAAAACCCAGCAGGTGATGACGCTCGGGGCGGACTATGCGCTCAACAAAAATACCACGGTGACGGCGGAGGTTGCGAAGAGTCACTATGACGTCAATACATTATCGACGATCGATAAGGGTAACGACGACGGGTATGCGGCACGGGTCCTGTTCAAAAACGTCAAGGCGCTGGGGCCTGCGGAAAAAGGTTTGCAGCTGACGTCAGGTCTCGGGTACGAATACGTGCAGAAGGCTTTCAATCCGATCGAGCGGCTGCGCGCGCCCGAGTTCACCAGGGACTGGGGACTCACGCTTGGCGTCAATCCCGCCGATGAGCGCATCTACAACGCCAGCCTGCAGCTCAGCGATAAGAAGCTGAATGCAGTCAAATATGACCTGTCACGGTACGAACGCGGGGACGGCTTCGCCGGCACCCGGAACATCCTGAGCCATCACCAGGCGTGGCGCGGCTGGACGGTTACCGACCAGTTGAGCGTGACGACCAGCGACAGCGGCAATACTAAGGGACTCTATCTGCGGCCGTCTGTAGACCTGTCCAAAAAGCTATCCTTTCTTAAGGATTATGTGGTAGGAGCCAACTATTCCCTGGAGCGCAATAAGCAAATGGACAAGAAAGCGGACAGTGTGACGGCCACGAGTTTCGAATTCAATACCTGGTCCGTCTATCTGAAGTCGCCGGAGAAGAACCCGAATCACTGGGGAATGAACTTTATGACGAGGGAGAACTCCTATCCGTACGGCAGGAGCCTGATCAGGGGCGATCGCAGCAGGAACTTCAATCTGTACGCGGACTTCCTGAAGAACCCGCACCACCAGCTGCATTTCAACGCCACCTACCGCCGTCTGGAGATACTTGACAGCGCGATCACTACGCAGACTTCGGACAACAGTATACTGGGCCGGGCGGAGTATCTTGTCAATGAGTGGAAGGGCTTTCTGCGGGGGAATGCGCTGTACGAAGTGGGGTCCGGTCAGCAGCAAAAACTGAACTACACCTATCTGCAGGTGCCCGCGGGGACGGGGCAGTACGCCTGGATCGACTATAATAAGGACGGCATCCAGCAGCTGAGCGAATTCGTTCTTGCGCAGTTTCAGGACCAGGCGCAGTATATCCGCGTATATACGCCGACCAACGACTACGTGAGGGCGACCTACACTACGCTAAACTACAGCGTGACGCTGACGCCCAAATCGATCATCGGGAAGGGGAGCCGGGCGTTCGGGCGGCTGCTGGCGAGAATGACCTTGCAGTCCTCCATGCAGCTGACCCAGAAACAGCAGGCACGGGGGCTGGTCCAGTGGAATCCTTTCAAGGCTCCGCTGGATGACACTGCGCTGATCACGCGGACGCAGATAATGGTCAATACCCTTTCCTTCAACCGGCAGGACCCGCGCTGGGGCTTCGATCTCAGCAATACCCGCAATGGGGCCAAAAGCCTGCTGACCTACGGTTATGAAACGAGACAGACGAATGAGTGGTCACTAAGAAGCAGGCTGAACCTGAACAAATCCATGGCATTGACGGCCGTATATCGCCAGGGCATCAACCAGCTGAATAATTCCAGTTCGAATTTCGACAGCAGCAACTATGACCTGAAACAGTATTCCATCGAACCCGGCGTGACCTATACGAGGAAGTCCAATCTCAGGATAGGGCTGGGGTACCGGCTGACGACCAAGCAGAACTCACCCGACTGGGGCGGACAGAAATATACGGCTACCGCGATGAATGCGGATTTCAAGTACAATATCCTGCAGAGTACGTCGATACAGGGGAAGTTCACGGTGAGTTCGATCGTCTATACTTCTGCGGCGGGCAAGCCGAGCACGACCTCGGCTGTATCCTATACGATACTGGAAGGCCTGCAGCCGGGGAAGAACTATCTGTGGAATCTTGATCTGACGAAGCGCCTGGGGAATAGCCTGGAGTTGAGTCTGCAGTATGAAGGGCGCAAGGCCGGGGAGACGAGAATTATTCATACCGGGCGCGCGGCGTTGCGGGCGTTGCTATAATGAGAAAAGCCGGGCGTTTTACGTCCCGGCTCTTGCCCTTATGTTTGGTGTGGTAATCGACTAACCGAAGATGCCGCCTTTCTTCAACTCGCGGGTGCCTTCGCCGATCTTGAATCCATTGTGATAGATCTCGATCTTGTAGTTACCCTTCTGGAATTCGCTGTTTTGTTTCCAGGCGAACTGAACAGATTTGGACTTGCCGGATTCGAAGTCTACGGGAACCTTAGCGGTGTAGATCTTGTCGCCTTCGTCACGGGTGGTGAAATTACCCGAACCAAGTGCAGGAACGGAGATGGGCTTGCCATCGGGGCCGGTGATGCAAACGTATACGTCTGTCTGACCGGTCTGTGCGATGCGGTTAGCGACATCAAAGCCGATAACGAGCTTGTTTACCCTTCTGGCGGTGGAAGTTTCCTTGTCTTTGCCGTCCTTTCTCTCGTGCATCGGAGTGATGGAGATGTTGGAAGCATTCAGGGTTGAAGCGATGTCAACCTTCTTTTCTAGGTCCTGCTTGGCAGCGGAAGTGGTTGTCAGGTCGTTGGTGAGCTTCTCTTTGTCCTGGGTCAGCTGCTGTTTGTCCGATGTCAGCTGCTGGTTGTCCTGGGTCAGCTGGGCTACCTGCTGTTCGAGGTTACCGATCTTGTCGTTCAGTTCCTTGATCAGGTCTTCAGCTTTCTTCTTTTCAGCTTCTGTGATGTGTTCTTTCTTAAGGATGTCGCGGATCCGGCCTTTCAGCTTGGAGATCTCCGTATTGCCTTCATTCATCTGAGCGGTCAGCTTATTGTTGGTGCCGGTCAGTGAATCCAGACGGACGAGGGCGTCGTCAAAATTCTTCTGGAGTTGTCCTTTTTCGTCTGTTACTTTGGATATCTGAGCTTGTTGCTGGGTTTGAACCTGCTCCTGTTTGTTGTTGTTCCAGAGCAAATAACCCCAGGTACCGAGGAAACCGGCTGCAAGCAACCCGATAACCAGATTTTTATAATCCTTTTTAGGGGGTTGACTTTGAGGTGTAGCTGAGGGATAGTTGGTTGTCGTACTCATAGCTTATGTTTTTTTTACAAAAGTTATAAAATGCTTGTTTTTCTTCGTCCATCTAACCGCGTATTACGGTTACACATGGAGCTAGTCTAAAACCGTGCCAAACTCATTTTTATTGTGCAGACGCACTGATTTATAAAGTTTTATATAAATTTGCCCAATTAAAACCCGCGCGGATGTCCGTTGAAAAGATTCTCGGTGACTGGAAAAAAATGAAATTCAAGCCCGTCTACTGGCTGGAGGGTGAGGAAGAATATTATATCGATCAGCTCGTCAACTATGCTGAGCACAGGATACTGACCGAGGCGGAAGCCGGCTTCAATCTTACCGTATTTTATGGAAAGGACGCGGACTGGACGGCCGTCATCAATGCCTGTCGCCGGTATCCCATGTTTGCCGAAAGGCAGGTCGTTCTACTAAAAGAAGCCCAGCAGATGCGGGACATCGACAAACTGGAAGCCTATATCGACAAGCCCCTTTCTTCAACGATATTCGTAGTGGCCTATAAGGAAAAGAAGGTGGATGGTCGGAGCAAGCTGGCGAAAATGCTGAAGGAGAAGGCCGAGTTGTATTCGACAAAAAAACTCTACGACAACCAGCTGCCCGACTGGACCAGCGAGCTGATCCGTTCGAAGGGGTATGAGATCGCACAGAAGGCGTTGCTGCTGCTGGTCGATCATATCGGCAACGACCTGAGCCGCATCAACAACGAGATAGAGAAGCTACTCGTCAATCTGGCGGGGCGGAAGAACATTACCGAGGACGATATCGAACGCTATGTCGGCGTGAGCAAAGAATACAATGTGTTCGAATTACAGGATGCATTTGCGAAGAAGGACCGGGTAAAGGCGATCCGGATCATCCAGTATTTTGAAAGCAATCCAAAGGCCGGCCCCATCCAGCTGATCCTGCCTTCTATCTATAATTTCTTCAGCAAGGCCTATATGATCTTCGGGCAGCAGGCCAGAGATGAAAAAAGCGTCGCTGCGGCAATAGGGGTGAATCCTTACTTCGTAAAGGACTATCTGGCGGCTGTGCGGAACTACAACTATGAGGGCATCGAGAACGGGTTGTTGCTGCTGCATGCGTACAACCTGAAGAGCATCGGGGTAGGCAGTGCCGGTACGGAGGACGCCTCGTTGCTGAAGGAGCTCGTCGTAAAGATGATGGCGTGATCCGCAAATACAGGGAGGGCCGGTGTTCAGGCCAGCGCCAGCAGCGTGTCTTCCCTGTCTTTTCCCAGCTGTACCTTCAGGGCTTCGAGTCCGTCGAACTTTACTTCATCCCGGAGCCATTTCCGGACAAAGACGCGCAGCTCGCGGCCATAGATGTCTTCGTCGAAGTCAAAGAGGTTGACCTCGATGGTGCGAATTTTTCCGCCTACCGTTGGGCGTATGCCGATACTCATCATTCCTTTCAGCCGCGGCGCGCTGAAGAGGTCGCCATCGTGAACGCCGGAACCACTACCGGCCGGCAGGAGCGTAGCTTCTACCGCGTAGATGCCGTCGGCGGGGATCAGCTTTTCAGGACTGGTAACCTGGAGGTTGGCGGTAGGGTAGCCCAGTTTGCGGCCGAGCTGGTCGCCTTTTACAACGATGCCGGAAAAGAAGAACGGGTATCCCAGCAACTGGTTGGCGGTGGCGATATCGGACTGTTGTATCGCCTCGCGGATCCGCGTCGAGCTGACCGAAACCTCGTTGAGGAGGTGGACGGGTATTTCCTGTAAACCGAAGCCGAGTCTGCCGCTGTATTCCTCCAGCAGGTGATAGTCGCCGAGGCGCCCTTTGCCAAAACGATGGTCGTAGCCGATGATGACCGTATGGGGATGAAATCTTGCCACGAGAAAAGCGGTTATATACTCTTCCGCGGTCTGTTGGGAAAAGGCTTCGGTGAAGGGGACGATGACCAAATGGTCGATGCGTTGCCAGGAGAGCAGCTGGATCTTTTCTTCGAGGGTATTGATCAGTCTGATCTCTTCGGTCCCGCCTTTTACGATCTTACGGGGATGGGGATAGAAGGTTATGATCACGGTCTCCCCGTCAATGCGGGCGGCTTCCTGTCTCAGCTGTTCGAGTATCCGGGAGTGCCCGGTGTGGACGCCGTCAAAGGTTCCTATCGTTATCACGGCCCGCCGGAAGTCAGGGAGTTGATCGCTATTATGATAGATGCGCATGGGGCGTAAAATTAAAGGATTTATGCTTTACCTTTGCGGACTATGTCACTGTACGCCCAACGCGGTGTTTCCGCTCAGAAAGAAGAAGTTCATCAGGCAACCGAAAAGCTGGACAAGGGGCTTTACCCGAATGCGTTTTGCAAGATCTATCCCGACTATCTGGGAGGCGATCCGGCCTGGGTCAATCTGATGCACGCGGACGGGGCGGGTACGAAGAGCATTCTGGCGTATCTCTACTGGAAGGAGACCGGGGATATCTCGGTGTGGAAGGGAATCGCCAAAGACGCTATCGCCATGAATCTCGACGACCTTTTATGTGTAGGGATCTACGACAATCTGTTATTCTCTTCCACGATCGACCGCAACAAGCGAAACATTCCCGGGGAGGTGCTTTCCACGATCATCAACGGTTCGCAGGAGTTTTTCGACGAGCTGAAGAGCTTTGGAGTGGGTATTCAGTATCTGGGTGGTGAGACGGCGGATGTCGGTGATGTTGTCAGGACGATCGCCGTCAACGGGACGATGACTGCACGCTGGCCGAAAGACAGGCTGGTGACGAATGACAGGATAAAGGCAGGGGACGTGATCGTCGGCTTTGCCAGCTACGGCCAGGCGACGTATGAGCAGGAATACAACAGCGGGATCGGCAGCAACGGGCTGACCAGCGCGCGTCATGACGTGCTGCACAAGACCTATGGGGCGCGGTTTCACGAGTCGTATGATACTACGCTGGACGAAAGCGTCGTATATATCGGCCCGCACCGGATGACGGATGCGATCGACGTGCCGGTAAATACCGGAGGAGGAGTCAGCGAGGTGCGGACGACGGACATCGGGCATCTGCTGCTGAGTCCAACGCGGACCTATGCGCCTTTGCTGCGGAAGCTGCTGACAGAACAGTTCGACCGCATACATGGGCTGGTCCACTGCAGCGGCGGCGGGCAGACCAAGTGCATGAAATACCTGCCGGACAATTTCAGGATCATAAAGGACAATCTGTTCGAGGCGCCGGTGGTGTTCAGGCAGATCCAGGAGGCTTCCGGCTCCGACGACAGGGAAATGTATCAGGTATTTAATATGGGGCACCGGCTGGAGATCTTTACCGATGCCGCGGCCGCCGATGCAATGATAAAGGTGGGGAAGGAATTCAACATCGATACGCAGATAGTAGGGCGTGTCGAAGCGGCTTCCCGGAAAACGCTGCGGCTGGTTGTCGGTGGAAAAGAAATAGATTATTGATAATCATATATTTGTGACTGAAGCTTTCTAATACTGAACTTTCAGCATCTCCAACTGTTAATAAAAATCTAACAAGGTTTCTGCTTCTACCTGTAAAGGACATAGGATAATTTGAAAAGGCCATTTGAATTCTGAATTTTCTCCGGAAATCAAAAAAAAGATTAAAATTCCTTCATTTTAATCCACAACGCTATGAATTTCCAGATTCTATAACTATTTTCGCAAACGGTTCTGGACGGATTGACATTAAATTATTTCTATATCTTTTTGCACTTTCCGCGAACTCCCCTGGTTTTGTAGTGTTATTATTGAGTAAATATCCGACGACTAGAAAGCCGCAGATTTTGTCACTTTTTTATTTTTTTATTTGATATGAGGCAACTTAAGATTGCTACACAGATTACTAACCGTGATTCCCAGGCGGTTGAGAAGTATTTGCAGGAGATCTCCAAGATCCCGATGATCACTCCCGAAGAGGAGACGGTCCTCGCGCAGCGGATCAAGATGGGAGATCAGAAGGCCCTTGACAAGCTGGTTCAGGCCAACTTACGTTTTGTGGTCTCGGTTGCAAAACAGTATCAGCACCAGGGGTTATCACTGAGTGATTTGATCAACGAGGGTAACCTCGGCTTAATTAAAGCGGCTCAACGCTTTGATGAAACCAAAGGTTTCAAGTTTATTTCGTACGCGGTATGGTGGATCCGCCAGTCCATCCTTCAGGCGTTGGCAGAGCAGGGCAGACTAGTCCGCCTGCCTCAAAACAAAATTGGCACGTACAACAAGGCTAATAAGGCCTACATGGCTTTCGAACAGGAACACGAACGGGAGCCGAGCACGGAAGAATTAGCCGAATTGCTTGAAATGAGTGAGACGGAGATCAACAACATTTTCCAGAGCAATACCCGCCACAGCTCGCTGGATGCGCCGGTGCACGAAGCAGAAGACGTAGCGATGGGTGATTTGCTGGAAGGTGGTGATGAAACGGACGATGACGTAATGAAGGATTCCTTACGCGCCGAAATTCGCCGTGTGCTCAAGTCGCTGAGCCCGCGCGAAGCGGAGATTGTCAATGCGTATTTTGGACTGGACGGCGAAAATGGGGTAACCATCGAGCAGATCGGCCAGAAGTACGACCTGACGAAGGAACGTATCCGCCAGATCAAAGAAAGGGCGATCAAACGCCTGCAGAAAGCACGTTATAGCAATGCGCTGAAAGCATACCTGGGTTAATCCCATACATATCTTTCTCACGGAATTTAAGTCCCGGTCGTTTGGCCGGGATTTTTTTTCGGAAGGAGGTCATTCAAATGACATTAAAATACTGATTTACTCATTATCTTCGTTCGCTTTAAATGAGGCCCTGGAAGGGACTCGGCACATATAAATCACAAGCATAGTATGGAGCAAATACAGAAAGTACACTGTCTGATCATCGGTTCGGGGCCTGCAGGATATACGGCAGCGGTCTATGCTGCGCGTGCCAACCTCAAGCCGGTACTCTATCAGGGCATACAGCCCGGCGGACAGCTGACCATCACCACCGAAGTGGAGAACTATCCCGGCTATCCGGACGGTGTCCAGGGCCCGGAGATGATGGTACATTTTGAAAAACAGGCAGCCCGGATGGGCGCAGATATACGGTATGGACTTGCGACGAAAGTGGATTTTTCCGTCCGCCCTTTCAAGGTCTGGATCGACGAGGAAAAGTTGATCGAGGCTGATGCGGTCATTATCGCCACCGGCGCCAGCGCCAAATGGCTGGGGCTGGAAAGCGAGCAGCGGCTCAACGGGTACGGCGTCAGCGCCTGTGCGGTCTGCGACGGATTTTTCTTCCGGGGTAAGGAGGTGGCGATCATCGGCGCCGGCGATACGGCGGCCGAGGAAGCGCTCTACCTGTCCAAGCTGGCTACGAATGTGCACATGCTGATTCGCAGCGATAAGATGCGGGCTTCCCGTGTCATGCAGGAGAGGGTTCAGCAGTCTCCCAATATCAAGGTGTACTGGAACAGTGAGGCCGACGAGGTGCTTGGCGAAAGCCGCGTAGACGGACTGCGGATCCGAAACAACAAGACGGGAGAAAAGCAGGTCGTACCGATCAGCGGCTTCTTTGTGGCGATCGGCCATCAGCCCAATTCGGCCATATTCAGCGATTTCCTCGACCTTGATGAAGCGGGTTATATCCGGACCACGCCGGGGACCAGCAGGACCAACGTAGAGGGCGTTTTTGCGGCCGGCGACGTACAGGATAAGATCTACCGTCAGGCGGTGACGGCTGCCGGCAGCGGATGTATGGCGGCTCTTGACGCTGAAAGATGGCTTACGGCCAACGGGCTGGCATAAATCACAGGGGAGGGGGGTATATACAATGGTTACAGTCCAACTACATAAACTGATCTTTTCCGGCCGGCATGGCGTGTTCAAGGAAGAACTGGCGACGGGGAATACCTTCGAGGTAAACCTGGACGTCACCTACGACGAGAACGACCAGCCTTTTGAAAGTCTGGGGACCATCGTCAACTATGTCACGCTATTCGACATCGTGAAAGAGCGGATGCACCAGCCTTCGCCGCTGCTGGAAAAGATCGCCGATGAGATCATCGCGCGGATAAGGACGCAATATCCTTTCCTTCGGGAAGTCATCCTTTCCATCTACAAGCTACAGGCGCCCATTGGGAATTTCCAGGGCAAGGCCGGAGTTACCCTGCACAAAAAGTTTAACAGTTAGGGCGGTGTTCCCGGGCCAACCGGGGTTACCCGGATAGCGTTATAATAGATATGATCCGATCGATTGTCGCGCTGGTCCTTTTTCTTCCAATTATAGCCGGGGCGCCGTTTATCGCTGCCGCACAGGACGTCGCTGGTCTGTTGCGACAGGCCGGCCAGCTGGAGGCCCAGTTCCGGGAGGAGGAAGCCCTGCCCAAATATCAGGAGGTCCTTCGGCTGCAGCCTCATCAGGTTGCGGCCTTGTGCCGCAGCAGCGATCTCAGCTGTCGCATCGGTAATCGCCAGACGAACAGAGACAGGAAGATCGTCATGTTCAAAGAGGGCTATGCCTACGCGCTTTCGGCCTGGCGTCTGGATTCCACCAACAGCGAGGTGAGTATTGCAATGGCCTTCTCGCTGGCCCGGATGGCGCTGATACAAAGCGGTAAGGAAAGGATAGCCACTGCCAGGGATATCAAGCGGTACGCGGAGAATGCGATCCGGTATGACCCGCGGAGCTACAAGGCCTGGCATATTCTGGGGCGATGGAATTATGAGGTCAGCAGCCTGAACCCCCTCGAAAAGTTATTTGCCCGCTGGTTCTTTGGGGCGTTGCCGGAAGCCTCACTGGACGAGGCGATCGCCGGCTATGAGAAGAGCATGTCGCTCAGGCCGGATTTTATGCTCAACTACTACGAGCTTGCCCGGTGCTGGCGCCGGGAGGGGCAGAAGGACAAGGCCATCCGGCTGCTTCATCAGATGGATAACCTGAAGGATGAAATGTATGATGACCGCGAGGTGCGGCAGCAGGGCCGTCAGCTGTTGAAAGAACTGGAGGACTAGCGCCGGGGCTCCGAATGACGCGTGTCAAACCACTTTCCCTTTCCATTTCCCGCTGCGCATATACAGGAACGATTGGGTAAAGATCGACAGCCAGTATACCCACTCGGACAGCCATCCCATGACCAGAGACATATGCCAGCGTTCGAGAACAAAATATATATAGCAGCAGTAGAAGACGATCGTGACAAACTCGATGAGCAGGTTGATGCGGGTATTGCCGGTTCCCGTGACGGCGTTCAGCCAGATAAAGGAGAACGACATGAGTATAAGTGCGGTCGAGACGACTCGGATGACGGGTATGGCCGCAGCGGTGAAGGCTGTGTCCTGGCCGTATACCGAAAGAAAAGCTTCCGGGAATATATTCAGCAGGACCGCGATCACGGCCGAGATCGAAACGCTGAGCAGCATGATCTTTTTTATCAGTTCGATGACCCTGTTCTCCAGTCCCTGGCCGATGATATTGCTCACCATCGCGTTGGTAGTGGAGGCAAAGGCCCAGGTGAAGACGCCGAAGAGGCCGAATATATTGCGCATCGTGTTGCTGATGGCCAGCGCCTGCCGCCCGTGGTGTTCTATCAGGATATAAAAAAAGACCCAGCTGGTGATGCTGATCGCATACTGGAATACGAGGGGAGAGGACTGGACGAGGATGAGCCGGATATTTTTCGGGTCGAATTTCCAGTGACGGTAAAGTTGCAGGTCGCGGCTGATGCCTTTGTTATGGATGACGAGGAATACAATGGCCATGCCTGCGAATTCGGCGGCTATGGAGGAAAAGGCGGCTCCGTTGAAGCCCACTTCGGGTAGTCCGAAATGGCCGAAGATAAGACCATAGTCCAGGGCGATGTTCACGATAGTCTCCGCCAGCGTGCCATACACGAGGAATTTGCTCTGGTTAGTGCCTACCAGCAGGGCGTTGCGCATCTGGTAGATGTATAGAAAGGGCAGGCCCCAGATGCGGATGCGCAGGAAATCGGCGGCCTGTTGTCTCAGGGCTTCAGAATGAAGGGAGAATGAAAGGATTTTTGGGGCCAGAAAATACGTCACCAAAATGCCGGTGGCAGCCAGACCAAGGCTGATGAGCAGGCTCTGAGAGAAGAGCTTGCCGATCTCTTCGATGCGTCCTTCGCCGGCACGACGGGCGATCAGGGCCTGCAGGCCGTTGTTGAGTCCTCCGCCGACGACCGCGAACAGCAGATAATACACGCCGGTGATGCCGGCAGCAGAAAGGGCATCTCCCGCCTGGTCGAGGTGGCCAAGGAATATGTTATTAGTAATAAAATTTATTTGAGGCACGAGGATCGACAGGCTGATCGGCAATGCCATGCGCAGGATGTCCCGGTTGCTGATGGAGACTTTGTAGGATTTGGTGGTGGCGCTTTCCATGGTTGGAGTGGAAAATTAGTAGTATTATTGCACGGAGCCGCGCTATGCGGCTCGGCCGATAGGCCAGACATTAGCCTTTTGCGAAAATAGGGCTATTTTTTTAGGAGCCCTATTTTCGCACATTATAGTTAACTATGCTTAAACCAGCCTTCCAGATAGCAGTAAAGGATATCTCGGACGAGGAAATGCTCCAGTCGCGCCTACTCGTGGAGGTTAATCCCAACGCGTTCACCTATGTTCTTCTCAACCAGCGGAACATGAGTCCATTAGTGGTGAAGTATTTCCAGCTGGAGCCGAGCCGCGAGTTGCCGTTGACCGAGGCCCTGCGCGAGATACTTGCGGATGACGGTCTGCTGAAGCGACCGGTGAAGGAGACGCTGCTGGTCTATAATTTTCCGGAGAGCAGTCTTATCCCGGAGCCCCTGTTCGCGACGGATACCAACCGCGAGATCATCGACACGCTGCACGGCAATCTTCAGAAAGGCCTTATCCTTACGGAGAAGATCCCCTGGTGGGAACTTTTCAACGTCTACCGGATATCCCCGGATCTGCACCAGCTGATGCAGCAGTCATTCACGGCGGGAAAATACTGGCACTACTATAGTCTACTGCTCAAGAGCTTTAAGATGTTCGATTCGTCAGACCCGGAAGACTGTCTGAAAGTGATCTTTTATTCCGACAAGATGGTAGCACTGGTCATCCGTGGCGGAAAGGTGCACCTGATGCAGACTTTTGCTTACCATGACACCAGGGATGTGGCCTATCATTTGCTGAATTGCTGCCGGCAGCTGGGGCTGGATCAGTCCGCCGTACGGGTTCTTGTTGGCGGGCTGATAGACAGGCAGTCGGCGCTGAGCACTGAACTGCACAAATATTTTTTGAAGGTCAATTTTGAGGAGATCGACGAAAGCATCAAGGTCACTGACGAGCTGAAAGAGTTACCCCTGCACTATTTTTCATCCATTCTGAAAATGGCCGTATGCGCATAATTGGAGGCGAGCTGGGAGGAAGGCGGGTCAATCCGCCGGCGAAGATGCCGTACACCCGGCCCACTACCGATATTGCCAGGGAAGGGTTGTTCAATATTCTGGAAAACAACCTGGAACTGTCTGACCTGAAGACCCTTGACCTGTTTGGGGGAACGGGCAGTATCAGCTACGAGCTGGCGTCCCGGGGCGTGCGCGACCTGACGGTTGTGGAGAAGGATCCGTCCATGTTCGCGTTTATTCAGAAGAGCGCGAAGGATCTGGGGCTTTCCGAAGTTTGCAGGGTGGTCAGAATGGACGTATTCAAATTCATCGAACAGTGTGATTCGACCTTTGATTTTGTCTTTGCCGGGCCGCCCTATGCGCTGCCTACGATCGACCAGCTGCCCGGACTGGTCATTCCGCTGCTGAATCCAAATGGATGGTTTGTCCTGGAGCATACTCCCCGGAATGACTATAAGAAATATCCTTTCTACGTGACCGAGCGGCACTATGGCACGACAATCTTCTCGATCTTTGTAAAAAAAGATTGATCAGGTTATGCAACCTATTTTTATTACAGGCATTGGCACGGGTATCGGCAAGACACTGGTCTCTGCCGTCGTCACGGAGGCGCTGGGAGGGCATTACTGGAAGCCGGTTCAGGCGGGTTATGACGAAGGCACGGACGCCGGGTGGGTAGGAGAGCGGATCGGCCAGAAAAGGGTCTTCCCCGAACTCTACCGTCTTCAGCTGCCGGCCTCGCCTCATATCGCCGCCCGGGAAGAAGGGGTGGAGATCAACCCTGACAGGATTGCCGCCGCCCTGCCGGAGGTCCGTCCGCTGATAGTGGAAGGGGCGGGCGGGCTGCTGGTACCGCTGAACGACCGGCAGTTCGTGATAGACCTGATAAAGCGGCTGGATGCGACCGTGATCCTGGTCAGCCGCAACTATCTGGGCAGTATCAATCACTCGCTGCTGACGGCGGAGGTCTGCCGGATGCACGGTCTGCGGGTCGCGGGCTGGATATTCAACGACCAGTACCTGCACTATGAGCAGGAGATCGTACAGTGGAGCGGTATTCCGCATATCGGGTCGATACCTTTTGGAAGAGTCCCCGGTGTGGAGTTTGTCGCCGAGCAGGCGGGGAAGATCGGGCCGGCTTTGCGCAGGGCTCTGGGGATAATACAATAACTTTATGCATGTATGAACTTTAACTTTCCATTGCTGAAGCCCATACGGATCCTTTTATTTCCTGTCTCGCTGGTGTATGCGCTCGTCGTGAAAGTTCGCAACTGGTGTTTTGACCGAAAGATATTGTCATCTACCGTTTTTAATCTGCCGATCATCTGTGTCGGGAATCTGGCTGTGGGTGGCACGGGCAAGTCGCCGATGGTCGAGTTGCTGATCCGGACCCTGCGATCGCGGTTGGCGGTGGCGGTACTCAGCCGGGGATACAAGCGGAAGACGAGGGGCTATGCGCTTGCTGGCGAGCAGACCACGGCTCTGGACATCGGGGATGAGCCGATGCAGTTTCACCGGAAATTCCCGGATATTGCCGTGGCAGTGGGAGAAGAAAGGATCGTCGCCATTCCCCAACTCCTGCACGACCGGCCGGAGACGGACGTCATCATTCTTGACGATGCGTTTCAGCACCGGGCCGTCCGGGCGGGGCTAAATATCCTGCTGACCGACTACTCGAACCTGTTCACCCGGGACTGGTGGCTGCCGAGCGGCGATTTGCGGGACGCGCCGTCCAGTTACACGAGGGCGGATATCGTCATCGTCACCAAATGCCCGGAAGGGCTTTCGGAAGAGGAGCGCCGGTCGATAGCGATCGAGATCGGTCTCCGGCCCCATCAGCAGCTATTTTTTACTTCGATCTGTTATGGGGATCCATACAGGATCAATGAGGAGGGGGCCGTGGTGACGATCGACGAGCATATGGAAGTTTTACTGGTCACGGGTATCGCCAATCCCGCGCCGCTGAAACGCTGGCTCAACGACCACGCCCGCGTCTACTATGAGCTGGCTTACAGCGATCATCATATCTTCACCATCGACGATCTGAATACGATGATCCGGCGGTTTGAAGGAATATCGGCGGAAAACAAGATCATTCTCACGACGGAAAAGGACGCGGTGAGGCTGATCAAATTCAGGCAGGAACTGGAAGGCTGGCCCTTTTACGTACTGCCGATCACCCCCCGGTTTTTGTTCGGGGAGGAATCAAAGTTTAATGATATAATTACTAAATTCATTACAGAATTTGCTGAACATGAAAAACAAAAAGAAGAGCAAGAGTAAGAAGAAGAGCGCAGTGGATGCTGCTAATTTATACAAGGGAAGGCTGGACGTCACCCGCAGCGGTATGGGGTTTGTGATCGTGGAAGGCCGGGACCAGGACATCCTGGTAAGACCTTCCGATTTCAATACGGCACTGCACGGCGATGTCGTGAAAGTGAGAGTGGTCAATAACTCGGCCCGCAGCGGAAGATGGCAGGGAGAGGTCGTGGAAGTGGTGGAAAGGAAGCAAATGGAATTTCTCGGGCATATCGAGATCAGCCAGTCTTTTGCTTTCTTCATCGCCGAGTCCGACAAGCCGATGCCTGATATTTATGTGCCGCTGACGGCATTGAACGGCGCGGTCAATAGCGACTCGGTGATCGTCCGGATAGTCGAATGGGAGAAGAATAAAAAGCCTCAGGGAGAGGTCGTACAGGTCATGGACAAAACGAATGTCAACGACCTGGCCATGAAGGATATCCTGCTGGAGGCAGGGTTTCCCATCTTCTTCCCCGAGAAGGTGCTGGAGGAGTCCGAACGGCTGCCCGACCTGATCGGTGCGTCGGAAATTGCCGCCAGGAAGGATGTCCGAAATATTCTGACGTTTACCATCGATCCTGTGGATGCGAAGGATTTTGACGATGCTATCTCCATTCGCAGTCTGGACAATGGCCTGCTGGAGATCGGCGTGCATATTGCCGACGTCAGTCATTATGTGGAGCCGGAGACGGTGCTGGACCAGGAAGCCTATACGAGGGCGACCTCCGTCTATCTTCCCGACAGGGTCAATCCGATGCTGCCGGAGCGTATCTCCAACGAGCTCTGTTCGCTGCGTCCGCACGAGGACAAGCTGACCTTCTCGGCTATCTTCCAGATGACGGCAAAGGGAGAGGTCAAAAAGACCTGGCTCGGCCGGACGGTCATCCACTCCGATCACCGGTTCACCTATGAGGAGGTGCAGGAGATCATCGAGCAGAAGACGGGCCTCCACGAACCCGAGATCCTGCTGCTCAACGATATCGCCCAGCGGCTGCGGAAACAGCGGTTCAAAAAGGGGGCGATCAATTTCTCGTCTACGGAGGTGAGGTTTAAGCTGGACGAAAAGGGTAAGCCTGTGGGCATTGTGGTAAAGGAAAGTAAGGAGTCGCACCAGTTGGTCGAGGAGTTCATGCTGCTCGCGAATCGCGCGGTTGCCGAGTTCGTAGGGAAGATCACCGTCAATAAGAAACCTATTCCCTTCCCTTACCGGGTACACGATACGCCCGACAAAGAAAAGCTGCTCCCATTTATAGAGTTTGCCAAGAAGTACGGGCATGTCTTCGACGTCGAGTCGCCGCAGGCGATCGCGAGGTCCTTCAACCAGATGTTGCTGGACGTACAGGGCAAGCCGGAGCAGCACGTCCTCGAACAGCTGGGCATCCGTACCATGGCCAAGGCGATATATACGACGGAGAATATCGGGCACTACGGACTTGGGTTTGAGCACTACTGTCATTTCACCAGTCCGATACGCCGCTATCCGGACGTGATGGTTCACCGGATACTGCAGGAATGTCTCGACAACAATATCGTCATCGACAAGAAGCTGGAGGCCAAATGCCGGCATTCCAGCGAGCGCGAGCGGGCTGCGATGGAGAGCGAGCGGGCGGCCAACAAATACAAGCAGGTGGAGTATATGCAGGACTTCCTGGGCGAGGAGTTCGAAGGCGTGATCAGCGGAGTATCCTCGTTCGGGTTCTGGGTCGAGACGCTGGAGCACAAGTGCGAGGGGCTGGTGAGCCTCAACAGCCTGATGGACTACGACGATTTCCGGCATATCGAGACCGACTATGCGCTGGTGGGAAGGCGCAGCGGCCGGCGGTTTCGGATGGGCGACAAGGTGACGATCAGGATCGTGTCTGCTAATTTGGCGAAGAGGCAGCTGGACTACGAATGGGTCATTACGGCGGGTGCGGCTGTGGCCGATGGTCCCGCAGACATGGAAGTCGGGGAACCCGCCGGTGAATGGCCGGGGGAGAAACCTGCAAGGAAGAGGACTGCCCCCGACAATAGGCCCAGGCATGGCAAAGGCTCCGGCACGAAAGGCCCGCACCCGAAACCCCCGAAGAAGACCGCCCGAAAGAAAAAGAAGTAATCAACTATGCATAGTTTTGAAGAACTGTCAGCTGCATTCACCGAAAGATTCGAGAACCGGCATTTTCCGTCCCAGCCGGCCAGCCTGTACGATCCCGCCGACTATTTTCTCGGGCTTGGCGGTAAGAGGATCCGGCCTCTGTTGTGTCTGATGGGCAACGAACTTTTTGGCACTATCGAAGAGGACGCCTGGCAGGTCGCCACGGCCATCGAGCTTTTTCACAATTTTACCCTGATACACGACGATATCATGGACAGGGCGCCCCTGCGGCGCGGGCATAAGACCGTCCACGAGAAATACGGTATTTCCACGGCGATCCTTTCGGGAGACGTGATGATGGTCGTGGGCTACGAATATATCGCCCGCGTCCAGTCCCCGCATATCCGGCGGATACTGCATTTGTACAACCAGACGGCCATTCAGGTATGTGAAGGGCAGCAGCTGGACATGGATTACGAATCGAGGGCGCAGGTGACGATGGGCGACTACCTGCATATGATCGAACTCAAGACCTCGGTGTTGCTGGCGGCCAGCCTGCAGATCGGCTCCATTCTCGGCGGTGCGGGTCTGAACAATCAGCAGACCCTCTATCAGCTGGGGAAGAACCTGGGGCTGGCTTTTCAGATACAGGACGACTATCTCGACTGCTATGGCGACGCCACCAAGTTTGGCAAGCAGGTGGGGGGTGATATTGTTGCAGGGAAGAAGACCTTTTTGCTGGTAAAGACCCTTGAACTGGCTACGGAAGCTCAGCGTACCACGATCCGCCGGCTGGAGCAGGCGCCCGCGGCGGAGAAGATCGGCGGGATGCTGGATGTCTATCATGCCTGTGGCGTCGACGTCTGGGTAAAGGAACTGAAAGAACAGTACCGTGCGGCGGCCTGGCAGAGTCTGGAGGACGTCGCGGTGGTGTCGCGGCGTAAAGATGCGCTGAAGCAGCTGATCGACTATCTGCTGCAGAGGGAATTTTAGGAGGCCCGGTAACGATTCATCGTCCGCCAGTATTTATCCTTATAGATATCGTAGCTGACCGTTACATTTCCCCGGAAGCCGGACAGCATCTGTTGGACGGTCCGTGAGACGTGCCTGAATTCCTTGCAGGCGAAATAGATGGTTCTCCTGCTGTTGTAGGTGTCCCTGCCCAGATTGAGATAGCCATCCGAATCCGGAAGCAGAAGGACAAGTTCGTCCTCGAATTTGTTGAGTTCGGCGGCTATTTCCTTATCGGGCATTCCGTTGCTGACGGAGGTGAATTTCAGTTCGAGCACCATCATCCAGGGGTGGGAAGCCTTGGCGTCCCAGCCGAGCAGTTCCTGGTTGACCAGTGCGATGGAAGGCAGCCCCCTGTCATCCTTTCCTTCCAGAATAGAGTAGCTGTCGCTGTTGGTGTTGTGCCGTGTACCGTTGTATTTTTCGATGAATTCTTTTTCCTTCCAGTTCAGGAAGTCGTTGAGCTTCTCCAGCGGTATCAGTTCGCTTCCGCCGGAGTCAGGGGTATCTATCTGTACGTTGTCCAGCAGGGTGGCCGTGTTCAGCTCGCCGAGGGCGTTGTCGAGGAATATGAAGGCCCCGTTGGTGATGATCTCCTTGTTTGTTTCGCTGAAGTGGTTGTGGACGAGGGTTATTTCTATTTCGTCGGGGTATTCAGAATTGTCCCGGCTGAAGAAGGACATTTCCTGGTCGTTGAACTTATATCCGTCCATTTCGATGGTGATATCCAGACCCGTGGGGGGCTTCAGGGCGGTGAATCGCCAGCCGGGGATCGATGGGGCGACAGCCACCAGCTCTTCCGCGAAGACAAATGTTTTTACGTCGCCCTGGGCCGTAATGATCAGCTCCGCTGTGGTCGCGTCATACATACCGGCGGAACAGGCGAACCAGGAATTGAGGTTTTTTAGTTTGGACATCAGGAGGTCCAGGAAGTCTTCATTGATGCGCTGCTCTTTGCTGATTGCGGTATGAAAGGTTCTTTCGTTTTGCTGAAACCATTTCCAGAAGCCGGCCGCGTCCGTCACTTCTTTTTCCCTTCGAAAGAGTCTTTTGATGAAATTCATAGCGGTAAAAGCTACGGCTTAAATGCCTGACGTCAAAATGAAATTCTGAAAAAAACAGGGGAATGAGGCCGTGGGGGCAGAACCGTAAAAATGCCTGATTTTAAGCAATTTTTGTTAATTTGTCCGCTTAAACCATATTGTTGATGTCGAACTCAGTTTTCCGCAAGAAATCGTTAAACAGGATCATGAAGGATTCTATTGAGGGAGTATCGGATGGACATGGGGGAGGAGTGAAACTCAACAAGGTATTGAATGTCCGGGACCTGACCTTTATGGGTATTGCCGCGGTGGTCGGGGCCGGTATCTTTTCTACCATTGGCGCAGCGGCCTATGACGGGGGGCCGGGGATATCCCTTTTATTTGTCCTTACGGCGGTGACCTGCGGTTTTTCTGCGCTTTGCTACGCCGAGTTCGCGAGCCGTATACCTATTGCGGGCAGCGCTTATACCTATGCTTATGTAGCTTTTGGCGAGATCATCGCCTGGGTCATCGGCTGGGCGCTGATACTGGAATATGCCATTGGTAATATCGTCGTGGCCATTGCATGGAGCGGGTATTTCAACAATCTGCTGCTTGGTTTCAATATTCATGTTCCGGGTTGGATGCTCACCGATCCGGGGACGGCCAAAGGGGCCTTTCTGTCGGCGCAGGCCACGCTGGCCCATGGCGGGATCCTGGGGGATACCGGCAGGGCGGCGATAGCTACCTGGAATTCTGCGCCCATGATCGGCGGTGCGCATATCGTCTTCAATCTGCCGGCCTTTATCATTGTTTGCATCATCTCCTATATCACGTATATCGGCATCACCGAAAGCAAAAAGACCACCAATTTCATGGTCATTTTCAAAATAGCGGTGGTGATCCTGGTGATCATCATCGGCGGCTTTTTTGTCAAGACCGCGAACTGGAGGCCTTTCCTGCCGAATGGGTTTACGGGTGTGCTGAAAGGGGTATCGGCCGTGTTCTATGCCTATATCGGATTTGACGCGATATCGACCACCGCGGAGGAGTGCACCAACGCGCAGCGCGACCTGCCCAAGGGGATGATCTATTCGCTGGTGATATGCACCGTATTGTATATTCTGATCGCCCTGGTGCTGACCGGAATGGTGCCGTACTCGGAGCTGATGGTCAGCGATCCGCTGGCGTTTGTCTTCAACAGAGTAGACCAGAAGTGGATCGGCTATATTATCTCGGCCAGCGCCGTGGTTGCAACGACCAGCGTGCTGCTCGTCTTCCAGCTGGGGCAGCCCCGCATCTGGATGAGCATGAGCCGGGACAAACTGCTGCCCCGCGCTTTTGGCAAGATCCATCCCAAATACAAGACGCCGTGGTTTTCGACCATCATTACCGGGATCATCGTGGCCGTGCCGACGCTGTTTATGAGCAGCGGGCTGATGACGCAGCTAACCAGCATCGGTACCCTTTTTGCCTTTGTTCTGGTGTCGGGGGGCGTATTGCTTCTGCCAAAGATCGAGGGGGAGGCCGTCAAAGGCCGGTTTCACATACCCTATGTCAACGGACGCTGGATCATCATTGTGTTATACGCGACTTTTTTGTGGCTGTTCAGGGAGAGGCTGGCGAATGTCGTGGAGCATTTATCCGGTTCGGGACTGCAGGAAGTCCTCTTTCTGGTGTTTACGCTGGGGACGACGGCGCTTACTCTGGCAACGGTGATCCGTAAATATTCCCTCATCCCCGTGCTGGGGGTTTTGTTCTGCGCCTACCTGCTGATAGAGATACCGGCGATCGCCTGGATCTGGTTCTTTGTCTGGATGGGCATCGGGCTACTGATCTATTTCATCTATGGTTATCAGCGGAGTGTGTTAAAGGCCGGCGAGCCTTCAAATAGCGTACCTTTGCAGGCAATAAAGAAGGAATAATTTATGAAGTTCGAGGTAGGAGACAAGGTCGTTATTCAGCATTCCAATGATGAGGGGGAGGTGGTGGAGATCATCAACGACAAGATGGTCCTGGTCGACGTCCGGGGTGTAAAGTTCCCGGCATATACCGATCAGCTGGATTTCCCGTATTTCAAGCGGTTCACGGAAAAGAAGCTATTTCCGGCGGAGAAAAAGCCAAGGAAATATATCGATCAGCTGCCTCCGGAGAAGCCGGCGCCGGGAAAAAAGAAAGAGCGTATTGCGCAGCTGGCCGACGGCGTATGGCTGACTTTTTTGCCGGTATTCGACAGCGATGAGTTTGGGGACGACGTGGTGGAAAGCCTGAAGATCTATCTGGTAAATAACTCCGCTCTGGGGTATAATTTTTCGTATAAGCTCAACTATTTTGGAAACAGCGAATTCGATCTTGACGGCGCGCTGCCTTCGACGCAGGATTTCTATCTGCACGATATCCCATTCGCCAATCTGAATGACAATCCGGTGTTCGAGTGTGAGTTCTCGCTGATGACGCCGGACAAGAAGCGGGCGGAGCATTATGAAGCCTCGCTGAAGCTGCGGGCCAAACAGGTCTTCGGACGTATAGAAGAGATCCGGAAGAAGGGCGAGGCGACGTTCTCCTTCAAGCTGTTTGACGAATATCCGTTGCGTCCCTATGAAGAGGAAAAGCCGGTAGACACGCTCGGCATACTGGCGGGGTCCGGGTTTCGGGTATACGAGGCTTCGAGGGCAAGACAACATATGGAGCCGGCGCGCAGTGAGCTGGACCTTCACGCGGAAAAGCTGACGGACAAGCCTGGCTCGCTGGACAATTTCGAGATACTGACGCTGCAGCTGCAGACCTTCGAGAAATATTTCGATCTGGCGGTGGCGCACCACCTGCCTTCGATGATCGTGATCCACGGCGTGGGTTCGGGTAAACTGAGGGATGAGATCCACGAGATACTGCGGACGAAAAGGAATGTCAGGTCGTTTATCAACCGGTATGACCCCCGGTTTGGCTATGGGGCAACCGAGATCTTTTTTGAATACGGGAAGAAGAAGTAGGCCGCACTGCGAATGAATCGTATCTTTACAGATGCTACCAACCGGGTCATCGCTCTTCGCATAACGAGGGGAGGAAAGTCCGGACAGCACAGGGCAATGTACCGGTGAATAGCCGGGGGAGGGTCCGGGGTCAGCGGTTCGCCGTTGTGTATCGGGGTCGCCACAGAGAGTGCCACAGAAAATAACTGCCCCGTCCTTTGGGCCTGGGAACGCCGGTTCTTTTGCCGGCGGGCGGTCGAAAGGGCGGGGTGAGGTTGAAAACGTGGGGTAAGAGCCCACGGCGCCGGCGAGTAATCGCCGGGGCGGGTAAACCTTGCATGCTGAAATGCCACGTATACCGGTGCCTGAGGGCGGCCCGCCCGATGCCGGAGGGTAGGCAGCTAGATCGTTGCAGTAATGCAACGGCCAGATAAATGATGACCGCCTGCCGACGCAAGTCGCCGCGGGAACAGGATCCGGCTTACAGGTTGGTAGCATTTTTTTCTTACCTTACTTTCATGTTCCGCAACTACTACAAGATGGCGCTGCGACATATTGGCCGCAGTCGTCTTCATTCGGCCATCAATGTCATTGGTCTTTCCACTGGTATGACCTTTACACTACTGATCGCGGCCTTTTGCTACAGCGAATGGCGGGTCAACCGGCAGCTGCGAAATGCGGACCGGCAGTACATTCTGACCACCAGCTGGAAGGACCCGAATATGGGTTATCCCATGGCCACTTGCGGGCAGCTGGGCAGGGCATTGAAAGAGAACTATCCGGGCCTTGTTGCCAATTACTATCGTTTTGACGGCGTTATCTCCACGGTCAGCAATGGAGATAAACATTTCCGGGAGGACGTGCAGATGGGAGACAGCACCCTGTTTGCAATGTATGGTTTCCGGTTGCTGCAGGGCGATGTGCGATCTGCACTGGTGCGGCCCTTCAGCGTGGTTATTACGGCGGATAAGGCGATCAAGTATTTTGGCCGGACGGACGTGGTGGGACAGAACCTGACCATCGAGAATTTCTCCGGTGGTAAAAAGGACTTCAGGGTTACGGGCGTGCTGCCTGAGCCGGCGCGGAATTCTGTGACCTGGCTGAATGAGGCTAACAACAACCGGGTCTTTGTCCCCGTCGCCAACCTGGACTGGTTCGGCCGAAATATGGACTGGGCCAATCCCCATATTGTCAATTACGTGGAGCTGCAAAAGGGGGTGGAACCGGCCGCGCTTGCAGGACCCATAAAGCATTTGGTGCAACAGAATGCGCCGCCGGCGGTCGCCGCCAATATGCGGGTCATCCCGGTGCCGCTGACCAGTTATTATCTAACGGGTTCAGGGGGGACGGTACAGAAGATGCTGTATACCCTTTCGTTTGCAGCCCTGTTCATTCTGGTGATGGCCATCGTCAATTTCGTAAATCTCTCCGTAAGCCGAAGTACGGCAAGAATGAAAGAGATCGGTATCCGGAAGGTACTGGGTAGTCTGCGTCGTCAGCTGGTCGGGCAGTTCCTGACCGAATCGGTCGTGCTGGCGATGGCGGCGAGCCTGCTCTCGCTGGGGTTGTATCTTTTATTTCGGCCATTGTTCTCCGTTATGCTGAGCCGGGATGTCCCGTCTTTGCAGGAGCTGCCGCCGGCGGCCTGGCCGCTGATGGCGGTCTTTACCCTCGTAACGGGTTTGCTGGCCGGTCTGTATCCGGCGCTGCGGCTGTCGGCGCTCGCGTCTGTGGATACGTTGAAGGGTAAGGCGGCTTCCGGCGGGGATCGTATTTTTCTGCGCAAGGGGCTGGTGGGCTTTCAATTTGTGACGGCTACTGTCGCGGTGGTAGCGGCGATCGTCATTTCGCAGCAGATCAGTCTGTTTTTCAGCAACCAGTTGGGATATGACAAGGAATATATCGTATCGGCCCAGGTGCCGAGGGACTGGACCTGGCAGGGAGAAGGGAAGATGCGGCGGATACGGTCGGAACTGGCCACGATGGCGGGGATAAAAGACGTCACGCTATCGTTCGAGATACCGGATGGGGGCAATGGGGGCAGCAGGAATATGTGGCCGGATGGCGGGGACTCTGCGCATGCGGTGACGAGTCAGACCCTGATGACAGATGAGCACTATTCGGAGACTTATAGGATTCCGATGGCGGCGGGGGTATTTTACAACAGGGCAGGGGAAAGTCCGGCCAGCGATTCCCTGCGGGTGGTCCTGAACGCGACGGCGGCCAGGGCATTGGGCTGGAAGACGCCGGAGGCGGCGGTAGGGCAGCGGCTGCACCTTGCCGGCACCAGTCAACCCTTTCTCATCAGTGGCGTGGTAAAAGACTTTCATTTCGAGGGCATGGGCAGTGCGATCCAGCCTGAGTTGTTCATGCATGTCGACATGACCTGGACCTACCGGTATCTGTCCTTCCGGCTGAGACCCGGAAATATCGGGACGACGATGGAGCAACTGCGCAGGCGGTGGGCGGCGCTGATGCCGGGCGCAGCGTTTGAATACCGGTTCATGGATGAGACGCTGGAAAGTGTCTACAGGGATGAGCTCAGGCTGAAGAAAGCGGCGTCCATTGCGACGGCGCTGGCGTTGGTGATCGTGCTGCTGGGTGTGGTGGGACTCGTGTCGCAGAGCGTATACAAACGAACTAAGGAGATTGCGATCCGGAAGGTTATCGGGGCTTCGGTTCCGGGTATCATCCGGCTGTTCCTCCGGGAATATCTGCCGTTGCTGATGATAGCCGGAGTGGTTGCTACGCCGGTGGCCTGGTTACTTATGAACCACTGGCTCAGCGACTATGCGACGCGGGTAGCGATCGGTCCCTGGCCGTTCGTGGCGGCGGTGGCAGGGTTGGGTGTCGTGATGGTTATATTGATCATTGCGCGGACGATGGGCGCTGCGATGGCCAATCCCGTGAAGAGTTTATCAGCGGAGTGAGTGCCCCAGCCAGCCGCCGAGCTCCATTAGCCAGGCCAGTCCGAGGTGGACGATGAGGCCGCCGATGATGCTGCGGGTGCGGGCGGCGAGTACGCCGAGGATAAGACCGCCAAAGAAGGAGGAGATACATTCGCCGAGGGGTTTGCCAAAGTGAATGGTACAATAAAAGGCCGCCATGGGCAGGACGACGCTGTCGCCGGCATAGCGGACGAGGCCGATAACGAGCAGGCCGCGGAAGAAGGTCTCTATGCCCAGGAAATCGAGGCCGTAGGACAGTTCGTACAGCAGCTGCCAGGGCCATAACGGTTTGGCGTGGCCGTCGAGAAATGCAAGGTTCTTTGCCTTGGGATAGACGGCCAGAAAGTCCTGCTGGGTAGAGGCGAGCGCGATCAGGGGGAGTAGTAGTGCGAGAAGAAGGAAGTAGGGCCTGACGTCGAAGTTTTCAGTCGTCAGCCCCAGCGAGCGGCGGAAGCTGTCTCCTTCGAGCAGCCCAAGGCGGTAGCAGACGCCGAGTACGCCAAACAGCACTGCCAGCTTGAGCGGCAACTGAACGACGAGAAGCGTATACCGGTCCCATGGCGCAGTTATCGAATTGGGTAGAAAGTGCGTCAGGTCCCATGGGATCATTTTCAGCGAAAAATACAGTGGCGCGATCAGCAGGATCCACAGCAGTCTGCGGTCAGGGATGAGTTGGCCCGGGGCAGCCGTCAGCACCGGCTGCAGCCTTATAGTCCCGCCGCGGGTCAGGGTGGGGGCGAGCGTCTCCTTTTTACTCCATTCATACTGGAGGCCCCAGGTGAGCGCGATGACGATGAGATAGAACAGGAAAAAAGCTCCAAGGGAGAGATACCAGTGCCCCAGGGACTGCAGCCGGCGTTCGATGCCAAGGGAATAGTTGGCGGCGATCAGGCTGGCGATGAGCAGCATGGTGACGACAAGTGCGGGCCGGGAGGTGTTGCGGAAATAGTCCTTCAGATAGGTGATGACCGCTTTCATCAGGCATGAAAGCTTTCTTTCATCTTACCCAGCAGGTCGGTTTCTATCATCTTCTGCGCAAGCTTGACCATATTGTAGAAGGATTTGCCGCGGGAGATGCCGTGCCCGATGATGACGGGTTTGGTAACGCCCAGCAGGGGAGTGCCTCCGTAGAACTCGAAGTCAAAACGGTCGAAGTACTCACTTTTGGTCTGGTGTCTGCGGGTGATGTCGAAGAGGGATTCGGCCAGTTTGAGGATGACGTTGCCGGTAAAGCCTTCGCAGACCATGACGTCTGCCTTGTCGAGCAGGAGGTCGCGGCCTTCGATGTTGCCGATAAAGTTGATCTGGCCGTTCTCTTTCAGCAGCGGGTAGGCCGCCTGTGCAAGTATATTGCCTTTGCCTTCTTCTTCGCCGATGTTGAGGAGTCCGACCCGGGGCTGGTCGATGCCAAGGATATGGCGGGCGTACAGCGACCCCAGGACCGCGAACTGGTTGAGATTTTCGGGCTTGCAGTCGGAGTTGAGGCCGACGTCGAGCAGGACGCCGGTGCCGCCGTTCTCTTTGGGGAGGACTGTGGAGATGGTGGGGCGTTGGATGCCTTCGATGGGTTTGAGTCCATACAGTGCGCCTACGAGCATGGCGCCCGTATTGCCTGCGCTGATGAACGCGTCCATCTTGCCCGTAGCCAGCAGGTGAAAGCCGATGGCAATGGAAGACTGCTGCTTTTCTTTCAGGGCTTTGGTCGGATGCTCGTGCATGCCGATGACCTGGGGAGCATGAACAACCCTTACGGCTTCCGCAGGGATCGCATGATCTTTCAGCAAAGGATTGATCTGAGCTTCGTCACCTACCAGCCAAAGCGTTGCAGGAGTCCGGGTTTCAGCGAGGTATAGCTGCAGACCTTTCACCGCTTCGAGCGGTGAAAAGTCTCCTCCCATCATGTCTAAACCAATATTCATTCGACGGATAATATGTGGGACAAAAAATTCTAATCAAAAATAATTTTTTGTTCCAAACCATGATGTCTGCACAAGGCCTTCGGCCGTAACCTTCGTACTCGCTCCACCGGAGCGACTCCTCGGTTATGTGCGAACCGGACGCCGTCCGGTTTGGTGAACTACTTAATCGGGGATGTTTCTGCAACAACCTTTCCTTTGTAGAACAACTTACCTTCGCTAACGTGTGCACGGTGGCGAACGTGTATCTCACCTGTTGTGCTGTCTTTGCTTAATGTTACTTTCTCAGCCTTATAATGCGTCCTTCTTTTGGCGCTGCGCTGCTGGGAATGTCTCCGTTTCGGATTTGGCATATCACTTCTATTTTAACGATCCAATAATTTATATATACGGGCCCCGCTATCGGGCGTGGCTCTATTTCACAGTATCGGGCTCCGGCGGCAGGTCCTTGAATTTCTCCAGACCTTTCCAGAGCGGATTCCCGGGCTGACTCTTATCCCAATCGAGCTTCTTCAGCATTTCCAGCACTTCCTTGTTGCAATGCGGTCCACCCATTTCTTCCGGCTTGCACATGCGCTGCATCGGGATGCTGAGATTGATGAATTCGTAGATCCAGTCAGAAACATGGAGGTGGCTTTCTCCCTTCGATATATAATATACGTCGGGGTCTTCCTCCTGCTGGTTCATGATATCCGGATCTTCCACCAGCTTCACCAGGATGTTGAATTCATCCCAGAGGTCCAGCGGGAGCATATTGCCGCAACGGTCACAGGTGATCTCTATCTTGCCGCCGATCTCGAATTTCAGGAGCATGAAGCTGTTCTTCTTATCGAGGGACAGCTTGACCTGGGCGTCGCAATGACGGAAATCCTGTTGCTGGTATGCTTCAAAGAACTTGTCAGTGATCTTATAACTGAACTCATGAATACCAGCCTTAAGGCCCACAAACGCTATATCGAATTCCCGGCGGCTGCTCATGACTGCTTTTTAAAGAGCTTGCAAAGGTAGTTGTTTTTTATTAAAATATGGGGTTCTCTCCCGGAAAATTTGCACATTTACGGCCGATCTGTGGAAAAGATATGAAACTTTTTGTCAAATATAGCCGTGTCAGTATCGTCGCCAGCGTTCTCGCCCTGCTGGTAGGCAGTGTAGTTTATTATTTTTCAGTACGTTATGTCTTAATTGGCGAACTGGATGACAGCTTGAAGGTCGAGGAAGACGAGATACACGAGTACGTACGGATCCAGGGGCGGCTACCGGAGCCGACCAGTTACCGGGACCAGATGATCACTTACCAGCCGGCGGGATCAGGGGTGACTATCCGACGGAAATTTCACCATACCATGAAGGCCGCCCCTCACCACAAAGGCGAAGAGGCCTATCGGGAGCTGTTGTTTCCGATACGGGCGGGCGGACAGGTGTATACTGTCAGTGTGGCGAAGTCGGAAGAAGAAACGGATGACCTGCTCGAACTGGTGATGGTGATCACGCCGGGTATGATCCTGCTGTTGCTGGGGACGCTGTTTTTGGCCAACCGGCTTTTGCTGCGCCGGCTGTGGCGTCCATTTTATGAGACCCTGGACGGGATCCGCCGCTTCAATCTGTCCAGCCGCCAGCCCCTGCCGGCGAGCCCCACCGACACCGAGGAATTCCTTGACCTCAACAGCGCGGTCCAGCAGATGACGGTGAAGATATTGAAGGACTACGAAATGCTGAAGAATTTCACCGACAATGCCTCCCATGAGATGCAGACCCCGCTGGCGATCATCAACTCCAGGCTGGACCTCCTGATCCAGGACACGGGTCTTGGGGAGAAACACCTCCAGTCGGTACAGGCGATGTACGACGCCATCGGCCGGCTTCGCCAGCTGAACCAGTCCCTGTTGCTGCTGATGAAGATCGAGAACAACCAGTTCGGGCATACCGGTGCGGTGGATATGTCCGAACTCATCAGGCGAAAGCTCGTTCATCTGGAAGACCTGCTGAAGGACAAGGCGATAACCGTGACGACCGAGCTGCATTCCCTGCCGCTGCCCGTCAATGACTATCTGGCCGATATTTTACTGAATAATCTCCTGCTAAATGCTATCCGGCACAATCGCGCCGGGGGGCGGCTCGAGGTTGTGCTCGCCAACGACAGTCTCCGGGTCAGCAACACGGGATCCGGACTGGGATTCGATCCGGGGACCATCTTCAACCGTTTCACCAGGGGGGCGCATTCCGGCGGAAGCGGTCTGGGCCTCGCGATCGTGAAACAGATCTGCGATAATTATGGTTTTCCCATAACCTACTCCTATGCCGACGGCGTGCATAGCTTTCGCATCGATTTTATTCGTTAAGTTGTGGTCATATGGTCAAGATACGGATGGCATCCGTAGAGGATGCAGAGCTTGTCGCAGACATGGCCCGCAGGACGTTTTATGAAACTTTCGCCCGCCATAATACGGAAGAGAATATGCGCATTTTCCTGGAAGAGCAGTATCCCCGGGAGAAGCAGCTGGCGGAAGTGGGGGCGCCGGGTCGCCGGTTCCTGCTCGCCTACGCAGGAGAAGAGGCGGTGGGCTATGCGTCAATGAGGGAGGTAGAGCCGCCGCAGGGTTTGCAGGGGGAGAGAGCTATCGAGATCGTACAGTTGTATTCCGAGCAGAAGATGATAGGAAGGGGTGTGGGGGCAGCCCTGATGCAGGCCTGTCTGGATCTGGCGGGTCAGTTAGGGATGGACTGGGTATGGCTGGGCGTATGGGAGCACAACCACCGGGCGATCGCCTTTTATCAGAAATGGGGTTTTGAACGTTTTGGGGACCATATTTTCCTGGTTGGCCTGGATGCCCAGACCGACTGGTGGATGAAAAAGAGATTAACGCTTCAATAGTTTGCTGTTCACGATCTTTTCCATAACCTCTTCCTTCTGGTATTTGCTGATGGGAACCTGATAGCTGCCGATATGGAGGATATTTCCCTCGATGGAGTTGATCTTGTCGATGGCGGCGATATAGGATTTGTGGGGCTGTATAAAGGATGTCGCGGGTAGTTTGTCCTGCAGCATCTTCAGGGTGAGATGGGTGATGATCTTCTTCCCGCTGGTATAGATGGCGACGTAGTTCTCCAGCGCCTCGGCAAAAAGGATATCGGCGAACTGGATCTTTTCCAGCCGGCCGTCGGCTTTTACAAAGATATAGTCTTCGACGGGGGCGGATGTCTGCTGCTGGCGGAAGTAGTCGAAGGCCTTGTTGGCCGCTTTCAGGAAGCGGTCAAAGGGTATTGGTTTCAGCAGGTAGTCGAGCACTTCCAGGTCGAAGCCCTGGAGGGCGTATTTTTCATAGGCGGTGGTAAAGATCACCCGCGGGCGGACCGGGGTATTCTTCAGGAAGTCGATACCTGTCATATAGGGCATTTCGATGTCGAGGAACAGCAGGTCGACGCTTTCCTGTTTGAGCAGGGAGTTCAGTTCGAGTGCGTTCTCGCAAACGCCGCGGAGGTCGAGGAAGTCGATCTGCTGGATATAGCCCTGTAGTCCTTTACGGGCAAAGGGTTCGTCGTCGGTAATGATGCATTTTATTTTCATCGGCATAGTTTAGTTGTATTGAAGAGTGAGGATGGCGGTGAACTCATCGCCGTTGGCGCCGGCGCCGAGTGTCTTTCGGGTGGTCAGGGTATGGCGGCCGGGATAGAGCAGCTCGAGTCGTCTTTTCAGGTTTTCGAGGCCGATTCCTTTTTCTTTTTTTCCAGGGATATTGTCGGGTACCGAGTTGATCACCCTGAACTCGATGGTATGCTCCTGCTCCCGCAGCGCCGCGGAGATGGTGAGGTTGTAGTCCCCGCCAATATATTTAAAGGCGTTCTCCACCAGCGGCAGAAACAGCAGGGGATATACCTGCTGGCCGTTGAGACCGGAGTCGAACAGGGTGTCGAGCCTCAGCCGTTCGGAGCTACGGGTCTGTTGCAGCTGGATGAAGTTCTGAAGATAGTGCAGTTCCTGGCTGACCGCGACGGTCTGCTGCTGGTCGTACAGCTGATAGCGGAGCAGTTCGGAAAATTTCTCCACGCTTTTTTTTGCGGCGGCCACGTCCTCGTCCATCTGGAAATAGATCGTATTGAGGGCGTTGAACAGGAAGTGCGGGTGATACTGCGCCTTGAGGAATTTGAGCTCGGTCTGTAGCTGGTCGTTGGTTATCTTTTCCAGCTGGACCTTTCCGTCGATATAGGCTTTCAGGAAGGTGCTGCTGCGGGCGATGCCGTAGTAGATCAGCGAATAGAGCAGCGGGATGGTGTTGATGTCCACGACGTCATACCACTGCGCGCCGTCGTCGGTAAAGGCCGCAAGGGGCAGGAAAAAAAGGTTATTAAAGACGAGATCGAGGCCGATCAGCCAGAGCACTTCGCGGACAATGCGCTTATAGCTGAGGTCATTTGCCGGCCAGCGACGGTCGAAATACCGGAACAGGCGGTTGCAGGTGAAGAGAAAGAGATAGCTGAAGCCGATGGAATAGCACATTTCGATGGCGTTCTGCTCCCAGGATCTGTCCCGCCAAAACCGCATGCCGGTGACGGTGTCGAGCAGCAGGCGTATCGTAAAATAGACGACGAGGCCGTAGAGGGCGGGGAAGAGATATTTTTTGAATGTATTCACCCTGTAAAGGTGGGGGTGTTGTGTTGAATGCGGAAATTTTGTTGACGTATGGCCGGTGGGTGGTGGTGTATGGAAATGAAGGGGTATGAAAAAAGGGAAAGGCCCCCGGTTGGGGGCCTTTTGACCAGATAGTTCCCTGGATCAGATGATTATGATCAAAAGTAGGATAATGATGATCAGCGCACCAACGGAGATATAGACTCCGGTGACGGCGCGGGCTTCTTTCTTCATGGCTTTAAGTTCTGCCCGCAGTTCTTTACGCTCGGCCTTCGTCAGCTGTGATTTGTCCATTGCTTTGATGGCTTCGGTCCTGTCTTTCATTTGCTGAACGAGCTCTTCTTTCTGTTCGTGTGTCATCTTTGCCAGCGCTTCTTTCGATGGCAGGTCCAGCGGAGCCGCTTTTACGTCTGCGCTGAGCGCGCGAAATGACATAAAGAACAGGAGAACCGGCAGACAGATGATGAATTTTCCTTTTTTCATGGTGAACGTTTTAATTGATGTGCGTCAGAATTGTTTACTTATATGTTTTCAAAAGCCGTTCCCCATTTAACGAATATTCAAAAAAATGGATTTTGTGTAATTTTTATGATTTTTTAGACAATAAATGGCCTAAAATGGAAAAAAGTGTGGAATAAAATCCACACATTCCCCTTAACTATTTTTTTCTGATGAGGCCTGCTGTGTCTGTGGCTGATATTCATGCAGCCAAAGTTTGACGATCGAGTCGGTCAATTCTACCAATTCGCTAAAGCTGTCGGGTTTTCGGAGAAAACAGGAAGCGCCGAGTTCGTAAGAAGTCTTACGGTCCTGATTAAGGGTAGAAGTGGTCAGTACGATGATGGGAATCTGGCTGAATTGTTTGTTTCCTCTTATTTCCTTCAGCGCCTGAAGACCCAGCATTCCGGGCATATTCAGGTCCAGCAGGATCAAAGCGGGAAACTCGGATTCGTCGGAATATAGCGTATCCAAAAGAGTTTCAGCGTTTTCAATAAAAACGTAGTCGATCTGAGGGCTTCGTTCCAGGAAAGCATCCAGTATGATCTGCCTGTCGTCCGGATCGTCATCTACAATAAAAATAAGATGAGAGTTACTTTTCATAAAAAATAGTAATTGTTCTGAACTGTGATAAGGCCAGGCTGTCTATACTATTCTAAGGGTCGTTAAAGTTATTATTTTACGGCAAATTTGTTACCTTCCAATTCACTTTTCATACTAACATCTAAACCGATGATTTTCCGCTCATCTCCTCTGCCAGAACCTTGCCAAATATATGGCGCGGGTCTTGTGCTATAATTTGACCGGAAAACTGACTGGCCATGCCAGCTCAATACCTATTAAAAATAATATTGATAAAGCATATTTTCTATGGGCGCCACCACTAATACCAAGGTTGCAAAGAAAAAGGCCTCTCCCCGTAAACCGACAGCCACCAATGGCAGAAACGGAACTTCCAAACATGCCGGTTATGAAACTGAAACGGCCGCAGATGATAAAGATCTGCTGCGGATACTACTGCAGGTTCGAAACGGAAATTTCTCTGTTCGTATGCCCATCGGCGAGACGGGCGTGCGGGGAAGGGTTTACGATACGTTTAATGAGATCATCTCGCTCAATGAAGAGATGATGAAAGAGTTCACCAGGGCCGGTAATACCATCGGTAAGCAGGGGAAGCTGACCCAGCGTATCGAGGTACCCAATGCGAAGGGGGCCTGGGCTACCGGCGTAGATTCCCTGAATGCACTGATCTCCGACCTGGTACACCCTACCATCGAGATCGCGCACGTTATCAGCTCGGTGGCGAAGGGTAATCTGTCCCAGAATATGCCGCTGGAGATCGGAGGCCATACCCTGCAGGGGGAGTTCTCCCGTATCGCCAGGGAGGTGAACGACATGGTGAAGCAGTTGAACCTGTTCTCCATGGAGGTGACGCGTGTGGCGCGTGAGGTGGGTTCCGAAGGAAAGCTCGGCGGCCAGGCCAAGGTAAAAGGGGTTGCGGGTGTGTGGAAGGACCTGACGGACTCTGTGAACCTTATGGCGGGTAACCTGACGGCGCAGGTGAGGAATATCGCAGATGTGACCACGGCGGTGGCCAAGGGGGACCTGTCGAAGAAGATCACGGTGGACGTAAAAGGGGAGATCCTCGAGTTGAAAAATACGATCAATACGATGGTGGACCAGCTGAACTCCTTCTCTTCCGAGGTGACGCGCGTGGCGCTGGAAGTAGGTACGGAAGGGAAGCTGGGGGGGCAGGCGCACGTGCGCGGTGTCGGCGGTACCTGGAAGGACCTGACGGATTCCGTCAACGGTATGGCGTCTAACCTGACCGGTCAGGTGCGGAATATTGCGGAGGTGACCACGGCGGTGGCCAAGGGTGACCTTACGCGTAAGATCACGGTAGACGTAAAAGGGGAGATCCTCGAATTGAAGAACACGATCAATACGATGGTGGACCAGCTGAACTCCTTCAGCTCGGAAGTCACGCGTGTTGCCCGCGAAGTAGGTTCGGAGGGTAAATTGGGCGGCCAGGCCGACGTGCCCGGTGTAGGTGGTACCTGGAAGGACCTTACGGACTCGGTAAATATTATGGCGGGTAACCTGACGGCGCAGGTGCGGAATATTGCGGAAGTGACCACGGCGGTGGCGACGGGTGACCTTTCCCGTAAGATCGATGTGGACGTAAAAGGCGAAATACTGGAGCTCAAGAATACGATCAATACGATGGTGGACCAGCTGAACTCCTTCTCTTCGGAGGTGACGCGTGTGGCGCGTGAGGTAGGTTCTGAAGGAAAGCTCGGCGGCCAGGCGGCTGTCGAAGGCGTTGGCGGCGTGTGGAAGGACCTGACCGATTCGGTGAACAAGATGGCGGGTAACCTGACGGCGCAGGTGCGGAATATCGCGGACGTGACCACGGCCGTGGCGAGGGGCGATCTCGGGCGTAAGATCACGGTGGACGTGCAGGGAGAGATCCTGGAATTGAAGAACACGATCAATACGATGGTGGACCAGCTGAACTCATTCGGATCGGAAGTAACGCGTGTGGCGCGTGAAGTGGGTTCGGAAGGGAAATTAGGGGGTCAGGCGGACGTGCCGGGCGTAGGTGGTATCTGGAAGGACCTGACGGATTCGGTGAACAAGATGGGGGGTAACCTGACGGGCCAGGTGCGGAATATCGCGGAGGTGACCACGGCGGTGGCTAATGGTGACCTTTCGCGTAAGATCACGGTGGATGTTCAGGGAGAGATACTGGAGCTGAAGAATACGATCAATACGATGGTGGACCAGCTGCGCGGCTTCGCGTCCGAGGTGACGCGCGTGGCTCGTGAGGTGGGTACCGAAGGTAAGCTGGGGGGACAGGCTTTTGTGCCGGGCGTAGCCGGTACCTGGAAGGACCTTACCGACTCCGTCAACGGTATGGCGTCCAACCTGACGGGTCAGGTGCGGAATATCGCCGAGGTCGCCATCGCGGTGGCCAACGGGGACATGTCGAAGAAGATCACGGTGGACGTACGTGGGGAGATATTGCAGCTGAAGGAGACGCTGAATACGATGGTGGACCAGCTGCGCGCGTTCGCCTCCGAGGTGACCCGTGTGGCGCGTGAGGTCGGTACGGATGGTAAATTAGGCGGACAGGCCTTTGTGCCCGGCGTGGCGGGTACCTGGAAGGACCTTACCGACTCGGTGAACCAGATGACGGGTAACCTGACGGCCCAGGTGCGAAATATTGCAGAAGTGACCAAGGCGGTGGCCTCCGGTGACCTGTCCAAGACGGTTGCCATCGACGTCAAAGGGGAGATCCTGGACCTTAAGAATACGATCAATACGATGGTGGAGCAGCTGAACTCCTTCGCCTATGAGGTGACTCGTGTGGCGCGTGAAGTGGGTACGGAAGGCAAGCTGGGTGGTCAGGCGGAAGTGAGGGGTGTGGCGGGTACCTGGAAGGACCTGACGGACTCGGTGAACATGATGGCCTCCAACCTGACCAACCAGGTGCGTGGGATCGCGAAGGTCGTGACGGCCGTGGCGACGGGTAATCTGAAACAAAAACTGTCGATCGTCTCACGGGGTGAGGTGGCGCAGCTGACCGATACGATCAACGAGATGATCGACACACTGGCACTGTTTGCCGATCAGGTGACGACGGTGGCCCGTGAGGTGGGTGTCGAAGGGCGGCTGGGTGGCCAGGCCAGCGTACCCGGCGCTTCCGGTATCTGGAAGAACCTGACGGAGAACGTAAACCAGCTGGCGCAAAACCTGACCACGCAGGTGCGGAGTATCTCTGAAGTGGCCTCGGCGGTGACCAAGGGTGACCTGACCCGGACCATCCGTGTGGAAGCGAAAGGGGAGGTGGAAGCGCTCAAGGATACCATCAACCAGATGATCGCCAACCTGAAGGAGACGACGCTCCGCAACCAGGAGCAGGACTGGCTGAAGTCCAACCTGGCGAAGTTCACCCAGATGCTGCAGGGACAGAAAGACCTCAACACGGTGACCCAGCGTATCCTTTCCGAGCTCGCGCAGGTGGTATCGGCGCACTATGGCGCCTTCTTTATCCTCAAGCAGGACGAAGACACCCGGGAGGACAAGCTGCGACTCTTTGCTTCCTATGGGTACAAGTCGGAAAAAAATATCCCGACGGAGTTCTCTATCGGCGAAGGGCTGGTAGGGCAGGTGGCTTTCGAGAAAGAAAGGATCATTCTCTCGAATGTCCCGGGTAATTATATAAAGATCAGTTCTGGTCTCGGCCGTTCGAAGCCCGCCAATCTCATCATCCTGCCGGTATTGTTCGAAAACAAGGTAAAGGCGGTCATCGAGCTGGCCTCTCTGGATATGTTCAGCGAGACGCACCTTGACTTCGTGAGCCAGCTGACGGAAAGTATCGGTATCGTGCTGAATACAATCGAGGCGAACAGCCGTACGGAAGAGCTGCTGACCCAGTCGCAGTCGCTGGCCGGCGAGCTGAAGATACAGCAGGAGGAGCTGCGCAGGACCAACGACGAGCTGCAGGACAAGGCCCTGCTGCTTGTAAAGCAAAAGAACGAGGTTGAAGGCAAGAACAAGGAAGTTGAAGAAGCGCGGCGGTCCCTGGAAGAAAAGGCCGAGCAGCTGACCCTTACGTCGAAATACAAATCGGAGTTCCTGGCGAATATGTCCCATGAGCTGCGGACACCGCTGAACAGTCTCCTCATTCTGGCGCAGCAGCTGTATGAGAACGTGGAGGGCAACCTGACGGACAAACAGATCCGCTATGCCAAGACGATCCACTCCTGCGGGGATGACCTGATACAGCTGATCAACGACATCCTCGATCTGTCGAAGATCGAATCCGGGTTTATCACGGCCAATATCTCGCCGGTGCGGTTCAGCGAGATCGCCGCCTTTGTGGAGACGACCTTCAAGCCCATCTCGGAAGCCAGGCACCTCCGTTTCACGATCGATACCGACCCGAGGCTTCCGCAGAACATGGAGACGGACCTTCAGCGTCTGAATCAGATACTCAAGAACCTGCTGTCCAACTCCTTTAAGTTTACTGAAAAAGGAGAGGTCAGGCTGCGCATTTACGAGGCGAGTCGCAACTGGAAGCCCGGCAATCCAGGCCTGGACGAGGCCCGGCAGGTGGTCGCCTTTGCGATCCACGATACCGGTATCGGCATCCCGCAGGAAAAACAGAATATTATCTTCGAAGCCTTCCAACAGGCGGAAGGGTCTACCAGCCGTAAATACGGCGGCACGGGGCTGGGGCTGTCGATCAGCCGTGGTCTGGCCGAGCTGCTGGGCGGAACGATCGAGCTGGAGAGTGTCCCGGGAAGGGGCAGTATCTTTACCCTGTTCTTACCTGTCGAGAATGTCATCGGACATATTTCCAAAGAAATATCGGACAACCTCAACGCCATCCGGCAGCTGCAGCTGGGGGGTGACAGCGGGGAGATCGATACCCTGCTGAACTCGCTGCGCGTTACCGGTGAGTCGGATTCACCCAAGCTGAATATCGTCAACGAGATGATCAACGATACGGGCGATGACCGCAGCTCGATACAGGCCGGCGACAAGATCGTCCTGGTGGTGGAGGATGACCTCCGGTTTGGCCGGATCATCATCGAAAAGGCACATGAATACGGAATGAAGGCGGTGGTCGCGATGAATTACCTGGAGGTGTTCGACTTTATCAACCGGTTTACGCCCGTGGCGATAACGCTCGACGTCAAGCTGCCGGACACCAGCGGCTGGAAGGTGCTGGACCTGCTGCGGAACGACCTCAACTACCGGCATATCCCGATCCACCTGATCTCCGGTGAAGAGAACAAGGCGCTGGCGCTGAAACGGGGGGCGCGGAGTTTCCTGCTGAAGCCGCTGGAGAACGAGGCGCTGAACGAGCTGTTCGAGGATATCCGGTCGTTCAACAAGAAAGAGACCCGGAAGATACTGGTGGTCGAAGACAACGAGATCGACTCTTCACAGATCAGCAAGATGCTGCAGGGCGACAACATGCAGGTCACCATCGTGCCCACCGGAAAGAAGGCGCTGCAGGACACCAATATAAAAGACTTCGATTGCATCATTCTCGACTATACGCTGCCGGACATCTCGGGTATCGAGCTGCTGAAGCAGGTCAGCGAGATCAAGCAGAAGCTGACCCCGGTGATCGTGTATTCGGCCAAGGATTTTGACAAAAAGGAATTGTACCACCTGAACAGGGCTTCCAATACCGTATTGCTAAAAGGAGTAAATTCGCTGGAGCATCTGCTGGAGGAAACCGTTCTGCATCTCCATATCAACCATAAGGAGCTGCCGCCGGAAAAGAAGAAGGTGATCGAAAATATCCGGATGCAGGACGATATACTTACCGGCAAGAACGTACTGGTGGTCGACGATGACGTGCGCAATCTTTTCGCGCTGACGACGGTGTTCGAGCGCTACAATATCAACGTCGTTACGGCGGAGAGTGGTAGGGAAGCCATTCAGATCATCAACGACGACAAGCAGAAGGTTGACATGGTGCTGATGGATATCATGATGCCGGAGATGGACGGGTATGAGACCACGCAGAAGATCAGAAGAGAGCACAAGAACAATACCCTGCCGATCATTGCCGTGACGGCCAAGGCCATGAAGGGCGACCGTCAAAAATGTATCGAGGCCGGGGCATCCGACTATATCACCAAGCCGCTGAAGATCGACCAACTCCTGTCGCTGATGCGGGTATGGTTCTATAAATAACAGACGGGTGTACCGGATATTTTTAATCCCTAACCAGCAAAACCTATAGATGCAACCAAAGATCATGATAGTCGACGATCGGGAGGACAATCTGCTGTCCATGGCGAGTGTGCTCGAGCCGGACGGATACAATATTGTCAAAGCCAGCAGCGGTCGTCAGGTATTGAAACTGTTGCTGACCGATTTTGATTTCGCGCTTATCCTGATGGACGTACAGATGCCCAATCTCAATGGTTTCGAGACGGCGGCGCTGATCTATGAACGCGAGCGGCTAAGACATATTCCCATTATCTTTATCACGGCCAATAACTATGGAGAGGAGAATCTTTTCAAGGGCTACCGGGCAGGAGCGGTGGACTATATTTATAAGCCGGTAAACCCCGACCTGCTGCGGGCGAAGGTGGGCGTGTT
>Ga0068853_100000200_pt1 | contig 41971 bp, 76 predicted proteins | sample KBSCornC32_FD_65655 | JGI IMG/M metagenome (GOLD analysis project Ga0068853, IMG submission 65655) | Corn rhizosphere microbial communities from Kellogg Biological Station, Michigan, USA - KBS Corn C3-2 | ecosystem: Host-associated > Plants > Roots > Rhizosphere > Soil ... | reverse complement strand
TTGCTCGAGCAATACAACGGCCTTGGCTACGCCTCCAAGGGCCGGCCCTCTCCATATCTTTGGAGCGGCACGGATCAGTACGTCTCCGGGAAATATGTTCGAGACGGCGTTTATGACCCTTCTGCCGTGGATCAGCAATTGGGTTGTGCCGGCTTGCTCAAGGCCATGATGGCGTTGGATTCAAGCATTTCGTTCGGCCGACCTCCCGTCGTCATTCTACCCAACCCCAAACCTATCGACGTTCCACCTGTAGAGCCAAAGCCGGTTCCCGGCCTGGCTGCGTTCCTCGCGTTCATCCTCTCCATCTTCAAAAGGAAATAATTATGACCATCTGGATCATCTCTGGCGTTCTCGGCTTTGGTTCGGGCGCTGCCGTCGTCTGGTTTTTCAAGGACCAGATTCAGGGCCTCGTGATCGGCGCCAATGCTCTTTCGGCCAAGCTCCACGCCAAGGCTGATGCGATCGCCGCTGCCGCAAAGAAAATCTGAGCCATGGGTCTCTTTGACATAACGGGCATTGGACCTGTTGCGGACCTCGCCAGCGAAATCCTCAAGATGTTTCCAAACGCCGAACAGCGCGCGGCAGCAGCTAACAAGCTCCAAGACTTTGCTGCCCAAGTAGCCGCCGCCCAATCGGCCACCAATACCGCAGAAGCCACCAACGAGAACATATTCGTCTCCGGCTGGCGGCCGTGCTGTGGCTGGATTTGCGTTGTCGGGCTTGGCTACTCCTCGGTCATTGCGCCCGTCGTCGGATGGCCATCGGCGGACGCCAATACGCTGATCGGTATCCTGACAGGTATGCTTGGCCTTGGGACTATGCGAACGGCCGAGAAGATCAGCGCGACGGTGAAAAATAAATGATGGAAGTGCCGCAATGGGCAACCTTCGCGGCTGCCCTCATCGTTCCGGGCCTGGCTATTCTCGGCTTTTGGATGACGCTATCAGCACGGCTGGCAAAGGCCGAGATTATATCAGTGGAAGCCAAAGACGACGCAAAAGAGGCTAACGCAAAGGCCACTTTGCTATCGGCTTCCTTTGCTTTGTACCGTGAGCAGATCGCGCGGGAGTACATCCATCGAGAGGTCATGCGGGAAGTCGAAGATCGGCTCACGCAGGCAATCGAGCGCCTTGGTGACCGGCTGGACCGGGTTCTTGAGCGCTCCGGTGCGCCTCCGAAATGAAGACCGCCATTTTCTGCCTGTCGGTCCTGTCGGCCTCTCCAGCCCATGCCTATCCCTGCTGGATGGTCCGCAAAGCCGTCGCTCAATACGGCGAGGCCGCCGTCGAGCAATGGGCAAGGTCAAAGGGCGTATCTGAAAAGACAATCGCATCACACCGCAAATGCTTGCGGGTAACTGGAGGATAGATGGCGCACGGCGGGCAGAATAAAAAATGTTCCGACGAAGAGTTTATCAGGCTGTTCACTACCCACGGGGCATCTGAAACCGCCCGAATCCTTGGCACTCAAGAGCGGGGCGTCTATGCCAGACGCGCCAGCCTCTCTCGGTTCTTCCCGATCTCGGCCCCCACCAAAGCGGCTCATGCCTCCCATAATCCGGCTCGCATTGAACTTGATATTCCGGATGGTGTTGTTTTGGTTGGTGGCGATGGTCATTACTGGCCCGGCAAGGCGGCGACCGCGCACCGTGCGTTCGTCAAATTTGCCAAGGAGATGAAACCAAAGGCGGTTATTTACAACGGAGACGCTTTTGATGGGCCAACCATAAGCCGTTTCCCTGACATAGGATGGGAGAACAACCCCTCTGTTGCAGAAGAATTAGAGGCCGTGCAGGAGAGATTGGGAGAGATAGAGCAAGCCTCGCCCAAGAATTGCACGCTCACGTGGAATTTGGGAAATCACGATCTGCGATATGAAACCCGGCTGGCGTCCGTCGCGCCTCAATTCCGCAAAGTCAAAGGATTCCATCTAAAGGATAATTTTCCCGTATGGAAACCGGCATGGGCCACCTGGATCAACGGCGAGGTCGTTACGAAGCATCGCTTACGTGGCGGCACGCACGCTACCCATAACAACGTTATTGCTGCGGGGAAAACCGTCGTTACCAATCACCTTCATAGTCTGAAGGTCACCCCCTATTCCGACTACAACAACCGCCCACGATGGGGCGTTGATTGCGGGTGTTTGGCGGACCCCAATGGGGATCAATTCGTCAATTATTCTGAAGACAATCCGAAAAACCATAGGAGTGGATTCGGAGTGCTCACCTTCCATAAAGGCCAGTTGCTATGGCCGGAAGTTGTGCATGTTTTCGATGAAAACACTGTGGAATTTAGAGGTTCTTTGATAAAGTGTTGAGCGAAGCAGCGCACCGCTGGAAACAGTGCGCCGCTTCTGACCAAGCCAACCTTGTCGGAGGCCAGCATGGCTAAATATACCATTACTAGGGCGCGTCCCCCGCGCCAAGACTTGACCGGGCAACGTTTCTCAAAACTGGTAGTTTTGGGATGGACCGGGAATTCGCGATGGCTCTGTCAATGTGATTGCGGGAAAACGTCGAAAGTACTTACGGCGAATCTCAAGCGATTAAACACAAAAAGTTGCGGGTGTCTCAGCCACACTGTGGCGACGACTCGCAACACTACGCATGGGCTTAGCAACAGTCCCGCCTATAAGACCTGGTGCAGCGTCAAGCGTCGGTGTTTTGAGGTCAGCAACCCATCGTACCCTAAGTATGGCGGGGCTGGCATTACGATGTTTGAGGATTGGATAAACGATCCCGCAGCATTCGTGGCCCACGTAGGCCAGCCGCCAGGCGATGGATATACCCTTGATCGCATCGATAATTCCCAAGGCTATTTCCCCGGGAATCTTCGATGGGCGACTCCGTTAGAGCAGGGCGCCAACAAATCCAACAACCGGATTGTCGAGTATCAGGGCGGAACCTACACGATATCGCAGCTCGCGAGGAAGATCGCGCATGAGTGCGGCATAACCCATAAGCAATTTCAAAGGGCCTTGGAAAAGGCGATGTATAACCGCGCTCCTTTCGTTGAAGGAGACGATGGGGGCTGAATACTGATGTACCGGATCAGGGAAGTTGACGGCTCGGATGACGAAATAGCGGACCACCTCTCTACCCTGCATACTCTGACGTTCTTCGATCCCTCGATATTCGCCAATCCGGAAATAGGCCATTGGTGGATGGCATGGGAGGATCAAGAGCCCGTCGCCTTCGCCGGCATGGTGGAATCAACGCATTGCCGCAACGCCTATTACTTCCATCGTGTAGGGGTTCTAAGGGCGCACAGAGGGCATGGATTGCAACGGCGGCTCATGCGTGCGTTAGAAGCGAAGGCCTATAGGTTGGGCGCTCAGAAGATCGTGAGCGATACGACAGAGAATGTCCCATCAGCTAATAACTTCATCGCGGCTGGCTATTGGATGTTTGAGCCTCAATGGCCGTGGGCGTTTCCGAGTTCGGTTTATTGGGTGAAGCATTTATCGGCGTGATAGTCGGCTGAAATATCCCCGTTCCTTCGCGGCTCAATTTCTCGAAAGCCTCTTTCATAGTCTTCCTGGCGGAAGCTATCTGATCGCGAGTCGGATACATGATAACCCTCCAAAAACCCAATAAAACATAGCATTTCTGGCGTTAATGTGCTACTGTTGATTTGCGAAAGACGGTGACGAATGAAGGCTACCGACCTCATAGCGAGGGCAGGCGAATTGGTAGGTGGTGACCGAGCCGCCACGCACGGCGATAAGCATACTAACTTTGAGAATATCGCCAGGTACTGGAACGCTCATATTGCCGCCAAGCAAGGCGCAGAGCTAACAGGCGTAGATGTCGGGTATATGATGGCAATGATGAAAATTGCCCGAACTCATTCAGGCTCACAGAACGATGATGACGCGATCGACGGTATCGGATACATCGCCTGCGCCGGAGAGATTGCAGCTAATCGACGCTAATCCTATCGACAACAGGATAGCTCCAAACAACCCCTTCCGGGTCGTGAATAGCCAGCCATTCATCGGCGGCCTCGCCAGAGGCAAAGATCATAAGATGGCCCTCATCTCCCATCTGCTTGTTGGTATCGTAATACACCCAGACGAGGTTCATTTCGGCTCCCTCAGCCTCTTCATCGTGAACTCGTAGTTCTCGCATTGAACCTCCCGCCAGCTTTCGATCTCCGTCTCATATTGTTCCGGGGGATATTTGATCCGGTAGTCGCGGATCAACTGCCGCGCTGCCTTATGCTCGCGGGTGAATTTCTCTCGGATGTAGGGATCTCGGGGCATCTGTTATTGGCCAGGAACGGTGGCCCGAACCGGAATCCCAAACACCCAGCAACCATTTTCTCGCAGGCTGGCCGCTGTTACCTTCCCAATATCGGAGAAGGGGTTCATCCGCGTGGCGTTGAGTTCCTCGGCTAATTGGCCGAATTGATCGTCTCGGATTGTTAGCACTTCCGGGCGGTGATTGGTGGAACGCACACGATTTCGAAGTTCTTCCAAAAGGCTCATGAATGTTCCTCGCTTAGGATCGAGGCACGGGGTGCGGCACGTCGCGAGTGACGCCGTCCGCCCCGGTTACTTCGTGCGAATAGTCCTCGTCTGGCTCCATATTCTGCGCCATTTTAACGTGGCCGGGATAGGTATTCCCGTTGGCCTTGCGGGGCTTTATGATGCACGGCATCTCCCATATCGTCGCGCAGTGCGGGCATTTGACGGCATAGGCGAAGTAGCCGTCAAAATGGCAATGCGCGCCGCACTCGCAATGGAAGTCCATGCAAACGTCAGTACCCTTCCACTGCACAAAGGCGTAAGGGTCTGACGGGTCGCCATCGCTAATAAAATTACTCATGAATGCATCCTGTTTATGACCGTTTTGCCTTGGCGTCGCCCATCGAGTTTAGAGCTTCGTTCAGCCACTGTTCCCGGTTCTTTTCAGGTATCGTGGCGGCCATTTTCCTGATCTCTCGTAGAGCCATTAAGATAAAGATTTGATCGCCGGCAAGGACCAACACGACGACCGAGAGAAACACCAGGCCGGCTACAAGCGCTTCCATATGATCTTTCCGTGTCTGCTCAAGAGTGCTCACCACTCGCAGTGGACTTCAACCCTCGTGAATCCAGCCCCGGCCAAGGCATTGGAGACGGCGGCGGCTAGCTGGTAGGAATCTGGCGAGGCTTCCTCAATAATGACCCGGTACGCAGCTTCAACGCGATCGGTCTCGTCGAACGTCTCGACGCGCTCAACCTGGACACATTGCAGATCGGCCCAATTTATCGCGCCCTTAATCGAGCTAGGTTCAAGGCGCGATAGAAACTCGTCAGTAGCCTCCATGAGGCGGTGACAATATAGCCTATCCTCTGGCGTCATCTCATCCTCGATGTTCGGTCAGGAGTGAAATTCATCAGCGGCTTTGGAATACTCTTTTTCCAATGCTTGCGCGTCCGCCAGCATTCGATTTACTGAAGGCCGCTGTATTCCAAATCTCTCAGCAATCAGCACAGACGGGACGCCGGATCGATACAGCTCCAAAGCCTTCTTACAGCGTGTTTGATAGTCGCTCACGTCACGCTCCCGGTGTCGGTTGGAGGGCCTCGCGGCCCTTATACGTTATTGCGATCTCTGCGCAGTCATGCAGTCGGTTATTCCAAGCCGATTGGAAAGCCCGCACCTTCTGAGCATAGCCGTGGTCGATCAGCCAATGGATCGCACTGTTTCGGCATGGCCACTCGAGTTGAGCAGGCGTTTTTGCTAGGAACCTTAGGCATCGAAGTGCCTCTTTATCAGGGCTCACCACGGTCTCCATTCGTCACTTTGCCATGCCCTGCATGGTGTTCTGCATTGTCATTGCTGATAGCGCTCAGGCGTACCACTTTTCGACCTTGAGCCATTCCTCTACGATCTCGGTCTCCCCGAGCGACTTCAGGACGCGACAGAGAACCTCGTCGGCCTGCCAGTGCTCGCTCTCGATATCCCCGCCGACTTGGAGATCCCTGAGCTCCTGAATGGCCTCTTCTCTGGTGATGGTTTTGAGTTCGTCCAACTCTTCGCTCATCGTCATCCTCCTGCGGCCATAAGCGGCCTTAAATTGCCGATCCGAGCCGTTCGATATCCGCGATCTGAACGGCCATGTTTTTTAACAGCCCTTGACGCTGCTCACCTTCTGCATACTCAAGTTGTCTGACTTGTTCGGCCAAATTGGAAAACCTATGTCCAAGCGCGGTGTCAGGACCAACCGCCCTACGGTGCTTGAGAAGGTCGTTTATCGTGGCCATCGTCGCCGGGGCGACGCGAGGGCGCAAATCTCGCTCAATAAAACGACCGGAAACCTCCTCGATAAATTCAAGAAGTTCCTGCTCTGCCCTGAACCACTCCCTGCGAATCTCAAGATGGGAGAAGTCGTCGTGAAGGCTTCTCTCATCCCGGATCGTCCCCTTAAAAGTTCCAAGTAGCTCTAGTTCTTCGGGGTTGCCGATCTGCAATTCCTCGATCCGCTTTAGGGGCTGAATCGAGAAGCCTATCTTGATGGCGTCGCCGGAGCGCATGAAGTAGACGTACCCGTGAACATCTGCGGAACATGGCTGTGTCAGTGGCGTGCCACTTTTCGAGTCTGTTCCTGTTCCGATCTCGCCAAGATCGTCCGAAACTGACGAGGCTCTTAAGCCAGAACCATTGAATTGCTTAGCTTTTTCTTCTGTTGCGTTCATAGTGCATTCCCCTATATGGGCCAATCAAACATCAGCTAACGATTTGATTTGTCTTGGGTTGATCTTCCGCTGTGTCAATTCCCGTGTCAAAAAGCCGGTCGGTCAACGTCCTGTCATCTCGCGGATGACCATAGGTTTGGAAGACGTGTTGGGGCGATTTCCAACCGCCCAGCTTGGCGACCGTCACCACATCAACGCCGCGCCTCAGGAGCCCTGTGGCGAAGCCATGGCGGCAGCAATGGAATGTCAGAGGCTCGATACCGGCGCGCTTGATAGTGGTCTGCCAGGCCTTTAAAGCGCTCGATGCGCCAGCGAAGGCGAACGGCTTGGCCCTCCGGGGAAGGTTCGCCAGCATGACCATCAGGTCCATCGGCAAATGCGCCTTCCGCTCGTTTCCTATCTTTGTTTGTTTGATCAGCGCCGTCTTGTCCTTGAAGTTCAAATCGTCCCATTGCAGCGCCAGGGCCTCCGAAATTCTGGCGCCGGTCGCGAACATGAAAACGGCTAGCGCGCCAATATCGGGCCGTGTCGCGTGCGTTCGGAACGCCTCAATCCATTCCAGCGTCACCGGTTTTTTGATCTTCGACTCGACCTTGAACCGTTTCATTTTCAAATGGGGACAAAGCGCCATTTCCGCGCAATGGTTGATGATCGCCTGCATCGGCACAATCACTTGTCGATTCCGCGAAGCCCCGGTGCAGTTCGGATAAATCTCTATCGCGGCCTGCCTGATCGCCCCAGCGTTGATGTCTTTCACCTTCGCATCGCCCCAATACTTGACCAGCTTGGCAATGAACCGTTCGGATTTTCCGGCTGCCAGGTAAAGCGCCACTGCCTTCGGAAAGGTTAGGACTTCGCTCGGCCCATCGAGACGACGTTTGTAGAACTCGTTTTCAACCTGGGACGCAAGACGCGAGGCGGCTTCCTTGTCAGATGTGCCAGTAGATCCTCGGAGGCGACATCCGGCAAGCGTCCCCCGGTAGTGCCAGACAAGGCTTCCCGAACGTCGATAGATCTTGATGGGCATGGCTTGGTAGCCTCCATAATCGCCGTCACGTCCTCGGGCAGGAAAACCATACGATTGCCTAAAACGCGGCAAGCTCCAAGCCTCTTGGCAAGGCTTCGCACACGCTTTTCGGCCCAGCCCAGTTGCTTTGCCAGTTCTGCCGGTGTGATGGTTTGGAGTACAATCATTCCGATATTCTACCTGAACTGAGCCAATTATCGAAATTGGGCGCCGACGCTCTATGCCGCCCTACGACGCCATTTTTTTCGCTGATGACTGACTGATGCGAGCGATTCCAATAGGGGTTTGGTGTTGAAAATATTTTCATTTGTTCACACCCCCGTCCTGCGAAGGATGCTGGGAGGGGTCAATTTCCCGAGTGGTGAAATCCATTCCAAGCTCAAGATGCTCGCCATTCATGATGCGGGCCAGGAAATCATCGTTCTTCTCGGACCATTTCATCCCAACATGCAATATCAAGCTGATGGCTCGCCGGATTCGGAGCGGCTGCATCCGAAGACCAAGATAAAATAGCTTTGCACCGATGAAGGCGGATAGGCTCATGTGCTCCCCCGGTCCGCCGGAGGCATCGTGCAGTAGACAAAACTTGCTCCCGCCACGGCTCCAAAAAAAGTATCCCAATAATTCCGGTCCTGACTAACCGGCCACCCATGCCTAGCCGAAAGCCAATCCAGTGCGGACCATGCGGTCAAAACAATGAGACCAACTCCCAGAGCTTTCGCTTGTGCGGTAAGAAACATCATTTCGGTTGCTCGGTGCATGGTGTTCCCACAAGAGCGCGGGTCAGCCTGATTTTGCGCTGGATGCATCCGTTACTTTGACATTGCGAACAGAGCGTCCCGTCGTTCTCGCAATCGTCCCCCTCAACGTCGAACTCGCTGAATTTGTCCTCGGCAAATTCCAGCCACTCCTTGAGCATATCGACCAGTTCCCTTGTCAGCTCACCCATTGGCATCACTCCCCGGTGAGGACACAGGAACGCTGACGCCAATCATGGGGTCGCCGAGTTTTTTCTGTGCTCGCCAGTAATACTCGCGGGCGATTTCTTCGTCCGTGAAATCGGACAGCGACTTGAAAACGGGACGACTAATGCGGTTGCAGACGCAGCCGGCCGTCGTTTGGCATCCTGGCGACGAACAAACTATCATTGCCCGTTCTCCTGGGGAGAGCGCTTCCATGGCATCTTCCGTTGGGTTTGCCAGCTAAGTCGACATCCCAGCAGGCAAAGGTTCCACCTGAGGAGCCCTTCGTAGGTGCGGCTTGAGTGGAAGAAATACCAATTGAAGCGCTCGTCTGGCTTTCGCGTCCCGAAAGCCAGCAACCACGACCACGTGATCGATTTCGGGTCATGGTAGGAGGCGATATTCCACCAATGCCGATCGTTGGTCCGGGTAAAGAATTTGATTCCATTTTTCATGGCTGCGCACTCCGACGATCTAGTGGCATTGCTTAATCTCCAGCCCGTTTGTCGCCCGCTGTAAGCAGCGATCATGCCCAGATTTGTAGCGGGCAACGCCGTCAAGACTTTCGCCGACAACGAGCAGAATGCCGGCAAACATCGCCAGCCCGACTGCTGAGGCAACTACCCAGCAGATCGCCGCCCGTGTCCGCTCGCCCCATGTCATTTCGGACCATGGCAGCATCGACCAATCTCGTGCGCTCACGGTTCCCCCTCGCTGGTGACACGATCAGATCGCGGGGCGGGCTCAGTCCCTCGAACCTCCTGAATATGTTCCTTTGTTATGCCGCCGTTCGCAGCAAACCAGTCCCATGAGCCACACCGTAGGAGGCCAAGCCGCTCGCAGCGCAAGATGAGCTGTTTTGGCGTGCTGCCATCCATATCCGACAGCACGATAGCCATCCGGCGCGTGAATCTGTCGCGCCCTTCGGTGTGACTTCGGAAGGCGACCGCCAGTGCGTCCATATCCATGACGCTCATCAGAAATCACCTCCCATCGGACAACCGCCTCGGGAGCAGGTCTCGCCGTCAACGAACATGCGTTGGCACGACGGGCATTTGTTGATGTTGCCGGCAAGGCCGCTCCCACGTTCTGGGCGCGAGAGCGCGGGGATCATCGACCGGAATTTCGACCGCCACCAAAAGCGCCTGGGGAACTTCGCTTCCATCGCGGATATGGCTTCGCGACACTCGCCAAACCACTTGCCGTCAGCGTCGGGCTGGCTGCCGAACAACCATTCGAGCGCGGCTTTTGGAACGGCTACCGTCTCCCCCTCTTGGGCTGATGGGGCGAGGGCGGCGCGGGCATTCATGACTGCGATTTCGTTCTCAGGATCGCCGGCCATGGGATGTCGCCATGTATCAACAAGCAATTCAGTGATGTGCTCCAGCGCCTTCTCCAGCTTGGCCACGCGGGCGATCAGCTTGGCGTTTTCGGAACACTTTTCTGCGAACGTGTCAGCGAACCGTTTGGCGGCTTCATCATTGCAACCGTTTTCGACCAGGAGAATCGCGTTCATAACGCCGATGAACTCGCGCTTCTCCTCCCGTGCGGAGGCAGGTGAGGGGGCGAGGCTTTCGAGGGCTTTGCTCGGTGGATACCACGCCATCATATCGTGCGTTACGACGGGGCCGGCGTAGGCGTCTGACGGCCGCTCTTGCGGCATGGCGCGGAGGGCTGCGATAATTTCATCCCAAAGAGCCCACTTAACTTCGACCATTTCCACGCTGTCGAAACCATACTTCGCGCACTTATCAGCGCGTTCCGCCAACCTGGTTGCTTCGGTCATGACTGGCCCTCGCGCTGATGTTGAGTATGTTGGGAGGTCATTCTGCGGCCTCCGCGTAAGCGGGCGCAGCGGTGCGCGCGATTGACAGAAGAAGTTCGCGAAACGGGATGGGCGTGCCGATCCTGGGTGCGCTGTCCTTGCCGCCTCCACGTCCGCCGACTTCGCCAAGACGCTGGGCGCGTTTGTACCCCATTCGCGCAACGATGGCTGGATCTAGCTTCGCTTCGCTGACTCCCCAATTCAGTTCGGGCAGGTCACAGTGGTAGACGAGCAGCCACGTCGGCTTGCGCGCATAGTGGCCGTATCGGCCCTGCTCAACGCAGCACGTCCAGCCGCCGAGATTGTCAGCCTTGATCCAGCCGCCCGCGCGCGGCGGCTTATTCAGCCCGAAGTGCGCCCATGCGTGGCTGTCGCAAGGATGTTCCAAAACGCCGCCGTACAGTCGCGCAGACCACAGGGCGCGTTCAAAGCAGCCGCCGTCGTCACCCTTGATCTTGCGAATGCCGGTCTGCTTGATGAACAGTGGCTGGCCGGCCCAGAACTTGCCCCAGCGCTGGCAAGGTGGGTGGGCCACGACCGGATAGGGGCCTCGGTAGAGCCGGGCATCCCGTTCCTCTGGCCACGGGTCGACGCCAGGCACGTTCATGTAGCTGCCCTTTGGCGAAACATATAGCGCGGCGATCATTCCGGCCGCCCGGAGACATGTTGAGATTGCGCGGGATGCGCACCAAGTCCGTCGCGCCCGATAATCCATGCGACTGCCCAACCCTTGGCCCTTTGCTCAGCCACTTCCTTTTCGGCTTCCGCATAGGTGAGCAGCGGCTCTTGCTTCGGATATGCCGTGCGGTTGGTCGGATTGCTGATGTGGTGGTAGCAAACCCGGTAATCGCGAGGCCCGTCTAAGAGGGCCTTGGCGTCCAAGAATGCCTTGTTCATTTTGAAATCGTGGCCGTGGTCGTCAACCGGATTTGTGCGGTCGATTTGATCGACTAGCTTTGCAAGTGCTGCGCTATAGCTCATTTCGCCTCCCCGATGACTGGCTGAATGTTGGGTGTCATGACTTCGAGAACCTTTCCGGCGGCGCCGAGTTCTGGTCGAAGTATTTGCAAGCCGCCGCATCGTCAGGAATTTTTGCCCCGACATTCAGCGTGATCGATCGGTATTTCCCGCAGGTTGCGGGCTCGATTAGTCCACGATATTTCCCGCCCTTCGCGCGATAATCGTGCGGACCATGGTTCCAGAAGAGACATTCGCGGCACGTTTTCCCGTGAGGCCCTGTCCCCGCAAAATGCGCCATGCCAGGGAAAGAGGATCGAGCGAGGCTATCCGCCGGCGCAGACGTAAGATGTTCTGAGATTGAATCCTTAAAAAGCGTCATCGGCCATTTCCTCGGCTAAATCTCTGGCGAGATCTGCAACGCATTCAAAAACATCGTCCAACAGCGCCCCGCATTCTCTCGGCGACTTTCCGCCACTAATCAGCGCATCCCAGACAGCCTCGAACGATAGCCTCGAATGAGGGTCGACCCGTTTGCCGGCGCACCATTGTCCGAATGTCATGCCCGTTCTCCGTTCATCACCGAGGCACTACTTGCCCATTCATCAGCTTCTTGAGGCCGCTCGCCTTAGAGCCTGGCATCGGTCTGCCCTTGGGCTTAAGGCCGAGATGTTTCATTCGCTTGCGGTAGATCGTTGACTTCTCCGCAACGTCCGCCTTGGTCTTTTGTCCATGACACTCGACACAAAGAAGCTGGATATTGCTTTCCCGGTTACCGCCGCCGTTGATGAGCGCCGTGATGTGATCGTATTCGGCCGTTAGCTTGCCGCAGATCCGACGCTCGCAATGCTGGCAGCACTCCTTTGCCTTTGTGAATACGCGGAGCTTCACGCGGGGCGGTATGGGCGAGTTGTCGTTCGCGCCGATCCATTCGGGAATAGTGCGGGTCATAGCCGCATCTCCGCTCGCTTGGTGGCGTTCTCGCTCTGCCATTCCATGAATTTCATGCGGATGTATTCCATTTGAACCTTGAGGCGATTGGCGGTCTGTCTCGACATTGAAATTGTCCGCAAATTGTCGTGCCATTCCTTCGACGCCTTGACGGTCATTTCCGCCTTCGACACCGGCATTTCTCCAAGAGCGGCCATCTTTTCCGCCAAGACGGCACTCTTGGTATCTTCGAGCAGAGAGGCGGCGGCCTCGGCGTCAACCCACGCCTTGGCTACTAGCCTGTACTGCTCACTCCAGGGTCGGTTGTCGCTCAAAAGGGCACTTCATCCGAGAGTTCGGAGGCATTGTCTGAAATCCCGCCGGGCGCCCGTTGCGGCAATCCGCTCGAAATCGGGTCCTGCTTTGCAGCTCGGTTATCCTTGGCTGTCGGGACGCGCACCCGAATGGCCGGCGCAACCTTGCCCTGGAAGTCGACCATGACCGAAAACAAGATCAGCGGTTGGTCGAACCAATCTTCGGTGTCGTCGCCGTAAGCGTCGGCAATCGTGGATGCGTTGGTCTTGTTCAGAACCACGCCCTTATCCTTGCCCTTGAAGTAAAGGACTGGCTTGGTATCTTCACCGATCTTTTCGCGTTCGACGCTTTGCATGGTCACACGCACTTCTCGGCCTTGGAGGTCTCCGGCCTTGAGAAATTTGCTGGGAAATTCTTCTGACATTTTCATTTCATCTGATCCTGATTGAGAGGGTTGGTTGTGAGTTCGACAGTTGAAATCCTGGGACCGTCCGCCCAGCCTTGAGTGCGTCTTTGATGGCAGTCTTATCCGTGGTGACGCTTACCTTTCGGAATTCGGGTAGCAGGGCTTCTGGATCGGCATCGCCAATGAGTTGAGGCTGCCCCTTGCGAATGGATATGGTCGCCTCGGGAAGCTCCCGGCTGTTGAGTTCGGCGGCTTCCATCATCTTGAAAAGCAGGCTGCGCAGTGTTTCCACGCGATGCTCGAAACGGTCCTTTCTGGATTTCAATTCCTCGAAGCGGTCCTTGGTGCCGATGACCATGGCCTTGGTGTCTTCAATCCGCCGCACAATGTTCGTAAGCAAATCGTCAAAGCTGGTTTCGCTTTCGAGCGTGGCGATCCATGCTTCGTCGTCTTCCAAAAGCTCAGGATGAACCAGTTTGAGGTTTTCGATCTGGCGGCGGACGATTAACGGATCAACTTGCATTTCGCACCACCCGGAGGAGTGGACGGGGAAGCGGGCGTTCGCCGTGCTCGGCGCGCAATTCGTCAATGATCGTCGCCACCCGGGTCCAGATTGACCACAAATCTCCTTCAATCCGGGGACCGAAAAATTCGCGGGCAATTGGATCGTTGCGAAGCTTTACAAGTTCTGCCGTGGCCAACCATGCATCGCTAACCGCCATTGCAACCTTGTGCTCGGCGATCTCGCGCGGGGTCTGTGGTTCTCCCATGTCGTTTTCCATCGCGATGCGCACGGCTTCAATCTGTGACTCAAGCGGGTTCATCACGCCGCCTCCATCGCGCCGACTTCGGCAAGCAGTTCTTCCGTTACGTCTGAGATTTCGAGGCCATCCACGTAATGGATGAAGGCGATCCGCTCGGGGTCGTATTCGCGTGTCTGGATGAGATCGATCACGCCGTTGCGGGTAACTTCCGGATCGACAACCGCCTCAAATCCACGACCGTGGCCGTAGTCGATCATCACGACAAAATAAGAGTGGGTGATATTCTGAGCGGGGGTTTGGGCCATCTGCGTATCCCCTGAGTGCCGGTCTCGATGGGGATAGGTGTACATGGGATGCACAGTGTAGTCAAGAGAAATGTGTGCGTGATGTACAAATAATTTTGGCAAATAAAAACCCGCTGAATTTGCGGGGTTTTTGGCCTTATCGGCTCAGGACCGTGACGTTGGCGCTAGTCTGACTTCCGGGATTCGTGCCGGCCGAGAGATTATTGTACTTTCGTTCGTCCACCTCCATTGCAAGCCGGAGGCTATCGCAGTTCTGCGGGCTGGCCGGATTGGCGCCAAGGCACGCTTTGTATTGTTCCGCCGAGGCCTGGTAATCCGTTCTGGCTTCCATTTTGGCGGCCACGGCGCAACCGGCCAGTGGAACAACTAAAATCAAGGCTGTTATAGCACGCATTTCATGTCCCCGTCCTCGATTTTACTACAAACTGTGCGAATTTCTCGATTTCCTGCCGCTGGCCCTCTTTGGCCTGATCCCAAAGCGACCACATGGCGTCCCGCTGGCTCGGGTTTCTCATGATGAGGCTGGCTGGTTCCGTCCCATATAGCTCTGCGAGGGCCTCCAAAAGCTCTTGGTTGTACTTTTGGAGCCGGCGCTCGATACGGCCGAGCTGGGCATGAGATAGCCCTACGGCCTCGCCAACCTCTTCTAGGGTCATTTCTCGGTATTCCCGCCATTCCCTGAGAAAATGGGGGCCGTAAAGCCTCTGCTTGGGCCTCGGTTGGACTCTGTTCTTAGCCATGTACATATGATGCACCGCAGGATTTTCTTGTACAGAACGCCGGATGCACAAATCGCTTGACTTGCGATGTGCGCCCCATGTACAAGGAGGCATGGTGCATTTAGCTGACTACATGGCAGATCGACGGCTCTCCGACGAAGATGTTGCAAGGGGCATCGAACGCTCGCGTCCTACCGTGAGCAGAATCCGCCGCCGCTTGGTGCGCCCAGATTGGGAAACAATCGAGAAGATCAAAGAGTTTACGAACGGCGCCTCAACCGCAGACGATTATCAGAACATTGGCGAGCCCGCTCAATGAGCCAGAGCATCGGACATTTGCTCCCTGTTGAAGGCTTCCAGGGCAGCCCGTTCAGCGACCTTGGCAACGGCGAGCAACGAGAGCGCGGGTATCACGGCGGTATATTGCGGGATCAGGTTGTTCCCCCGTTCGATGCAGTAATAGATTCTCACGCATCCACCTCCGGCCGGTTCTACTTTCCCTATGGAAGTGACGAAGAACTCCGGCACGCCTACGCAATCCAGCATTTCGCACATGAATTTTTTCCCCTCAGCAAGGGGACATTGTGCAATGCGCCGGCCATCCAACACAACACAATTCCTACGTGTAATGCGTTGTTTTCATTTGATGAAAACTGCTCAGTATTTTCACGGGGATGGTTCCAATGAGGAACTTCGGAATTGTAAGCGACCGACCCGCATCGTCGGGGGCAACAACGCCTGCGGGCCGGTCCTCACTACGCGCTGATACGCCGCGCGATCTCAATCAGTCTGCCACCCGCGCTCCCTCCCGACGTGTGTGGTCAAACTTGGAAGGCTCAAACCTTCCTCTTTTTGATTCCCGAAACGCGCCGCTCGAATTCGGCCGTTTCTCGCAAACGCTGATCGACATAGCGACAGTGATCTTCTGCGCGCTGTTCGTCTGCGTTACCGGCGTCGGCATCGCCCTCGCCGCCTTCATTTTGTTGTTCGTGAACACCCAGTAGCCGCCGCGCCGCCAAGCCGATCGGTTGCCAGGTATCAAAGTTGTCGTTCGTATGCGTGGTTTTCTTCTCCATGGGTAAATCAAACCACATGGAGATTTGCAGTGTCATCCAACGTTGATGGACAGTTTGAGAGTAAGCCTATGAACGCGATGTCGGACCTTTCCACGGTCAATCAATACGCCAAGCGCTTGGAAGATACTGAGGCTCGACGGCTTGGCATCCGAACGGTTGCGGCGCGAAAGAGGATCGCTGGGCGTATCGGCGTATCACCAGGCACCCTCGAAAATCTGCGACGGTTGAGAACGAAGGTTGTGCCTAACTGGTTGATGGAGCGGGTTCGTGCGGAACTCGTTTCGGTTCTCCAGCAAGAAATTCAAGGCCTAGAGCATGAAGTCCACGTCGCTCGCCAAACTGGTTCTAACTATCGTGATGACACGCTGGCATCGGCTGCGGCTCAACTTGCGGCGGCTCGTGAAATCCTTCGGGGGGAAGTGAAATGACCGTCGCTGCGCAGGCTCAGCATGTCGGGGCCTCTCTATCACTCTCGCGGCATCGCGCGCTTGAAGCCACCGATAATCTACCTGTGGAACTCAGGTCGCTTGTCCATGAGTACGGGCTGCCGATTGTTAGCACCTGTGTAAAGCACGGCGTCAATAGTCCGGCAAAAATTCGCGAGCTTGTAAGAGAGATTTGGGCTGGCGCGCGACAGACGGCGCAGGGCGGTGCCGACGCTTATGGCACCATTGATTGGCTTCTAATGCAGGCCGGCGCGAATATTTCTGCGAAGAAGCTTCGTAGGTTTCTTGCGGATAATAATCTTGTGATCTGCTCATCGGAGCCGACCCGACTGATGTTGGACGCGAGTATGTCCGAGCTTGCCAACCACAGCGTCCGTTGCACGAAAGAAGAAAAGCATAGGCGCAGGCTTCGCGCCGCACTCAGAGCTGCAATGAACGAATCGATCAAGTAAGGCCGTCCGCCAGCATCACATAGGCGGAACAAGAGGGGATAGGGGCAGAATGCACGGTATCGAGCTTACGCCAACACAAAGACAGACTGCCGATCGCAGGCGGCGGTTTCGCCAGGATGTAGCTGAGCGGGCGGGGAAACTTGCCGAGCGAAACGTTGCAGTAGTCGCGCCTGCGGCTGAACCCGAGGCAGCGCCGAAAATTGAGCAACAACCCGCCTATGATCTCCCGCCACCGAAGCCCATCTGGTTTTCGATTGTGGATGGGCCGGTCTTTTCTATTAGGGACGTGCAAGACGCCGTTTGTCAGCGCTTTGGCGTCTCTCGCGCCGATCTTCTTTCGGAGAGGCGCATTCAGAAGCTGGTCTTCCCCCGTCACATCGCGATGTATCTGGCCAAGGAGCTAACCATGCGCTCCCTCACCGAGATAGGCCGCCGATTCCACGGGAGAGATCACGCGACTGCGATCCACGCAGTTCGTAAAATCGAGCGCCTGATCAAGACCGATCCTGATGTCGCTAAAATCGTTCGCGAGCTGCGGGGGCAATTCGATGACCACTCCTATCCATCTTGTCTGCCGGCGGATCAAGCGCCTGGCGCTCCCCCATCAGATAGCTCACCTGCGCTCGCTGGTGGATCAGGAGAAACCCAGGAGCGTCCGGCGGATGGAATTGGAGTTGCTGCTTAGGGACCGCATCACACGGCAATTGAAGAACGAAATTCGGGCTAGCTGACAGGGGCATTGGGGGACATGGGGCATTTCGTAATCTGGACGGACGAGCAGTCCGAGGCCTTGCGCGCATTTATCGCTGATGGGCTTACCTATCGCGAGTGCGCTCAGGCAATCAATGATCGGTTTAATGTTTCGTTCTCGCGCAATGCCGTGATCGGACGGGGCAAGCGGATGGGAGTTGCCGCCCCCGCCAAGCCGCCGCCGAAATCAAAGAAGCGCCGACAACCGCCTCGTCCCATCATCGAAATGAAGTGCGATGCCATCGAGCCGCTTCACCTAAGTTTGCTTGATCTCGAACCACATCATTGCCGCTGGCCTTACGGTGACCAGAAAATCACCTTCTGCGGCCATTCGAAGATGGTCGGCTCTTATTGCCTGGCTCATTACCAGTTTTCGGTAAGGCCTGGCACGGCATCGGAAAGGGCGGCGGCGTGACTGTCATCGTTCTTCCGTTCCCAATTTCGGTCAATGCCATGTTTTCCGATGGGAAGACCCGCCGGCACAAGTCACAACGCTATGCAGACTGGCTTGTAGAGGCTGGATATGCGTTGAAATCGCAGCGGGCCATTCCGGTCCGTGGCCCGGTGAAGCTCACCTACGAGGTCCAGGAAGGCCGTGATAACCGTCGCAGGGATATAGCTAACCTTGAGAAGGGCTGCACCGATCTGTTGGTTGAATACGGGATGATCGAGGCCGACCACGACTTGATCGTTCGAGAGTTGCGAATGGTCTGGAATCGCGAAGTCCAAGGCATTCGAGTGACTATTACGCCCGTTGGCGAAAACCGCGTTCCTGAAGCAGACGGAGCGACGGAGACGGCGTGAACCCTCCCAAGATGCCGATTCATATTGGCGATTACAAGCGAGATACCGGGCACCTTCGCGCGGCGCTTCATGGCGCCTATCTGCTTTTGCTTTTTCATCATTGGTCAACCGGGTCGCTTCCGGCCGACGACGAACAACTTTCCGCCATTGCCTGCATGACCCGGCAGGAATGGAAGAAAGCAAAGCCGGTCATCCAGAAATTCTTCGGCCCTGACTGGTCTCATGGCCGGGTACTGACCGATCTTGCCGAAGCGAAAGAGAGCTACGAGAAGCTGGCGGCGGCTGGTTCAAAGGGTGGCAAGGCTAGGGCAGAAAGCAAGCGACGCTTAAGCGAGGCTACAAGCGATGCTACTAGCGATGCTTCATCATCGCTCAAGCAACCTTTAACCTTTAACCAGATTGATAAGATAGGAAGCGCGGGCGCGAGCAATCTTACCGAAGGCTCGAAAGCCATGGCAGAGGCTTTCTGGCGAGCGGTCGGTATTTCCGACCCGAAAGCGATCCCGGCGCATTTGGCCGGCGTCGATAACCGCGCGGTTATTTGGGAAAGCGCTGGTTGGACTGTGGATCTGATCCAGTCCGAGGCTCGCAGGACCGGGCCTGACAAGCCTCTCAACTATCATGAAAAAGTCTTTGCAACCGCGTTTGCCAGGCGTCAAGCGCCGCTGCCCGTTGTCGAAATCCGAGAAGCTGAAAAAATCACGGTGAAACATGGAACATCGAAAAGCTCAATCATTCAAGCCGCTGACGATCTCTGCCGAACACTTGCCGGCTTCGATGGCCCGCCAGGAAGCATTGACGAGTTACGCGGCGATGCGGGCGAAGATCCTCCTCGGCTGCTATCGCACAGGTGATGCGAATGATCCTGGTACTTATGTTGCAGCTATTACGGCGATTCTGGCGCGCTATCCCGAGCAGGTAATAACCGCCGTGACCCATCCGGCGACCGGGCTCCCGTCCAAAAAAGGATGGCTCCCGACCGTCAAGGAGGTAGTCGATGCGTGCGACGAAGCTGCCGAGCCTATCGTTCAAAACGAGGCGCGTCTCAAGCGGATCAAAGAGCAGCTTGAAATGCGAGAGCGGGCGGAGCGGGGCGAAAAGCCGACAATTGAGCAATTGAAAGAAAAATACGGGAAGGATTGGGGTATCGACCAGACCGGAGGCGAGCTGGTTACTGGCGGGACCTTTAATCGCCCGATCCCGTCGTGGGATGAAATCACGAAGGTTTATTCTGCAGATCCATCACTTATTCGGCGGCTTGTTAAATCGGACTGATTGTCCACATCACAGGGCAGGGGAATAGAACAATGGCAATGGTTTGGGGATTAATTAGTCTTGCAAGCGCGTTCGCGTGGTTTTGTTGTGCCCTTGGATTTGTTGAATACGCACCTTGGGTTGTGACCATTGCGTTCGTGATATGTGGGCTGGACATGCTTTCCAGCGCGATCAAGATCTTCGCAGGGGAATAGAACAATGGGGCGAGCTAAACGAAGGCCATACGATCCTGGGAAGATCCATGACAGGCGAACCAGCGACCTTGTCAGAGGCGCTGAGGTGGCTCCCATTGAAATTGATGACCCCCTGGAAGCCGGGGGAAGGCTCTACGTCATGAGATCAACGAGGAACGACCCGCTCGCGAGCTTGCATGCCCGAAGGCATATCGATGAGGCGCAGTATCAGGCGGGCAGGGCCTTTCAGGGGGATTTTGAAACGGCGGAACGTGGACCTCGTGCGATCGACCCTTCCAAGGAATACGTTGACGGCGGGGAGCTTCCAGAACCGATTACAGAAGGTCAGCGGAAGGCCGGGATTCGTCTGGCGGTTGTTTACAGGGAGTTGGGCCAGAATGGTTCGGCTCTCGCCCACGACGTTCTAATCCATGGCAGGACACATAAGCAAATTGCGAACCTTCGCGGCTTTACTGGCGAGCAATGGGAGAAATATTTCGGAATGCGGTTTCGGGAGTGTCTGGATTGCCTGGCGCTCGTTTATGGCCTTGCGATGGAGAGCCGTGCAAAAAAATGACCAGTCCGTCCGGTTAAGGTACATTTGCCACCATCAGATGATTTGCAGCCCGCCCGGAGAAATCCGTTGGCGGGTTTTTTGCGTGGGGGCAATGCATGACTCGAGAAGAACGGATGGTGGCCCGCAAGGCACTTCTGGATCGGAAGGATGCTGAGCGCAAGGCCGACATGGCTTTCAACGAAGATGCGCGCCGCCGGGATTATCCGGCCTCTGCCGATCGGGCGCTTTGGCGTGCTGTTATTGCTCAGGCAATGGACGATGCTTGTAGCCATCCAAAACCAGAATACAATGATACGACGGCCGAAGAAAATGCAGAAATTCCAGTCGCGCGTCAGTGGCTAACGGACGGCAGCGAAGACTTTGATTTGGTCTGCGATTTGGCTGATTTGGGTTCTTATAGCGTAAAAAATCAGGCGCGTCGGTTCCAGCGGATGGGCTGGAATGTGACTAGAGCTGTTCGCGCAGCATAATTTCACAAATCGGACGAACCACCCTACACCGCGCTCACTCATCCCCCCGAGTCTGGTTAAAAGCCGCCGGAGTGCTGGTTTATAGAGGTGTGTTCGTCCGGTACCTATAGGGTGGGTACTTCGATGCTGGCTGTCTGCTTTCAGAATCAGTGGCCCGTGCAGGCATTCGAGAATGCCATAGCGAGCGCCGCTCGATTTGAGGCAGCTAAGCTGGTGGCACTTGGTACATTACCATCAAACATTGATTTATTCGCGCTGCAAACAAAAGTGGCGCGCGAATGGTTGGAGTCTGCTGTGCCAGCAGGGAATGCATAGAGTGGGCGAAGTCATCTACGGCATAGACTTCAAGAACAAATCTCCCGACCTCGCTCGGATGTACAGCGAAGGCATGGAGATAGTATCCGCTGCCTTGCAGGAGGACACGGCTCCCTGTGAGATGATCCTATACGTAGCGCCTGACGAGGACTCGGCATGATCGATCAGCCAAAGCCTGATGAGGAAGAAAAGCCTATCTTCACGGCGAAGGAACTAAGCAACGCCTGGTATCGTCAGGTAAGGGAGAAATACGGCCCTGTGACGGAATACCAGCGACTGAACTTCGGTCCGGAATTGAAATGAGCATCAATCTTTTACGCGAAGCCGGTCTGGCTGGCATAATCATGGACTATGAGGATGGCGGCCGTACCGAGGTTTATACCTATAAGGGGCGGCAAGTTCGCCTCCCGTCGCCGGCAAGAACCGAAGACGTGATCGAGGCATTCAAGAAAGAACCCGCTTAACCCTTACCCTCCGCTGGTAACAGCCCGGTAACAGTGAAACCCAAATGGCATTCGGAACCCCATTCAAGCCCGGACAATCTGGCAACCCAAACGGGCGACCCAAGTCAAAGCCGTTCAAGGAAGCTATCCAGCGAGCCTTGGCTGAGGCCGGCGACGACAAGGCCTCTCTCCAAGCTGTTGCCACGGCTTTGGTTGATAAGGCCATGATGGGCGATGTGCCGGCGATCAAAGAGATTGCTGATCGGCTGGACGGCAAGGTGCCGCAGGGGATTATCGGCGGCGAAGAGGGCGATCCGGCGATTACGGTTACGTGGCAAAAGTAATAATACCTTACAGACCGCGACCGCAGTTTGAACCCTACCACGAACGCACGGAACGATTTGCCAAGATCGTCGCTCACAGGCGGTTCGGCAAGACGGTTGGCTGCATCAACGACAAGATACGGAAGGCGATTACAGCTCCGGTCAGGCCATCAACGCCTCCGAGGCTCGGATATGTCGCCCCCACCTATAGCCAGGCCAAGGACGTTGCCTGGTCCTATCTGAAATATTATTCGGCGCCCATTCCCGGCTTGAAGATGTCGGAATCAGAATTATGGGTTGAGTATCCGCATAACGGGGCACGGATCAGGCTTTACGGCGCTGACAATTACGACCGGATGCGCGGGCTATATTTCGACGACCTGACGATTGACGAGCCGGCGCAGATGGATCCAAGGGCCTGGCCCGAGGTGATGCGACCCACATTGGCTGATCATCAGGGCACGGCGACATTTATTGGCACGCCTGCGGGCCGGGACTGGTTTTACAAGATCGATCGCGACGAGGCGGGGGCAGAACTCCCGGGCTGGTTCAGGCGGATATTGAAGGCCTCTGAAACAGGAATTATTCCGCTCGAGGAATTGGAAAGCCTCAAGGCGGGGCTCACCGAAGAACAATACGCGCAAGAGTTTGAGTGCTCGTTTGAGGCGGCTGTTATCGGCGCCTACTACGGCAAGCTGATGGCTCAGGCCGATGCCGACCAGCGCATTACTGGAGTTCCGTATGAGCCCACAGCCCAGGTTTACACAGCGTGGGATCTTGGAATTAGAGACAGCACGGCAATCTGGTTTGCACAAGTTATCGGACGAGAAATCAGGATTATCGATTACTACGAGTCGAGCGGCGTTGACCTCGGGCATTACGTTAGGGAAATTTCAGGACGGCCCTATCTTTATGCCGGTCATATTGTTCCTCATGACGCACAAGCCAAAGAGCTGGGAACGGGCAAGAGCCGCCTGGAAGTTCTGGAAAGCCTTGGGCTGAAGAACATCACGGTTGCAGCGATGCACCGGGTTGAAGACGGAATCAATGCGGTCCGCACCATTATCCCGCGATGCTGGTTCGATGCCAAGAAATGCGCTCGCGGTATCGATGCCCTGAAGCTCTATCGAGTGGAATACGACGACAAATTGCAGGCGCTAAAGCCGAGGCCGGTTCATGATTGGACCAGTCACGCGGCGGACGCCTTCCGATACCTCGCCATGACATTGGATAGTCAGATCGTGAACACCGGATTTAATCGGCCGATCCAGTACCGAGAGCAGGGCTACGCCTGATGGCGAAAATGTCCGTCCGCGACGTTCAAACCATGCTGGCCTCTGAAAAGGCAAGCGCGCTCGCTGCTGTTACCGCAGCGCAACTCATGGGCGACCGATCGCAGGCGATGGCGTACTACCAGGGCGACATGAGCCAGGATATGCCGGCACAGGATGGCCGGTCAAAAGCCGTCTCGACCGATGTTTCCGACGCCATCGAAGGGTTGATGCCCAATCTGATGGATATCTTTGCCGGATCTGATGAGGTTGTCAGGTTTGAACCTGTCGGCCCAGAGGATGAGGAGGCTGCCCAACAGGAAACCGACTATGTGAACCACGTGTTCATGCAGCAGAACCCTGGCTTCATGGTGCTGTATTCGTTCATCAAGGATGCGCTGCTTTCCAAGACTGGGATTGTGAAGATCTGGTGGGAAGAACGCGAGGAAGAGGAACGAGAGACCTATTACGACCTCTCGGAAGATCAGTTCGCATTGCTGGTTCAGCAGGTCGCGGAATCTGATGGCCAGATGAAGATCATTGAACACACGGTCAATAATGAGCCGGGAGCCAACGAGAAGCAGGAAGAACCGGAGGGGGCGAGTTGAACGCCCCCATGATGCCGCCGCAGGGCCAGCTTGTCGCGCCGCCTCCAATGGGCGCACCGATGCAGCCTCCGATGGCTGCGCCTCCCGTAGCGCCTCCTATGGCCGCTCCTGTTACCCATGATGTGACGATCGTCTCAACTAAGAAGCTGGCCCAGGCTAAGGTAATGGGCGTGCCCCCCGAGGAGTTCGGGATCGAGCGCGGCGCCCGAACCATCAAGGATTGCAACTACTGCTTCCATGAGGTGGTGACCAAGACCGAAGCGCAGTTGATCGCGGAGGGCTTTGACGAGGATCAGGTCAAGGCTCTGACTGAATATACCGGGCAGACCGAACTTGAAACCCTGACCCGCGACACCGAACAGGAGCACTACGGTATTCAGTCCGGCGGGGTTAATTCCGCTGCTCGTCTGGTCAAGATCACCGAACACTATGTTCGGATGGACTATAGGGGGAATGGCAGGACGTGTCTGTATCTGGTCATTACCGGCGGCGATCAGGGCCAGGTTCTCAAGCGCGACGGCAAGGAAGTTATTGAACCCGTCGATGTGATTCCGTTCGCGGCGACGTGCCCGGTTCCGATTACTCATCGTTTCTTTGGTCGATCGATTGCCGATCTGGTCATGCCGAGCCAGCGGGAGAAAACCGCGCTCAAGCGTGGTGCGCTCGATAATCTATATCTGCATAATAACCCGCGCGTTGAAGTCGCGGAGGCCAATGCCGGCCCGAATACGCTGGACGATCTCCTGGTGTCGCGGCCGGGCGGGGTGGTCCGCACCAAGCAGCCCGGCGGGCTGAACTGGCAGGTTGTCCCCGATATTACTGCATCCGTTTATCCGATGATGCAGTATATCGATGCTGAACTGGAAGCGCGGACCGGACTGTCAAAGCAGTCGCAGGGCCTCGACGCCAACGCATTGCAGAACCAGAGCGCCACGGCGGTTGCTCAGGTCTATTCATCCTCGCAAATGCGGATGAAGCTGATTGCCCGGATCATGGCCGAGGGCGTCAAGGATATGTTTTCCTTGCTGCACGGCACGATCCGAAAGCACGGCCAGGAAGCACAGACCGTTCGCTTGAACAACAAGTGGGTTCAGGTCGATCCACGCAACTGGAAAACCCGGAACGACATGACCATCAACGTCGGGCTGGGAACCGGCGGCAAGGCGCAGCAGTTCGCCCAGATGATGGCGATTGCGAACATTCAAGAGAAGCTGCTGGCAGGCGGCAAAGCCAATCTGGTTGACGATACCAACCTGTTTAATGCTGCGACCGAGCTCTGCAAGATCAACGGCCACAAGAACGCGGACAAGTTCTTTAACGATCCGCAGGCGAAAGACCCGCAGACCGGGCAATTGCTGCATCCGCCTATTCCGCCCCCACCCGATCCGAAGGTGGTGGCGATCCAGGCGCAAGCCCAGAACGATCAGCAAGAGCTGGCGATGAAAGCTCAGCTTGACCAGCAGAAGGCCAAGGACGCCGCTGATCTGGCGAAGTTCAAGGCCGACATAGACGCCAAGATGAAGCTACTCGAAGGGCATATCAGGGCGATCGAAGCCGAGCGCAAGATGGCGGCCGACCAGCAACAGCACCACGCCAAGATCGCGGAAACCGTGGTCGGGATGGTGGCGGATGCCCATAACCACGATTTGAAGACCGAACAGAACCAGCAGGCCCACGAAGCCAGGCTTGAACAGATGAAGCAGAAGCCGGTCAAGAATGATTGACGAGGACAAGCTCGCTCAAGACGCTCATCGGGCAGCCCGGGCCAAGTCCCTGCTTGAAAACGAACTGCTACAGGAAGCCTTTGCATCGCTCAGGGCGCAGTACAGCGCGGACCTGATGGCGACCACGGTTGACCAGCAGGGCGCGCGAGAGCGGCTTTATCTGGCTCACCGAATTGTCGGTGAAGTCGAACGCCATCTGGGCACTATCGTGCAGGACGGCAAACTTGCGGCCCGGCAGTTGAAAGACCTGGCGGAAGCAGCCGAGCGCAAGATGGCCTGGCATCAGATTTAACAACTAAAAGGACAATTCATGACGACCGAAACCGGCTCGCCCGCCGGCGGCGAAGCTATTTTCTCGACCCCGCTTCCCGCTGACGCTCCCGAGACATTCAGTTCGCCCACCGAAGCCGCCGCATATTTCACGGCGCTGAAGGAAAAGAAACAACCTGCCGAGAGCGCCGAAGAGGCGACCGCAGAACTCGAATTGGCGCAAGCCAACGCTGACCCGGAAACGGCTCCCAGCGAAGAACCCGACGAGGCCGAACCGGCAGAAGTGCCGCCCATCGATCCTCCGAGGTCTTGGACCCAGGCTGAAAAGGAACGCTTCCAATCCTTGCCTCGCGAAACGCAGGAATATTTGCACACTCGCGAACAGGAACGGGAACGGGAATTCCGGCGTGGTCAAAACGAAATCGCTGAACAGCGTAACGCCGCTAAGGCTGCGCGCGAACAAGCGGAACAGGTAAAGCAGCAGTATCTCGAAAAGATACCGACCATCGAAGATATTCAGCGGTTCGTCCAGCAAGGACCGTTTGCAGACATCAAGACACAGGATGATGCAGACGCCCTCGCTCAGAACGACCCGTTTCGGTATCTCCAATGGGATGCGTATCAGAAGCGTTTGAGCGGCGTTGCCATTCAGGCCACGCAGGCGCAGGCGCTCAAGGCTCAGGAAAAGCAGAGCAGGCGAGCGGCATACGAAGCCGAGCAGAACGCGCGTCTTGTCGAATTGGTCCCTGACATGGCCGATCCGAAGAAGGCGGGCGAGTTGCGCGAAAGTGCCGTCAAGATGCTCACCTCTGACCTTGGAATGAACATCGATCAGCTCTCCCGATGGATGTCCGATGACGTTGGGCACGAAATTTTGTCCAATGCCGGCATTCAGAAGCTCATTGCAGATCGATTGGCATTTCAGGCGCTCAAGGCCGCTCCGAAGGCCATTGCTGCCAAGCCCCTACCGCCTGTCCAGCGACCGGGAACGTCACGTCCTGCGGGATCTGACGCATCCGAACGTGAACAAGCCCTCAACCGAAAACCCGAGCTTAGCGTCAAAGAGGCGACCGAACTGTACGAGTTGCAGTCGCGCCGACGCCGAGCCTAATCTTAAAGGACTACTGAAATGGCTCTCCCGAGCAATACCCTTGCCACCTATGAGGCGATCGGCAATCGCGAAGACCTCTCCAACATGATCTATCGAATCTCGCCCACGGATACGCCGTTCCTGTCGGCGCTGGACCGCGAAAAGGCGACCGGCACCTATCACGAATGGCAGACCCAGGCTCTTGCCGCCGCTTCGACCTCGAACGCGCAGCTTGAAGGCGACGATGCCACGACCAAGGCGATCACCGCCCGCGTTCGTCTCGGCAACTACTGCCAGATCTCGACCAAGACCGTCCGCGTGTCGGGCACCCAGCAGGCTGTTCAGACTGCCGGCGTTCCCAACGAACTGGCGAACCAGGCGATGCTTGCCGGTCTCGAACTCAAGACCGACATTGAATCGCAGATGGTCGGTTCGAACCAAGCGCGCAATGCCGGCGCCGACGCCACGGCCCGAGTTTCGGCCTCGATCCTGTCTTGGATCAAGACCAACACGGACAAGGGCACGGCGGGCGGCGCGGCTGACCCGGCTGCGGCTGATGGTACGGGCACCCGCACCGATGGTACGCAGATCGCCTTCACCGAAAGCCGCTTGAAGTCGGTTCTTCAGAAGTGCTGGACGCAGGGCGGCAAGCCCGGCACCATCATGCTGGGCGGCGGCAACAAGCAGGCGTTCTCGACCTTCACCGGCCGGGCTTCCCCGATTGAGGAAACCAAGTCCAAGAAGATCGTCGCCTCGGTGACGGCCTACGAGTCGGACTTCGGCACCCTCACCGTTGTTCCGAACCGCTTCATGCGTACCCGTGACGTTCTGGTCCTGGAAATGGACAAGTGGGCTCAGGCTCATTTGAACGGCCGCACCATGGTCAACCTGCCGCTGGCGAAAACCGGCGACTCCGACCGTCGCATGATGCTTTCTGAATACGTGCTGGTAGCTCGCAATGAAAAGGCGAGCGGCGGCGTGTTCGATTGCACCGTTCCCACCTGATAACCTCGGGGGCCGGTTAATTCCGGCCCCTTTCATTTTTGAAAGGATATCCCGATGGGAACAACTGACAATTTCGATTCCAGTGCGCTTACGCGCGCCGTTGCCACTTCCACGCTCCCGGTTCTTCGGGCCGCCAACGCTGGAGCCGGCAATCTTACGCTCGATCAGGTATCGCCCTTTGTGGGACGCTATCGTCATCTTACGATCGGCGGCAATCTCGGCACGCTGTCCTCGCTAGGCACCAACAAGACGCTGGTTGCGGGCACCACCTATGTGGCGGATATCTTCATTCCGCTATCAAGCGTTCTTCTAACCGGCATAGGCGTACTGAACGGGGCCACGGTCGGAACGGACAAGGGCATCGTTTCCCTGTACGACTCGACCGGCGTTCTCCTGGCAAACTCTGCACTGGCAGGCGCCACCACTTCCGGCGCCAATGCGTTCCAGCAGTATGCGTTCACGGCGACTTACACGACTGTGAAGCCGGGCCGCTTCTGGATTGCCTATCAGTCGAACGGCACCACGGACACGATCAGGACGGTCGCCACGGCGACCTGGGTTGATCTATTGACCCAATCCGCTACCGGAGCTTTCGGCACATTGCCGGCGCTGACGCCTCCGACGACGTTTACCGCCGACGTTGGCCCTGTCGCTTACGCCTACTGATCCCACCTTATCTGAAACTTGACGGCGGGCTCCGGCTCGCCTTTTTTCTTTGGAGCAATCTCAATGGCTATTCCCGGCAATCATCCCATGCTTAAGGAGGCGTTCGGGCAGCAGATTTATTGCCCGTCGATTGGCGGTACGCCAGTCTCCGCCTACTTCCGTGTTCCCTTCAATGCCCGTATCGGTACGATCAGCCTCACCCCGCAGGGCACGATTACGACCGCTGACTGCGCGGTTGCAATCGCCATCAACGGAACGACCAATACCAACCTGGCCGGCACGTTGCCGGTTTCTGGCGCGGCTCCCGGCACGGCCGCCTCATGGGCACCCGCTATTCTGACCTATGTGGCTGAAGGCGATATCATCAAGTTCACGCCCTCGGGCGCTTCCGGCGCGTCGATCGGCGGCATCTTCGCCATGAACCTGATCGCAGGCTAACCCATGACGCAGTATTGGGGAACGGGCCGCTTAGGCACAGTCCAGTCCGCTGCCTATACGGGGACGGCTGGCACCACGACGAACGTGGTCACGAACGGCGTTCAGAAGGTGCGGGTTCTGGTCACCACGGATGCTTATGTCCGGATCGGCGTCAACCCTACCGCAACGACTTCTGACACCTATGTGGTGGGGCTTTCACCGGAATACTTCACGGTTATGTCAGGCGAGAAGGTTTCCGCAGTTCAGGTCTCAAGCGGCGGAACGCTTGTCGTGACCGAGATTTCCTAAGTGTTCGATATCCACATCGACGACGACGCAACCGAGCGGCGTTTATTACTTCACATCATCAAAACGCAAGGAGTCATCATGTCCGACTTTTCCAAGCTGAACGCTGATATTGCCGATCTTTCGGCCAAGGTGGATGCCCTGATCGCGAAAGCAAATACTCCGCCGCCCCCGGTCGATGAACAGCCCGCCGTCGATGCGGCTGCGGCTGCCGTAGAAGCTATTGCGGCGAAGATCCCCGCCTAAATGCTCCAGACCAAAATCCACCTCGATAGCAACGGGCAAGACCTTGCTATCGAGCACATCCAGGATGTCGAGCCAATCCTAGAGCGCAACAAGACGCTTAGGACGCTTGAGCAGACCAAGACGGACGGGCTTCGCGAAGTCGCGGAAATCCCGAACGTAATCCTTATTCAATGGCTGGACGAGGAGCACGCCAAGGGCAACACCGACTTGCGGATGTTTTCGGCCGAGTTCGATCTTCTGGTCAAAAAGAAGCTGCAAGACCCCGATTGGGCCTATCTTCGAACGGACAAGCCCGCGCTGGTCGTGGGTTGGATGGGGTTCGGTAGCTGATGGCGACGATCACCACCTACGCCAACCTACAAAATGCGGTAACAGAGTGGCTTGCCCGCGATCAGGATACAACGCTGATTGCGCGCATCCCAACTTTTATCCAATTGGCGGAGGCGAAGTTCAATCGCGAGCTTTACGTCAGGCAAATGGAAAGCCGGGCTACGACGACGGTCAACACCAGTTCAAGTGAACCCGAGTTCATATCTCTGCCGGCGGATTTTCAGTCTATGCGGCGTGTCCGATTGTCCGGCGTAACCGGAAAGCCATCGCTTTCGTTCATGTCCGGCCAGCAGATGGAAGAATATCGCTTCAACAATGCCAACGCTTCCGCGCAACCCCAATACTTTACCATTTTCGGCACTGAAATGGAATTGGCCCCGACGCCGGACGGAGCTTATGCGCTGGAAATGATCTACCGACAGAACATTCCGCCGCTGGCGACGAACGATCCGAATTGGCTGCTATTGCTCGCGCCTGATTTGTATCTTTACGGCGCCCTGTTGGAGTCTGCGCCTTACATCAAAGAAGATGGCCGCATTCAAACGTGGTCGGTCGGGATGGCGTCTGCTCTAGCCAGTCTGAATAATCTTGGACTGACCTCGACGTTTAATGCCGGGCCGATGCAAATGGGCATTTCCGGGGTGACGCCATGACGACGTGGATACCGGCAACCAAGCAATCCGAAACATGGACTTCGGAAGACCCGGTGCGTCGGGTGTTTAGTCCGCTCGTCTATTCGCACGCCTTCTATACCTCTAAGCGTGTGTTCGCGTTGGGCTCCTCGGCTGGCATTTATGATCGCGCCGCAACCCATGCCGAAGTATGGATCGCTAATTAATGGCTACGGTCGTTGTCCATCATACGATTACAACGGGCGCGCCGGCAGACACGACAGCGCTTGTTGATGGGCCCGCTTGGGATGCGGCACACACCGTTGCCGGACTTGAAAATGTTGATAATACCTCTGACGCGAACAAGCCGGTTTCAACGGCCCAAGCGGCAGCACTTGCGTTAAAGTCTAATTTGTTAAACCCCGTATTCGGCGGGATCGTATCGATTGGCGGCTCTAATACTGGAATTGCACCAATCACCGGGTTCGCGCCCGGAAGTCTGCAGGCGCATGGCGTGGGAGGGGCGGTTGCTGCAAGCCTTTACCGTTGGCAGGCGGCAAATCTACCGGCGCGAATTTTGTTCTCGAAGTCGAGAGGCTCCACACAGGCGGACTTTACGACGGTTCAATCCGGTGATTCCATCGGCATATTCCACTTCGCGGGAGCGGATGGGACCGTATTCCAGGAAGGTGCGAACATACAGGCCCTTGTTGACGGGGCGCCTGGCGCTGGAAGTATGCCAATGCGCTTGGCGCTCCTTACTTCCCCGTCGGGGTCTGCCACGCCTGTTCAAAGGGTTTCGATATTCTCAAATGGCGGCGTCGTCGTCGGTTCGGGAACGTCCTCGCCGGGCGCGGGTGTTTTAAGCGTCACCAACCAAATTCAGTTCGGGTCTTTCACGGTTTCGACGCTCCCAACAGGCGCGGCCGGCCAAACCGTGTTTTGCTCGAATTGCCGGGTGTTCAACGGCGCGGGAACGCAAGAGGGCGCAGGCGTGGGGACTGGTGGCCTTGTTTCCTACAATGGAACGGCGTGGAAGATCGTCGGCACCAACATCACGGCGGTAGCATAATGGCTCAGACAAAATTTCTTTACGAGATTCTTATCCGAGGGTCCAAGGACGGCCAGATTTCAGGCGCCCATCAGGTTTGGGCACAGGCTATCACCGATGATGTGACAGGCGCGGATCTCGGGGTGGTTCTTGGTCCTGCCACGGTACTCAATCCCGCAGATGTAAAAAGCCTGATCGACGCGAGTTTTGTTGGCCTGTCAAATCAGATCGCGGCGTTGCAGGCAGATAAGAGAGAATTATCCGCTAAATTGGACGCGGCTCAGCAGGCTCTTTCCGAGGCGCAGCAAGCCTAATGCCTCTAGTCCAATGGGGAGAGTACAAGCCCGACACGTCTGATTATGAAGGCCAGTCGGCGCACGACATCCAGAACGTCATTCCTCGATCGGACGGTTACGGACCGTTTCCTTCATTCTCGGCCTATACAACGGCATTGCCATCAGCCTGTCGTGGCGCGTTTTATGCTTTGAAATCGGATGGCACGGTTATCACCTTCGCGGGCACGGCAACCAAGCTCTACCAGCTAAACAATACCGATTTTACGTGGACCGATGTTTCAAAGGGGGCGGGGACTTACACCTCGCCATCTTACGGCGGGCAGGCCGCTAATTGGGTGTTTGCTCAATTCGGCAATCTCGTTTTCGCCACGCAGGCCAATACGGTTCTGCAGGTCTTCGATTTATCGTCCTCCACGGCCTTTGCGGACTGCGCTGGTTCGCCGCCACAAGCGGCCTATATCAGCGTGGTCGGTCGGTTTCTCGTGCTCTCGGGGCTTCTCTCGGCTCCCTATCGCATTCAATGGTCTGGATTGAACGCTACTACGACTTGGACCTCGGGCGTTAATTCGTCAGACTTTCAGGACTTCCCGGACGGCGGCATTGTTCGAGGCGTCGCCGGCGGCGAGGAAGGGATTATCTTTCAGGACCAGGCGATCCGACGCATGTCCTATATTCCTGGGTCGGCGCTGATCTTCCAGATCGATCGCATTACCCAAGACAAGGGGTTGTATGCGCCTTATTCGATCATTCGGGCGGGAGAAAAGATTTTCTTCTATGCGGGCCAGGGGTTTCACAAGATCGAGCCGGGTGGCGTGCCAGAACAGATCGGACGCGAGAAGATAGACCGCAGTTTTCTAGCCGATCTCGACAAGGGCAATCTGCAACTGTTCATGGGCGTTGCAGATCCAAGGTCAACCCGCATTTTCTGGGCTTATAAATCCGTCGCAGGTTCTGCTTCCACCTACGACACGATCCTTGGGTATGATTTCTTACTTAATCAGTTCTTCCCGATCGATGCGACGGGGGAATATCTCCTTGGGATTTCACAAACCGGCCTGACACTGGAAAATCTCGATTCAATTTCGTCCTCGATTGACGCGCTGACGCTCTCGCTCGATTCCTATGCCACGGCGGTTCAGCCGCAACTAGCGCAATTCAATAGCTCTCACGTGCTTGGGTTTTTCTCGGGCGCAAACCTTGAAGGCATGATGGAGAGTGCCGAGCAGGGCACCGACGAGCAGCGAATTACGATAAGGGGATTCCGGCCCATCACGGATGCCTCAACGCTCTATGGCTCCATTTCCTACCGAGATACGCAACAGGCGACGGTCGCACACAGCAACGAAGTCCAGATCAACACGCGAACCGGACGCTGCGATCTGATGCGCGATACCCGCTATTCCCGCTTCAAGGTTAGGATACCCGCCGGCACGAACTGGACGTTCTGCGCCGGCATCATTCCCGACCTTACGACAAACGGCACGCTATGACGACGGCGCTCTATGTTCCCGGCGTTACCGAGCAGGACCCTAAGAAGCTCATACGATCGCAGCAGCTTATCGCCGGACAAACGGCGGCCCACGCCGATTCAATCGCCACGAATACGACCGACATTTCGACAGCCAACACAAATATCACCGCCCTGCAAACAGCAGTCACGGCGTTGCTGGGGGCAAGTTACGTCAACTCTATTGCGGGCCGAACCGGAGTTATCACGCTCAATGGGACGAGCGGAATCACCAATTCAGCCAACGATATTACCCTGCAACAGGGGTCATCGTCTCAGTTCGGCGCGGTCAAGGTGGATGGCACCACCATCAAGGCTGTCTCGGGGGTTATATCGACGGTTGGCGGCGCTACCCAGACAGCCGCCCTCGGAGCGGATGTTTCGCTCAATAACACGGCCAATTATTTCGATGGGCCTTCGATCTCGCAGGGCTCTACCGGAACTTGGTATGTGACGGGTGCGGTTGTCGTATCCATGACGGCGGGGTCGGCCGATCAGTTCAATGCCAAGCTTTGGGACGGGACGACGGTTATAGCTTCCGGCGTGTTCAAGATAAATGCTGCCGTTATCAATATTGGGACAATTACCCTTGGTGGTGTCATCACTTCGCCAGCCGGCAATTTGAAAATTTCCGTCAACGACCAAACGAGTACTGGCGGCAAGATCCTCTTCAACGCCAGCGGCAATTCAAAAGACTCTTGGATCGCGGCCGTGCGGATTGGCTGATGGTTGATCTGGTCTGTGTTGATCCAAAGTTAGTGGATCAGTTCTGGCCCTATGCAAGCAAACTGATCCAAACAGCGGTTGAGCGAACCGGGCTTTGTGAGTTCAGCGATATCGAAAGCGGCGTTCTAAGCGGCGAACAGCTTCTATGGCTGGCCTGGTCAGGGTCGATCGAGGCTGCAGCCACCACGCAGCTTGTCAAGTTAAACGGGCATCTGGTTTGCGTCCTTACCGCGTGCGGCGGGCATCAACGCGAGAGGTGGCTACCCTTGTTAGCGAAGATCGAACAATTCGCCAAAGATGAGGGCTGCACATGCCTTCGGATATTCGGCCGTAGGGGCTGGGAGCGCGTGCTTAACGACTATCGCGTCGAACATATCATTTTGGAAAAGCAACTATGAGCGGCACATCATCCAGCACCCAGCAGCAGAGTTCAACGACCCAGCCATGGGCCGCAGCGCAACCCGCGTTGCAGGGTATCCTCACCCAGCTCAAGCCGATGATTGAAAACAGCGGATTGAACGGCGCTCAGACCGGCGCGATCAACCAGTTATCGGCCAATGCTGCGGGAGGAAATCCCTATGCTTCGCAGATCGGCGCAAACGCAAATGGGCTTTTGACCGGCGGCGGCGCAACCAACCAGGCGGGCGCGGTCAATCAGAACTATCAGAACTATCAAGCGCAGACTAACCCGCTCGCGTCGAACACGAACTACAATCCATTCGATACGCCGGGATTCCGGGATGCCATCAATACGGCGACCTCGGATATCACCAACACCACTAACGGGCAGTTCGCGGCAGCGGGCCGGGATTTCAGCGGCGCCAACTCAATGGCGCTCGGGCGCGGCCTGACGCAGGGCTTGGCTCCCACCATTGCGGCTCAATATAATCAGAACGTCCAGAACCAGCAGGGTGCGGCCAGCAATCTGTATAATGCCGGCAACACCAACGCTGGCATCCAAGCAGGCTTACAGCAGCAGGACGTGGCGAATCGACAGGCGGGGACTCAAGCCGCGACCGATGCCCTCAGCGCAAAGAATTGGGGGCCGACCGCAACGCTTGCGGCAGAAGGATTACGACAGGGCATCCCGGCCCAGAACCTCGGAATGCTTGCAAACATCGGCGTTCCCATCGCCGGCCTCGGCTCACAATCTCAAGGGACAAGCACGGGCACTCAAACCATGTCGCCATGGCAGCAGTTAATGCAAGGCACGAGCCTGTTCGGGTCTTCGGGTAGTGGCGGTACATCGCCCGTTCAAGGATTGCTCGCACTTCTATCCGATCGCCGCTCCAAGGAAGACATCGAGCAGGTTGGAACGCTGTTCGACGGCACCCCCGTCTATCGCTTCCGCTACATTGGCCAGCCCGCCATGCAGATCGGACTCATGGCTCAGGACGTGGAAAAGACCGCGCCAGATGCTGTTTCGGAAATCAACGGCGTCAAGTTCGTCAACTATCAGATTGCAACTGAAAAAGCCGTGGAGGCTGCATAAGTGGGCCTGCTTGATGCGCTCTTTAATAGCGATACTTACGGCGGCCAGGGCGGTGGCTTGCTGGATCTGATCCGTTCGCAAAGCCAGTATATGCCAAGCCAAGCACCCGCTCAGGACAACCAGCCGGCCCCGCTCGACAGCGCTAGGTGGCCCGCTGGTCCGGTTGGTGCGCCGTCGTCGGCTCCTCCCGTCTCTTTTGCGGACCGCTTTAACGCGCTGCCCAATGCGGCGCCGATTGCGGTTGGTGACTATCAGATGCCGCGGATTGGCCCTGTGAGCCAGTTCGCTTCTGATCCCTCTTTATTGCCGCAGAACGCCACGAGCACGCAAGGCGCGTTGCCGCAAGGTCAGCCTCCCCAGATGGCCCCGGCGCAACAGCCCCAACCTTCGCCGCAGCAGGAACAGGCGTTGCCTCCCGCGCTTGCTGGACTTCCTGCGGGCAATTTCCTCGACAAGATCAACGCTGGCTTGCAGAGCCTCGGGCACGGCGGCAGCATCATCGGGGCCTTGACGGGGAACAGAACCGATCCTCAGTCGATCGCGCAGCAGAACCTTACAGGACAATATCAGGCTGTTCGACAAACGCTGCTTCAAAGCGGGCTGTCTCCTCAGGAGGCCAACTCGAAAGCCATGCTTGCCGTGATGAACCCGGAAGCCGGCAAGACCATCTTGAGCGAAGCTCTAACCAATCGCGAGAAATGGGGAGAGATCGGAACCGACGCGCTTGGCAACAAACAGATGGGCTTTATCAACGAGCGCGACCAGACCGTCAACGGCAAGCCCCTTGGTGCAGAAGGCGCGGCATCGTCGGGGTCTGCGGGCGGTTTCCTTGCCCCAGGCGTCAAGCAGATCGACAGTTCATTGCAGGGTCAGGATTATCTCAAGCAGTTTTCGCCCGAGGTACAGGCCGCCGTCCAGAACTACGTTGATGGCAAATCGACTCCGACCGGCAACCCGCGCAAGGGCTTCACCCAAACCGTCAAGATGATCGCCCAGAAATACGGCGCAGACACCGGCCAGTCGGTCGATGATGCGACCTACTCCGCGCGCCGAACGATGCGTAACCAACTTAGTTCGTCTGCGCCGGCCTCGCTCGGCGGGCAGATCAATATCGGCAACACGGCTGCTGGGCATTTGGCCGATCTTAGTCAAAAAGCCATCGAACTCGGCAACGTGGATACAGGTATTGCGCCTCTGACTGCGGCTGTGAACGGCGTTCGCGGGCTTGGCACCGAACAGGCCGCGAAGATGGAAGCCCTTAAGGGCGCTGCCCAGCATTACGGTCAGGAAATCACCAAGTTCTATGCCGGCTCGCCGGGCGGCACGGCCGAGCGAGATCGGTTTATTGAATCGGTCAATGGCGCACGAAGCCCGAAGGAACTGGCGGCCATTCTCGCCACGGAAGGCGAGTTGATGCGCTCGCGGCTTGATGCCTTGGGCGGTCAAATCAGAGGCGTCTTGGGCGAGGAGGGTGCGAAAGAATACCCTGTGCTCCGGCCGGACGGGCAGGCGGCGCTTGCCAAGGTGGAGCAGAACGTTTCCCGATTGAAGGGTGGTCAGGCCGCGCCATCGGGCGGTATTCCCGCCGGGTGGTCAGTGAAGGTTCACTGATGCCGACATTCGACTTCACCTCGCCAGACGGTAAATCCTACTCGGTCGATGGTCCCGATGGGGCAACGCCTGAGCAGGCATATCAAATCCTGCAAAGCCATCTTGGTGCTCCGACCCCACAGGTCGGCATGGCCGAAGATGCCGGGAAAGCCGTAGCATCCGGCCTTGGCAATGCCGCCATCGGTACGCTCGGCATGGCCGGCGACCTGACCAATCTAGGCGCAAAGGGAATCGAGGCCGCGTCCAATTACATCAGCGGCAAGCTAGGCTATGAGCCCTATCATTCGTCAGGCGACTCGATCCTGAATAAAATCCCGACCTCGGAGAGCATTAAGGCAACCGTCACTGATCCTATCGTCTCGCCGGATTATCAGCCGCAATATGCAACCGGCAAAGTCCTAAAGACTGGAGCGGAATTTCTGCCCGCCATTGTCGGCGGGCCCGAAAGCCTCGGTCAAAAACTGCTCACCCGTGTTGCGGCTCCGGCTTTGGCTTCCGAAGGTGCTGGCGCACTAACAGAGGGAACGGCAGCGGAACCTTATGCGCGGGCTGGTGGCGCGTTGGCGGGCGGCGTCGGCGCGTCTGCTGCTGCTCAGAAATTCAAGGCTATGGCCGCCGCCAGGCAGGCTCAGAACGCCATTCCAAGCGCGGACGATTTGCTTGCGAGCGGCAGCAATAAATTCGAGGCCGTGAAGGCTTCCGATGCCGTTATCAAGCCTTCGTCCGTCGAGCAGATGGCGAAGGACATCAAGACCGAAATGCTCAACGAGGGTAAGCACCCGACGAGCGAAGGCCAGGCCGGAGTATTCAATGCGCTGGACCGCCTTGAGGCAATGGGCAAAGCTCCAGGCGGCGTAACCCCCAAGGATATGGAAGTCATCCGCAAGAACCTTGTGGATCTAAAGCCTAACTTGCTGGCCGGCCCGACCGCTCGCATGGCGACTGACAAGTTCATGGAGAAGTATGCCAATCTCGGGCCGAACGATCTTCTCAATGGGTCTAATCCATTCCCGACGCTCAAAGAGGCTATTGGGGATTGGGCGGCAGGGAAACGATCAAACACCATTCAGGGCAAAGTTGATCTCGCTAACCTGAATGCGGGAACAGCCGGGAGCGGGGCCAATATCGACAACAATATGCGGCAGGCGATCAAGCAGCTTGTCCGTCCGATGAACAATACGAACGTGCCCCTCGCGCGCAAGCTCGGCTTCAACAACGATGAAATCGCGGCCCTTCAAAAGGCGGCGACCGGGACAGTAACCGGCAATGTGGCGCGGTATGTCGGCAAGGCCGCTCCTACAGGGATTGTCTCTGCCGCAATGGCCGGGACGGCGGGGCATGTAGCTGGCGGCCCTATCGGGGCGGTTGCGCTTCCAGTTGCTGGATATATCGCAAAGAAAATCGGTGACCTATCGACCAAGCGGGCGGTTTCGGCTCTCGACAGTCTGGTTCGGTCCCGCTCGCCCTTGGCGGCTCACGTCGCGGCTCAACTGCCGCCACAGGTCACCAAACAATTAAGCGCGAAATCTCAGGCGCTGCTCACGGCGATGTTCGCGGCCAATCCGATATTGAGCCAGCAAAACCGTAGCAACGTAGGCCAGTACAACTCCAATTAGACCGGCGACATACGGGTTGGGCGTCCATCCCCAATGAATGTTCGACGCTATCACCGCGAACATGATCGAAGATTGAATCAGGAAAAACATGGCGCTTGATCCTCAATACGTCGATGCCATCAAGGGATTCGAGGGCTACTCCCCCAAGGCATCATGGGATTATAAGCAGAATAGCTCCGGTTACGGTACCAAGGCTCAGCCGGGCGACGAGAATATCCCGCCGGATCAACTGCAAGCCGTCCACGAACAGCGGTTTCAGGACGAAATAGCCAAGGCCGCAGCGCACGTCGATTCCGTCAATCCCGACCTGCCGCCGGGCGCCAAAGCGGCGTTGATCTCGCTAACCTATAACGCCGGCCCGGCTTGGTCAAAATCGGGCTTGGGTGATCTCGTTCGCAAGGGCGATCTGGAGGGCGCTCAGGCCAAAATCCTCGAATACAACAAGGCCGGGGGAGAGGTTAATCCGGGGCTTGTAGCGCGGCGCCAGAAAGAGGCGGCGTGGTTCACCGCCCCGGCTCAAAACGCGCCAGCGAGTCCCGCTGCCCCGCCTAGCGCCCCTCCAGTCCCTTCACCTGGGATGCCGCTCAGTCTGGCCCCGCCGCAACCGCCGATTTTCGCTCAACAGCCACAAGCCCCGCAGATGCCAAGTCTGGGCATGTCCAGCGCCGCCTTCAATCAGATCCCGTCCCAGCCGGCGATGCCGCCTATTTTCATGCCGCCACGGAAGCCGGTCGATCTTTCGAGGCTCCGCGCCCAGATCGCCAGTAACGCGCCCATCTTTCCGAAACAAGGATAAGCTATGCCATCAGGCCTCCATACGTGGTCCCAGACCTCGGGATCGAACGCTACGGCTGACAGCGCGATCAATTGGGCGGAAGGTCAGGCACCTTCCTCAGTCAACGATTCTGCGCGGGCCGCCATGGCAGTCATCGCCAAATGGCGGGATGACAACAACGGATCTTTGACGACGGGCGGGACCAGCACTGCCTATATACTGGCGACAAATACAGTTTTCACCTCGTTGGCGCTGATGGACAATCAGACGCTCAAGTTTACGATGCACGCCACTTCGGGGGCGTCTCCTACCTTGAACGTGGACGGCCTCGGCGCAAAGCCGATTCATTCGGCCACCACGGTTTCGCCGGGTACAGGCGCATTGGTCGCGGCCTCCGTCTATTCCGCGACCTACGACAATTCCGTGGGTGAATGGCTGCTGCACGATCAGTTGGCTCTCGTCCTCGGGGCGAATACGGTCACCACGACCAGCATCACCGACGCCAATGTGACCTATGCGAAAATTCAGAACGTCGCGGCATCAAGGCTGCTCGGTAACCCGACCGGAAGCCCTGCAGCACCTTCCGAAATCTCTCTCGGTGCTGGTCTTTCCTTCTCCGGCACGTCGGTTATTTCTACGCTCGATCCCACGGTCGTCCCAGGCTATCTCTCAGGCCTGACGCTATCGACTGCGGGAAGCTCGGCCACGTTCGGCATTGCGGCGGGTGGGGCGAACGATACCGCCTCGGGCGGCATGATGGTGCTGGCCTCTGCCTACACCAAGACGACATCTGCGTGGGCGGTTGGAAGCGGAAACGGCGCGCTGGATACCAGCACTATCTCGCCAAGCACATGGTATCATGTTTTCCTGATTAAGCGCACCGATACCGGCGTGGTGGACGTGCTTTTCTCGTTGTCTCCGACTTCGCCAACACTGCCGACGAACTATACGCTTTCCCGCCGAATTGGTTCGATGAAGACGAACGGCTCGTCTCAGTGGACTTCATTTACGCAAACGGCAGACACCTTTATCTGGGCGGCTCCGGTCACAGACGTTAGCACGGCGGCGACTGGATCTCGCGTAAACACGGCTCTAACGGTCCCGTCTGGTGTAGTTGTTGCCGCGTTGTTTCGTGCGGGCATGAATACGGGAGCGGGATCTCTCGCGACAATCTTTACGTCATTGCAGGAAAACGATACTGCCCCCACTACTGGCGGCGTCAACGATCTGGCTCAGGCTGCCAGCGCTTATGCGGGTGGGTCTTTCGAGCGCCTAACAGACACTTCGCGCCAGATCGGGGTTCGATCCACTTCTACCAATGCAACAATTACGATCTCAACCTACGGCTGGAAGGACTCGCGCGGTAAATAAGAAATCGCCCCCTTGGTCGTGTTGGAGGGAATACCCAGCGTGGGCTTCCATGAAAACATTCTCTGGAATGCCAATCCTCGGGTAGATGACAGACTTTTCTTTAGCCTGGTAGAAGCCGGGTCCATTCGAGCTAAGTAGTGAGATTTGGTGCTCTGACGGGCCGAAATAGACGCGCTTCCAGATCATGCGGGAAGCGCGAAGGCCGCACAGTCGGCGAAGGGTGCTTTCGGGGTCCGGTGTGTATTGCAGGGCACCGTTGGAGTGCATCACGTCGATTGGTCCTAACCAATCGGCCGCCTCTTGAATGGACGAAAAGAACTTGAGTTTAGCGGTTGCCAGTTCGGAAGCTCTTGCGACCATCGCGGGCGTATCGACAACCGCCCACCTGACATTTGGTAGCTGGGCTTGCTTGTAATGAATACCGCAGGCTCCGCCGAAATCTAGAACAGACGTTGCGTCTGCAATCTCCGGCCACACGCCGGATGGTCGATAAGCCTTCGTCTTCTGGAAAATGACCTCGACCAGTTCGGGATGCTCGTAGCCCTCCAAGGTCTCTCTTGGGGGCATCAGGCGTTTCGCAACCTTGGCGATCAACTGGCGCATTCCGCGTTCGTATCATTCCTCTATCAAACCGAGCAATCCCCATGAGCGCTAAACCAGCGAAAGAGAACCTATGAGCTTTGGACGAATGGGGGCGATGGGCGGGGGATTTGGCCGCCTTGGCGCCCTTGGGAAATCGGGACGTGTGGACTTCCCATATCCGACGTTTCCGTACACGACGCTTGCGGATTTCCGCACTACGGCAGACATCCAGAACAATTTCATCGGCACGGCGGCAGACGTGGCCGATCCTGATAGCCCCTACGGATCGACCTCTATTCAGGAGACGTTCAACGGCGGTACGAGCACGCTTGTCTCCAAGACGATCCTGTCCACGCCCGTTGATGTCACTGGCGGCATGATCCAGTGGGCATTCAAGCC
>Ga0068853_100000199_pt1 | contig 42238 bp, 30 predicted proteins | sample KBSCornC32_FD_65655 | JGI IMG/M metagenome (GOLD analysis project Ga0068853, IMG submission 65655) | Corn rhizosphere microbial communities from Kellogg Biological Station, Michigan, USA - KBS Corn C3-2 | ecosystem: Host-associated > Plants > Roots > Rhizosphere > Soil ... | reverse complement strand
ACCCGGCCGTCACCCACGTCCTCTTGCGGGATCAAGCAGGCTTTCATTTGCGTGATGGCGACCCACGCCTGCCGGTGCAGGTGCGGATCATCGACCTGCCGCCGTACTGTCCCGAGCTTAATCCCTGCGAGCAACTCTGGGACATTCTCAAAGACGACCTTGCCAACCACGTCTTCCCGACCATCGCAAAACTCCGCCTTGGGATGCGTGCGACGCTCCGTCGTTATTGGGACAATGCGACCGCCGTGCTCAGTCTCATCGGTCGCCAGTGGCTCCAGTCCCAACTAAACGCTTCGCCGAAATCGCAACTGTCCTTTTAATTTAGCGAGATGGTATAAGGCTAAAATTTAGCGCCGCTGCAAATACCAACGGGCTCACCAAAAGGGTGCCTGCATCACGGTGCCCCTGCGGACAACGTAAACGTGCCGGCCGTGCTGGTCCCTGGAAAAACACCGCCGGCCAGATCGGTGCCGGGAAGCTGGATGCACGCGCCTTTGTACGTCCGCTTGTGGCCATCACTGTGGATGAAGCCCCCGCTGATCACGCCGGTCGTGGGATTGACGGTCAAGGTGGCGCGGACGGTATTCGGCAGGGCAAACACCGCCCGCGTCGGCAGCAGCCGCAGCGAGGAAGCAAACGAGGCATTGAGTTCGCCGCCGGCGAAGTTGATGGAGCCGGCGCCATGCGTGGCGTCGAAATCATCGAGCGGAGGCCGGAGCGCCCGTTTGGCATAGCGCGCGCCGGAGACTTGCACCGGCACTTCGCCAAAGCCAGCGGCGTAGAGGCCGCGGGTCACTTTTGATTTGTGCCAGGTCAGATTGCTAGTGACCGTCAGTCCACCGCCCGGCCCCAGGGTAGTCGTTCCCACGAGATAGCCGTGGCCGCCGGGGTAGAGCGGTTTGTACAGGGCGATGGTTCCATCGTTCCGCACCGACGTCGAAAGCGAAAGGCCCGTCGCATCCGGCAGCATGCCGGTCAAGTTCACGCGGCCGGAGCTGAGCACTTCCGCCGCGAAAAAGCCGCGGACCGGCCCATCCAGATCGGCATCAAGCAGCGCGGTATAGCGTCCGGTTTGGAGCAAAGGTGAAGCACTGGTGGGCATCGCATCGCGCTCCGCGGTGAGTTCGAAGCTCGCACCGCCGAGGCCGGTAAAGGTGCCGGTGATCCTCATCGAATCCGGACTCAAATCGAGGACCAGCGGTAAGCTCGGACTGCGATTGGCACTGACCGAAAGACCCATTTGGGAATGGCCCTGCGCATTGAAGATGCCATTGATCCGGAAGGTCCGATTTTCAATTTGCAGCGTCCCCGTAAACCCACCGAGCGTCGTCGTATTCAAGATGAGTGCACCCCAGCCCGGCGCATCCACTCTCCGGGCCAGACCGTGATAGCCGGCATTCAGGAAGCTCGGAGGGTCTTCGCCTTGGATGGTGATCGTGTGTGAGTGTGGACCGTTCAGGCTGGCGCCGCCTCCGGCGTTGGAAAGGACAACGGTGAATGACTCATCCGGCTCTACGACCGCATCATTCACGATCGGGATGGAGATGGTCTTTTGCGTTTCGCCGGCGGCAAACGTCAGCGTGCCGCTCGTCGCCGTGAAATCCGCTCCCGAGGTCGCGCTGCCCGCGGCGGTCTGATACTGCACGGTTTCACCCGCCAGCAGGCCGCCCGTGCGAGTAACGACGATGGATGCGTTGCCGATGGATTCGGCAAAAGCACTGGAGGCCGAGGCAAAGCCGATCAGCCCCGGTGCCGGCGGGGCAACGTCGTCGCTCTGAATGGTCACCGTTTGAGTGACCGGCGTGCCGAGCGTCGCGCCGCCGCCCGGAACCGATAGCGTAACGGTGAAGGTCTCATCATTCTCGACCAAACTGTCGTTGATAATTGGGATGATGATGGATTTTTGCGTTTCGCCGGCGGCAAACGTCAGCGTGCCGCTCGTCGCCGTGAAATCCGCTCCCGAGGTCGCGCTGCCTGCGACGGTCTGGTACTGTACGGTTTCACCCGCCGGCAGGCCGCCAGAGCGAGTAACGACGATGGATGCGTTGCCGATGGATTCGGCAAAAACACTGGAGGCCGAGGCAAAGCCGATCACCCCCGGCACCGGCGGGCCGACGTCGTCGCTTTGGATGGTAACCGTGTGCGTGAGTATACCGCCCAGGCTGGCGCCGCCGCTGGCATTGGAGAGGACAACGGTGAATGACTCATCCGACTCCACAACCGCATCATTCACGATCGGGATGGAGATGGTCTTTTGCGCTTCGCCAGCGGCAAACGTCAGCGTGCCGCTCGTCGCCGTGAAATCCGCTCCCGAGGTCGCGCTGCCCGATGCCGTCTGGTAGTGGACTGATTCCCCGGCGGGGAAGGCATTCGTGCGCTGGACCGTGACGATCACCGATCCGGCCGTCTCGGCGATCGAACTTGAAGCCGCGGCAAAAGAGATGATGCCCGCGGGAGGAGGTTCATCACTCACGATGGTCACCGTGTGGGTGACATAGGTCCCCAAGATAGCGCCGCCACCGGGATTTGAGAGTTGAACGAGAAAGGATTCTGGGTTTTCGCTCAAGGTGTCCTGAACGATGGGGATGGTGATGGATTTTTCCGTTTCACCCACCGCAAAAGTCAGGGTGCCGCTGGTGGCAATGAAATCGATCGGCGAATAGGCGGATTCGCCGATCGTTTGGGTATAGGCGGTGGTATAAGCGACCGTTTGCTCGGAAGACAGGCCGCCGGTACGATGGACGGCAACGACAACCGCCCCGGCATCCTCGCTCACGCTACTGGCCGCTTGAACGAACTCGATCACTCCCGCTGGCCCCTCGTGATCCTGCAATTCGACCGCCCCAATATCCACATGGCTTCCAAAAAGGCGAGGCAGTCCCCGCTGGTCGGTGCTGTCGAGAGTGTCGTCGCCATGGTCCAGCGCCGGACTGAGGCCAAGCGGCAGCAGGGTCGGGGTGGGGCCTCCATTGTCGGCCAAAGTTCCCAGGGCGATAATCGAAACCAAGTCGCCATTGACGCCGGCAACGATCCCCGTGCTGCCCGCGGTCGAATTGACGAGATTGTGTCCCTGGCTGACAAAAGCCCCTGTCAAACCGTCGGCGACAATGGTATTGCGGAGGGTCGCAGCGTAACTTTGGATGCTCGTCCAGTGGATTCCAGCGCCAAGGCTGGAGTTGGCGCTGGTGCAGGAGACCAGAGCCAGATGGGTATCACCGTAGAGCCCTCCCCCCAGACCAGGAGTCCCCGCGCCCGGATAAGATCCGCCCGTTCCGGCTCGGTTGCCACTCAAGGTGCAATTCTTCAAAAGGCACATTCCGTTTCCAAATAGCGCCAGCCCTCCTCCAGACCCGCCCGCCCCCGGCAGGATGCTGATGGTACCAGCACTGGGCGAAGCTCCGGGCGAACCCTTTCCACCAGCGTTGCCGGAAAACGTGCAACCGGTGAGGGTGACCCCTCCAGTGATCGAGTAAATGGCTCCCCCATCTCCTCCTTTGTTACTGCTTCCGCCCACGCTGCCGCCGTAACTGCCTCCACTCCCCGCCGAGTTGGCGGTGAAAGTGGAATCGGCCACTTCGATGGCTCCAGCCAGCGAAGATCTATTGGCGATGGCTCCGCCATGTCCTGCAGCTCCCCCCTCTCTTCCAAAACCGGAACCTTGGTAACCACCGTTGCCACCATCTCCCGCCGTATTGGAGGTGAAAAGGCAGCGTTGGATCGTCAGGCTTGCGCCGGATGTATTGGCAATGGCTCCGCCGCTTCCCCCAGGTCCTCCCGCGGTTGCTTGAACCTGCCCGATCGGGCTGCCATAGACGTAGTTGCTGATCCCCCCGGCGCCGAAGCCCGCGTGGTTATTGGTGAAGTTGCAGTCGGAAATGGAGAGATTCCCGCAGTTCAGAACGCCTCCACCGTCCCCTGCTCCGGGGACGCTGTCCGGCGGATTCCACGGGGCTACGCCATTCGAAATCTTCAGCCCAGAGACGCTCGCCGAGACCCCCGCAGCCACGGAAAAGACACGCGATTTTTGGTTTCCCGAGATTTCCAAAACCGCTGCGCCCGGTCCGGAAATGGTGAGGTCCTTGTCGATGACCAGCGAACTTCCGCCGAGGGTGATGCTTCCAGTCAGTCCCGCCGCAAAATCAACCGTGTCCCCCGGAACTGCATCCTGAATAGCTTTGCGCAAGGTTCCCGGAGCGGGTGCCGAGGGCGTATCCGAAAGATCGGTGACCGTGATCACTCCGGCGGAGACCGAGAAAGCACCGAGACTTAATACGGCCAGAAACCTCAACGAGAGGCGCTTTAGGGATTGGGGACCGGTGAGTTCCATCAGGGTGATAAAATGTATAGTGGCAGGGGAATGATGAAACGTGAACTATCCGTTAATGTGGTAACAATTCGGCAAGATAAGCGCCGCCGCCCTCGCCCCTTCTTCATGTCGTCGTCGGCGTTGGCGGCCTTCGTGAGAGACCGGCCCACCGGGAACGGAGAGGTCGTAAATATATAAACACGCAAGCGGCTGGAAGCCGCTTCTACCGGAACTTGGTCACGCGGTAGAGGTGGATCGGGGGAGAGACGGCTTCGTCTTCGCGGGTGATCGGGTAGTCTTCGATCTTCCAGAAATTGCGGCCGGTGGCGTTGCTGGCGGCGTTTTCCACCACCACGCGTTTAATCTGGTCGTGGTAGGAGGAGCGCCTGTTGTCCATCACGGTGTCGTCCACCACGATGTAGTCGATCTGGCCGGAGGTGAGGTAGGTGAGGAGTTGTTCGTCCTCGAGAAAGCGCTCGCGCAGGTCGCGGCCATTCCATTTTTTGGAAGAGGCGTCGACGAGGGAGTTGCTGGCCCGCTCGATGAAAAGATTGGGCCGGTGATCGTGCATGGCGATCTCGGAAATGAACATGCCTTCGCCGCGAGCATCCGAGGAAACGAGGATGCGGCTGTTGGGAGCGGCGTTTTCCAAAAGATACTGCGCCACCGGAGCAAAGCCGGAGTAGCCTTTTTTCCACAGCGTCGCGGCCTGGATGGGGAGGGTGAGAATGATCAGCAGCACGACCCAAAGTTTTTCTCGCCGGACTTGTTCCGGCCCTTCCACGCGCACCAGCCGGGCGCGCGCGAGGACTTGCAAGCCGGCGATGGCGAGCATCACGAGGGCCGGGGTGACGGAGACCAGGTGTCGCGCCTCAATGCCCACCGGGAGCGTGCATTGGAAAAGATAGACGCCCAGGACGAGCGCGATGACGGACGCCCAGCGCCCGGAGCGTTCACCCTCGCGAAAGCCCTTCCCCAGCAGGCCGACCAGCAGGAGGCCCGCTGCGACCAAGCCCACGCCGAGTGCGGGCACGTGGCCGCCTTCAGGAAGCAGGGCCTCGACGAGGATATAGATGCCCAGAATCAGCGCCACCAGCGAGGACCAGAGCCGAGCACGCGCCCCATCCCGAAAGCCCCGTCCCACCCAGCCCACCAGCGCAAAGCCCCCCACCGCGATGCCCACGCCCAGCGCGAGCGTTTCGCCGTAGGCGGGCAGGGCGTCTCTGGTGAAACCCCAGGAGAGGCCGCCGCTATTGTCGGCCCAGCCGCCCACCCGCGTTCCTTCTCCGCGATAAATCCACGTCCACGGGCCGGCGATGATGCCCACCACCACCGCCGAGACCCAGGTGGCCGGTGTGGCGAGGATGCGCCACCGGCGGGCGAAAAGGATGGAAAGAGCGCACATCAGCACGAGGGCCATGCCGGTGCCCTTGGTCATGATCGCCGCTCCGGCGAGCACACCAAACCACAGGGCATCGCGCCATTTTCGTTCGTCCAAAAAGCGGCCCCAGACGAGCGTGGCGCCAAACATGGTGAGCGTGCTGAGCATTTCGGCCATGACCATGCCGTAGCTTTCGCGCACGAGTGGACCGCAGAGCCACAGGAAGGCGGCGACACCGGCGGGCCAGGCGCCGAATTCGGTCTTCACGGCCCGATAGAGCAGTGTGGCGATGCCGCCCGCCAGGGTGGCCATGAGCAGGAGGATGGAGAAGCGTGAGGCGCCGAACAAAAACATCCACGCGCTTTGCACCGCGTAAAAGCCGGGCGGCCACACGCCCAGCGCCACCTTGGGGTAATGCTGATAAAACTCACCCTCCTTGCCCTTGAAGGGCGCCAGCGGCTGGAGCGAGTGCTGCGTGACGCACTTCGGCAGAGTCGCGAGGGCGTCGTGGACGAAAAGCCCGGTGACATAGTGCGCGCCTTCATCGGGATGGCCGCCGAACTCGCTGTCATAGGCCCCGCCGATCTTCTGCCAGCCAAAGGCGACCATGATGGCGAGGTAGGCGACGAGGATCCACTGGGCGGCCTGATTGGTGCGCGAACTGGCGGTGGTAGGCATGACGAAGAGGCGGAAAGCTAGGGCTTCAGGAGGAAGCGGGCGAGCACGGCACGGTGCTGCGAGTGTTCATCGGCGGCGACGCGGCACTCGATGGGCTCCCAACTGGCATTGGCGAACCAGTAATCCAGCCGCAGCCAGGCGCCAACCAGGCCGGCGACACCACCTTCCCGCGAGCCGGGAAAGGTGAGGCCCCAGCCGTGGCCCACCCGGGCGTGGGCATCGGTGAGCCGGCTGGCGAAGGTGTGGTAGAGCATGCCGTGGTCGGGCATGTTGAAGTCGCCGCCCACGAGGAAGGGAAGTTTCTCTTCGTCCAGCGCGGCCGCCAATTTTCGCGCCAGCTCCACGCGCGCATTCAGCCAGGCGCGGTAGCTGGAGAAGCCGTCGGTGGGAGCACGCGAAAGCCAGAACATTTCCGCCAGGACGCGCGGGCTCACCACATGCGCCAGGGAGCCGCGGGGGGTGGGCAGGTGGACGGTGTACACCGCGATCTTTTTTCCCCCGGCATTAATCACGAAACGCGCGGCGATAGGTTTGTCGTGCCAGGTCGCGCCATCCACATACCGGGAGCTTTCCACGGGATGGGGCGTAAGCAGGATGAATTGCCCCAAGGTCACTTCTTTTAGGCCAGGGTAGCGGCGCTTGTAGTCCTGCTGGCGTCCGCCGCCCGCCGTGACGTCCTGCAGCAGGATGACATCCGGCTTGGCAGTGGGGAAGGAGTTGTCGAAGGCATCCTTGCTGGTCTGGCCGATGTTGTGCGTGATGGCGGTGAAGATGGTGGCACCTTCCGGTGGGGTCTTCCCGCCTGTCCGGAAGGACATGAAGCCAAAGAGCACCAGGAGCACGCATCCGGTCTGAATGGCCAAGGACACCCACTGGCGGCGCCAGAGGGCGAGCGGCACGAGCAGGACCAGCGGCACCAGTGTGATTACGGAGGGGGCAAAGGAAAGAATCCCCAGCAGCAGGAAGGACTCGGCCCGCCATTCCATGGCAGCGAGGAGCAGGACGAGGATGACGGCGTAGCCGATGGTCAGCGTCCGGATGGAAAAAAAGGAAAAGCGTTTCGATTTCGCAGCGTCACTCATGCGCGATGACGCCTCGTTTCTCGTCTTCCTCGGTCGGAGGCTCCAGATCAAAGTCGTCCATCGGGTCACCGTTTTCTTCCACGAAATCCTTGTTGCGCGACAGGTCGCGGACGCGGGCGATGTCCTCCAGGCCCTTGACCGCGACTTCGTTCGGGTCGCCAAATTTGAGCGCGCGGTGATAGTACGCCTCGGCCCGGATGAGTTTGCGCTGCAGGAAAAGGTGGTGGCCGAATTGCGCGTAGATCTCGCTCAAATTTGGATCCGCCTGCAATGCCTGGAGGTAGATGGTCTCCGCATTGGCCCACGAGGCTGGGCCGAGGTTGTCGAGCGTCTGGGCGAATTTCATCTGCAGGCGGACATCCTGGGGGAAAAGCTTCAGGCCTTCGCCGTAGGCGATGGCGGCGGCTTTGAGGAGCACATAGGCCGGTTTGGCCTGGGGGTCTTCCCGATTCGGATAAACGGCCTGCAGGCGCATGGCCTCGCCGAGGTGATAGTAGAGATTGGGGTTTTGTGTCTCCTTCGCCAAGCCGGCCTGGGCTTGGGCAATCGCTTCGGGCAGATAGTGGGAACCGAAGAACTCGCCGGCCCACTCACGGCGGACGATGCAGGCCGGCGCCGGCAGGCCCGTGGCCACGGCGGGCAGCAGCATGCAGATTTCCGTCTGTTCGTCGGAAATGGTGTCGAGGCAGAGGAGATTGCGCAATTGCACGCGTGCCCATTCCGCGTGGTTCTCGGCGGGCAGCAGCGGGGTCCCGAGGGCGAGGACCGCGGCGCCCAAGGCGGGAATGAGCAGACTCAGCAGGCGGACCGGCGTGGTCGGCCGCTCCGGGACAATCTTGGGATCCGAGGTTGGACTCGCCAGGATCCCCAGCAGGAAGGAGAAGTAGAGGGTGTTCGCCGGGATGTGCAGATTGAAGTCAACCACGGAGTGGGCGAGGAAGGCGAGCAGCGCGGCCAAGGTTCCCACGGTGAGGGCGAGCTCATCGCTCAGGACTCGGCCTGCCGGGCGCAGCCGCTGGCGAACGATGGCCCGCAGCCCTTTGAACCCGGAGCGGAAATGGAAGAACAAGAGCGCGGCCATGAGGACGCCACCGGTAATGCCGTATTCCGCCAGCAATTCCAGGTAGTCGTTGTGGACGTGCACGGGGTCGCGCTGCACCGCGGCCACGCGGAATTGCCGGCCATAATACAGGTAGGTGCCGCTGCCGGTGCCAAAGGCCGGGCTGGATTGAAACTGTTTCACCGCGGCTCCCCAGAGGAGGAGGCGGACGTTGTCCTTATCCCACACGTCGTGCAGCCGCCGGTTGATGAGCGTACTGCTCGAGACGGCCATGTAGACCGCCACGACCAAGCCGACGAAGGCGCAACAGACGGTCACCAACACCGGCATGAAACGCTCCCGGCGGAGTTTTTTCAGGACCCACAGGATTTCGCCGGTCAGAAACACGAGGCCGGCGGTCAAACTGATGAAGCCACCGCGGCTCGCGGTGAGCGCGACGCCGGCAAGACAGACGAGCAGGACATAGCCGAGGATGGTGCGGAGAATCACCCGGCCGCGCCCGAGCAGGAATAGGCTGAGAGTGATGAGGCCGAGGGTCTCCAGAAATCCGGCCATGTAGTTTGGGCACCCGAAAAAGCCGCTCGCCCGCCAGCCGTAGTCCGGCCGGAAAAGCTTGGGAATAAACCAGCCATCCGGCCAGGACCACATGAGCATGAAATGGTTGCCCTTGGTAAACTGCAACAGGCCGGCCGCAGTGTTCAGCACCGCCAGGCCAAACATGGTGTAGATGATCCACATCCGCTGGCGGGAGGTCTTTAGGAAGAGGACGGTGAAGAGGTAGACGGCCAGGGCGGCCATCACCATGAAGAAATCCATCCGTGCGAGGTAGGGCACCGGAGAGACCAGGCTGCGGCCAATGACATAAGCCGCCAGCAACACGGTGGAGACAATGGCTGGCGTGCTCCCGCCGGGATTGAGCCGCTTGCGGGAGATGAACAGGCTCAGGACCGCGCCCGCTGCAATGAGAGTGTAGCCGGGGAGGCTAAAAAGCAGGTTGAAGCCGCCCATCAAAACCTGGGTGAGGACGATTCCCGCAATCAAAAGAAGAGCGGCGAGCAGGTGCACGAAAATAGGGATTGGGTGTGAGCCCACGCGAGGAACTAGAGGGTCGGGTAATGAACAATTCGCGCGGGGCCTGCGTAACTACTGGATTACAGGCCAGCAAAACAAGGTTGGTTTCGATAAAAGAGCGTCACGTTTCCGAAGGAACGAATTCACGGGGCGCCTTGCCGAAAGAAGTGTCGGCATTTCGGACAAGGCGATCGGCCGGCGCCGTTTTTGAGGAATGGAGCGGGGGAGAACGGGACCGTTTTCCGAGAAGAGCAACCAAGGGGAAGCAATGACCAATGGGCGCGTGGCTCATGCGGCAGGCACGAGCGAGAGTGGTTTCCAGCGGGAGCAGTCTCCCGCGAACAACAAGAAACCAAACTATGAAAACGACACGCATTCTCTTCGCCCTTCTGGCGGCGATGGTTGTGACAGTGAGGGCTGATAGTCCCAACTGGCCGCGCAAGCCATGGGAACCCATCAAGACGGAAAAGCAGGCGCTCGCTTGCTGCACCGAGGGCGGCAAGGTGGCCCTGGCCTGCCCGGACTGCAAGACACTCGACACGCAGACGGAAAAGAAGGGCTTCGCGGCTTGGTTCAAGGCCGACTCGAAGCACGGGTGTGCGAGTTGCAAGGGCGTCATCACCGTGCGCCAAATCGGTGGCGGGAAGGTGACAGACACGCAGTACAAGCACGAGTGTTCCAAGTGCAAGGCGGAGGCCTTCACCTGCGCCACACACCAGAAGTAACCGCGCGGGTCTTCGAAGCCACCCTGTCGAAAGCGGGGTGGCTTTTCGCTTGGGTGATAGTGTCGCGCTGCGTGCCGGTGCCGCCGATGAGTGAGCCGGGGACCGTCATCGCTTTCACGCTGGCATTGGCAAAGATGTTGCCGGGGAAGCCCGCCATTCGAGCATCCCAGACGGCCGCCAAATTTTACCGTGCCCATGAAACCGGCACTGCATTGATGGACATGCGGGCCTTCGCCCACTCCTCTGCCCGTCGTCGGAGAAGTTGCTGCGGGTCGTTTCGCCCGCTCCTACGGCGCAATATTCATCCGCAGGAACCGCTGCGTCGCTCCCGGCGGCACGGCGTAGCGGAAGTGCCAGTGCTGGTCGCCATTGGCTTCAACGTTGAGCAGGTCCGCGGAGGAGGGCGCGACGGCACCCCAAGCGCCGGGAAGCAGGGTGTTCATCTCGCCGGTGTATCCATTCAACGAAGCGCGGCGGTTGAGGCGGAAATCGAGGGTGAGGTAGGCGGGTTGGCCGCCGCTGAGCTCAAGGCCGCCCTGGACTTGGTTGGCCAGGCGCTGGGCGGCGTTGTCCGAGATGAGCGGCTCGGAGTTGGTGAAGAACTCGGCGAGGTTGGACAGGCCGTCGTTGTCCTTGTCTTCCGTGGGTCCGGAGTTTGGACCGCTGAGCCCTTTTTCCGCGGCCCAGAGGGCGTAGGTGTAGAGGATGGTGACGGAGGAGGCAGCGCTGGTATTGGAGCCGCCCGGGCCGGTGGCGATGCAATCGTAGACGCCGTCGTCGTTGATGGTCGCCGAGGAGATCGAATAGCTGGTGCCACTCGCACCGCCGATGGGCTGGCCATTGCGCCGCCACTGGTAGCTGGTCGCGTTGACGGCGGTAATACTGAGCGTGGTCCCGGTGCCGGCGGTGATGACCTTATTCGATGGGAGGCTGGTGAACCACGGGCCGGTGCCTTGCACATTAGCGAGACCGGGCGTGCGCGTGAAGATAGCCGTGGAAGCGCTGCCGTCCGGCTGGCGGCCCTGTGATTGCGCGGTGGTCTGCAGGCCGAAGCCGAGGGCATCCACCTGCGTGTCGTCGGTGAGCCCGAGCCGCAAATATTCGCCGGTGTTGCTGAGGCTGAAGGCGGTGGTGCTGGCATCCGGTACCGAGCCCGCGGCGGTGAAGAGGGCGAAACTATTCCCGGCGATATAACTGAGCGCAGGGATCCGGTATTTCTCCCGGCCAACCTCACTCGGATCATCGCTGAGGTACAGGCTGCCGAGCGAGACGGGCAGGTTGCTCGTGTTGTAGAGCTCCACGTAGTCGTCATCCGGGGCGACGCTCGCGGCATACCATTCGTTGATCCGCACCGCGCTCTGCGGGCCGAGCGTCGCGGCCACGGTATTGGCGGCGCCGCGGGTGGGCGCGGCGAGCAGCGCCCAGCTATTGTCGGCCACCCGGCCGATGCTCAAATCCGGGATCTGTTTGCCCCACTGGATGCGGTCGACGATTTGGCCCTGCGCGTTGACGAGTTCCACGCCGTCGCCCAGCGGCGCGCCGGAAATGCCGGTGAGGTTGTAGTTGAGATGCGTGGCGTTGACTGTGGAGGCGGGCTGCGTGGCCTCGGCCCAAATCGCGAGGTATCCCCCGGCGGCAATACTCACGCCGGCCGGGATGGTCCACGCCACCACGGGATTTTTCGGATTCCGCAATTGCCAGCCGGCAAGGCTCAGACCGCTGCCGGTGGGATTCTTCAGCTCCAGCCACGGCGAGCGCAGCGCCCAGGGGGCATTGTCGCCGTTGAGATTGGTGGTGAGGATTTCATTCAGCACCGGCGCGCCGGTGACCGCGGCGTAGTTGGCCGCTGCCGGGCTTTGGTAGGGCAGCGTGACGACGGCGCCCGTGCCGTTGGGGAGGCGGCCCTGCGCGATTTCCTCGGCCTGCGCGCCGAAGGTCACTGAGTTGATGACGCTTCCGCTGCTGTCCGAAATGCTCAGCGTGGTGCCTTCATTGGGGAGTTGAAAGTCGAGGGCGTTTCCCTTGCCGCTGCCGCTGTTGCAGAAATACTGAACGTACCCACCCGGCGCGATCGCCGCCGGCGCGGTGATCCGGAAGGACTGGGTGCTGGTGCTGGCGAAGAGGCCGGTGAGCACGACGGGTTGCGTGGGATGCAGATTGGTGAGTTCCAGCCAATCGTCCGAGCCGGGGACGCGATTCGCCACCCACTCGTTCAGTCGCAGATTGCTCACGGGAGCGACAGTCGCGGCCGCATTGGCGGAGCCTGCCGTCGGCGTGCAGAGCGTCCAGACGTTGCTGATCCGTGCGAAGCTGAAGTTGGCCACCTGCGGGCCGTAATGCACGCCGTCCACCACCTGCGCGCTGCCATTGACGAGCCACACGTCTCCGCGCTGGGCGGGGAGGGTGGCCGTGGAGGAAATGCCCGGCAGCACCGTGGGATAAAAGTGCACCAATTGATACGCCCCGGCGGACAGCACGGTGGAAGCGGGCAGGGTGGCGGCAGTCGTGCCGTCCACCACGAGCGTCCAGCCACTCACATCCACGCTGGAGCCGCCCGAGTTGTAGAGCTCAACAAAGCCCGGATTTACCCCACCGAACACGTAAGCGCCGGTATTGACCGCGAGGAACTCGGAAATCTGCACCGTGGACGGCGTGAAGGTGCTGTTGGCCGCGCCCGGCGTGCCCTTGTTCGCGTTGCTCGCCTTCCAATTAAATGGCGAATCGGGGTCGCCATTGGGGTCGATGATCTCCAGCGTCTTACCGCCGCCATCCGGATCGGTGGGCCACGGTGCGGTATCGTCGTAATCCACGCTGACGATCACTTTGCCCGTCGCATCCGAGAGCGCGATGCGCTCACCGCCATTATCGAGCGAGCCGCCGTAGTAGGCGGTTACTGTCACGCCGGGATATTGTGCGGCAAAAGTTGCCGGGCTGTTGTTGTTCGCGAACACCATGCGCGCACCGGCGGCAATGACAGTGCCGGGCGGCAGCACCAGATCGACGCCACTGAACGACCACCCGCTCAGATCGGCGGCAAAATTTCCGGTATTCTGGATCTCAATGAATTCCCCGGCATCGCCGCCCTGCCCGGAAGTCGGGTGGTAGTGCAGTTCGGTGATCCGCACGGAGGGCTGGGTAGCGCCGACGGTAAACGTCGCCTCCGCTAGCGCGCTCCACACGAAGGTGCTGGTGTTCAGCGCCCGCGCGCGAACCTTGGTGGTCGCATTAATCGTGAGGGGCGTGGTGTATTGCAGCGCGGTCGGCGTGCGCGCTCCGGTCGTGTCGTAGTAGACTTTGGGATCGGAGCCGTCCGTGGTGTAGTAGATGACTCCCGTGTTGTTGGTGCCGCTGGGCAGGGCGGCGGGAAAGGCGAGCTTCAACTGATACCCCTTGATTACCTGCTGCGAGCCCACGAGGGCGTTGTCCGCATTGCTATGAAACTCCGGTGCGTTCAGCAGCGGATACAATCCGGCGGTGCGCATCTGCGCGAGGACGTTGGTGGTGCGCGCGGGGAAGTAGGTGCCCTTCAGCCGGTTGACTTCCGTAATGAAGGTCCCGTTCCACGTGTAGAGCACATATGGTCCCGCGGAGTTCTGGTGTACATCGCGCCGGTAGTCGCCCCAGCGCGCGGACTCGCACGCCATGGAGTTGAGGATCAAATTCTGCCACTTGTTCCAGCGGGCGATATTGGCGGCCGGTTGCAGTGCGCCGTCCGGTTCTACCATGTGCTTGTTCACGCGGTCGGCGAAATCGAGCTGGTACTGTGCGTTGGTGATGAGCTTGGTGTACAGCCCGGAGGGCGGTCCCGGCAGCGAACTGATGCGATTAAAGGTCTCGCTCCACAGCAGGTTCTCCATGTCCCACGGCAGATATTTGAACGTGCCATTGGTCTTCGCATTACGCACCGCGTACCAGTTCTTGTTCGGATCATCGCCCCAGTCCTGGTGACCGATGAAGAAGTGGAACAGCATGTAGTCGATAAACTCCGGGATATCGAGGTAGGTCTTCAACTGTTCGTACTTCGTATTGTCGATCGGGGAGGCGATGGCGGTCATGGCCGTGTAGGCCGTGGTGGTACCGCTCTTCAGCGTGCCCTGCTCATACACATCGTAGTTGTCCTTGCTGCCGCCGAAGTAGGCCGCGGCAAAACCGTTGTTCTCCTGCTCGGTGGCGTCATACGTGCCCCAATACATGCCGTTGAGGAAGAGGTGTACATAGCGGTGGTGTCCGCTGATGTCGCCCATGGCGCGGAACGTGTCCTTGCAAAACGCGTCACGCATGCGCGTGCCCTTCGGCCGCTGGTTGGCGCCGTCCCAGTGCGTCCAACTCGAGTTGTAGTCGGCGCGGAGGATGATGTCGTCGAACTCCTTCACCGGCGAATCCGGGAAGAGCGCGTAGTCCAGCGAGGAGGCGCCGAAGGTGCCCTTGAAGTTCAGCTTGAAGCTGTGCTTCGGCTCGTTGGATGGATTGCGGCTGCTGTTGCCGTGGACGCGCAGTCCACAGGTGGTCGAGAACCCCGTTGTGCCATCCGGCAGGAGCAGTTCCACCGAGCATGGCTTTTCGTACGCGGTCCCTTTTTGGGTGGAGTTGGGATACAGGCCGGACGCCCCAAACATGTCGGCGTGATTGAGGACCACGGATAGGATCGGAAAATCCCTCAATCCTTGCTTCGTGCGATCCAAGTTCGTCTTGCCGGTCGCATTATTCACGGCGCCGGTGTCGTCGTATTTGTTGGGATCGGTGAGGATTTCCGGATCCATGCCGTAGTCCGCGGGGATCTGCCCGGCAGTGATATTGGTGACGAGGACGGTGCCGCCGCTCAGACCCGTGCCCCATGTGGCGGGAAATTGCGCTCCACCATTCGCGATGGGGACACTGCTCACTGTGGGCAGTTGTGGATTGGCCTCATCGCCGGTGAAGTTGGGATTGTCGTACGGCGGACTGGGCTGATTCAACACCGCATCGAGAAAGATGTAGCTATGCGTCACCGTGTCGCTCGGGACTAAGGCGGCATCGAACGCTGCCACGCGGAGAATGGTGGTGGTGGACACGTTGATAGGCGTCGTGTAGGCCGGGCTCGTCGCCAGCGGGGCGCTGCCATCGAGCGTATAGCGCACGGTAGCAGACGCGTCCGTGCAGGTAAGGATGATGCTGAAGGGATCCTTGAAAAATCCGCGGCTGACGCTGGCGTTGGGATTCGGGGTTACGCCGCTGAGTTGGGTGGCGGAATTGGCGGCGCCAGGCGTGGGCGCGGCGATGTAGCCGGCGATGGTGCGGGCCGGATTCAGCCCATAGCTGTAATTGTAGCGCTGGGCCGGATAGCTCGTCACCGCCGGGGTTGCGAGCGGGTTGTAGTTCGTCGGGTATTGCGAACCCAGCGTGGCGGCGACCGTCGCGGGATAGGCCGGCGGGTAAATCGCCAGATAGCCGCCGTTCGCGCCCAGCGTGAAGCTGGTGTGCAGGTTGCCGCTCGCCGGCTTTCGATCCTTGCCCGAGGCGAACACCACGAGATAGCCCCCGGCGGCGATGGTGCGGCTGGGCAGAACCCATTTCCCAGGCACATCCGGGTCGTCGCTCAGCGACCACCCGAGCAAATTCACTGCGCTCGCGCCGGGATTGTACAGTTCGATCCAGTCGCTGGCATCGCTGTTTTCATCCAGCAAGCCATTCGCATTCGCCGCTAGGAATTCATTGATGATCACGGTGCCCGGCCCGGCCGCGGTATTGGTGACGTTCCATCCGAGACCCGGAAAATTATTTCCCGCCGTGTCTTTGATGCCATGTCCCGCGGCCCAGGTAAACGTGACCGTACCGAGTGCGGGCGGCGCGAACGTGAATACGTAGGGGCCTGCCCCGCTGCCCGTCACGCCGGTCGCGGAGATGTTGTTCACTTTGAGATCCCCGGCGTCGACCCCGGTAACCACCTCGCTGAAAGTGTAGGAAATTTGGGTGAAGCTCCCGAGGATCGAGTTGGGCAGTGGAATGATCGCGTCCTGCGTGCCATCAGTGGTCTGCGACGTCCCGATTTTCGCGGCGGTGGGCGCCACGGTATCATTGAGCGTATAGGTCCAAGGCCCGGCGGGCACGAAGGCGCCGGTCCCGATGCCAGCGATGCCGTGATCGAAATCCCAGGTAACGTTGACTGAACCCGGGGCGGGTTGTGTGAAGCCAAATAGGTACGGCCCCGCGCCGGAGCCACTCACGGTGTCTGCCGGGATGTTGTTGATCATCAGGTCATTCGCGTCGACCCCCGTAACCGCTTCGCTAAACGTCACGCTAATCGACGTCAGGGAGGAGACCGTGGAACCGGCGGTGGGATTGAGTGTGGTTACGGTTGGCGCGGCGTGCGTAACAATTGTAAGACACAACCAAAGCAAGATGAAGGCTCGAAAGCGGAACATGTGGGCGGGTGTGGACGCAGGGATGGTTCGGAGGCGTGAACCATAGTGACCGCGGAAGGGGTCGCAACAGAGGATTTACCCCTGTTTTCCTAAATATTTGTCCATAAAAGTGCAGGCCAGCCGCTGACACCGGTTGGGAAGCGTGGGACGGATTCCAAACCGCTGCGGGGAGCACAGCGATGTGGGTGGCGCGGTAGTCCTACTTCTTCAGCGCCCCCAGCAGCGCCTGCGCACAGGCCTCGGCAAACTCCGGCGCGTTGATCTCGCAGTCCATTTCCACCACGGGAATCCCCGGCTTGAGGTGCTTTTTGAGCGCCCCAAAGAGCGCTGCATCGGCCTCGGGGAGGTGGAAGGGCTGCCCGGGTGCACTGATGACGCTGATGGCCCGGAGCGGAATCAGCACGGTCACCGGGGCGCGGTACGCATTCACTTTTTCTGCCAGGATGCGTCCGAGTTCCGCGCATTCTTCCGGTGTGGTCCGCATGAGCGTCACCTGTGGGTTGTGCTGGTAAAAGAGGCGGTCGGCGAACTTCGCGGGTACGGTGTCGCGTGCGCCGAAGTTTACCATGTCGAGGCAGCCGGGGGTGACGATGGCGGGAATGGCGGCGTGCGCCGCGGCGTCGAGCCGGGTCGGACCGGCATTCAGCGTGCCGCCCACGAGTTCGTCGGCCCACTCGGTGGTGGTAATGTCGAGCACGCCCGCCACGAGGCCGCTCTCGATGAGCGATTCCATGGTGCGCCCGCCCGTGCCGGTGGCGGCGAAGACGAGCACCTCGTAGCCTTCTTTTTCCACGATGGCCTTGGCGGCCTGCACGCACGCCGTCGTATTGCCAAACATGCTCGCCACGACCACGGGCTTGTCGGCCGCGGCGGGAAGCGCCGTTTCCACCATGCCGCAAATCGCGCCGGCGGCCCGGCCAAGGATGACGCGCGAGAGCCGGTTCAGCCCGGCCACATCCACGATAGCGGGCATCATCACGATGTCCTTCACGCCGACAAATTGCGCGGTGTGGCCGCTGGCGAGCGTGCTCACCATGAGCTTGGGAAAACCGAGCGGCAGCGCGCGCATACCCGCGGTGCAGATGGAAGTGCCGCCGCCGCCGCCGAGCGAGACGACGCCATCGATGCGCCCCTCGGCTTGCAATTTTGTGAGCACCACGGCGGCCGCCTGGCCCATGGCGGTCACGCACTCGCCGCGGTCATGCCGCGCCACGAGGCCCGCCAAATCAAGGCCCGCGAGCCGCGCCACTTCCTCGCGCGAAAGGTCCGGCTGCAGCCGAGGCGGCTGGTCCGTGCCGACATCGATGATCAGCGTGCGATGGCCGCGCGCGCGGATAAGCTCCGCGACGTAGCCGTGCTCGTCGCCTTTGGTATCCATGGTTCCGAGGAGTGCGATGGTTGCCATGCGCGCAGCGTCGGACATCCGTTGAGCCGCATTCAATCCCGAATGCATCGCGACCGGGGAATTTGAAATATCCGCGATACACACGGGGGAGTGTTCCATCGCGCTGGACATCCCAAATGCCCGGGCGCTACGTGGTTTCCATGGAACCCGCAAAAATCGTTCTGCGTGCGCTCGCCATTTTTTGCGGGTTGGGCGCGATCTTCGGCCTCGTCTGCGCGTGGCTGGCGCCGGAGGCGTATCTTCTGCGCCCGCGCGAATTTGGTGATCTTCCCGTGCCCCTGCTTGGAGTGCTCTGGGGCATGTTTGATTTCCTCACGTTCGCCGCGGCGGTGGGCATCGGCACCGCGCTGGCCGCGCACGTGGGGCATCGCCCCACGGTGAAGGCTTTTTTCTTCACGCGCCCCATGCTGCTGCTGGCGGTGATGGTCGCGATTTTCGGCGCCGTCATCGGATTCTTTGGCCGGAACCTCATCATCGCGGGCGAGTATCAATTCCAACTCCCGCCGGAGCGCCACGCGATCTATCGCGGCACCTGGTGGGCCCTGCTCGGCTGCCAAGCCGTCCTCATCATCGGCGGGGCCACGCTGGCCATCTGGACGTGGCGCAAGCGCATCCACTTCGAGCAACTCGTGCAATCCGGACAGGTCCAAGTCCAGGTGCCGCCGAAGTAAGCGTTTCCTGTCCTACGTCGCCGCTGGCTTTTTCTTCCCGATATCCCGGAAGGCCGCGATGATAAACAGCCCCGCGGCGGTGCAGATGCAGGTATCCGCCACGTTGAATGCGGGGAAGGGATTCGCGAACCGGAAGTGCAGGTCGAAGAGGAGGAAATCCACCACGTACCCGTGCAGGAGGCGATCGGTCACATTGCCCAGGATGCCCGCGAGCAGCAGGGCCACGGCCCAGCGCGAGGGTCCGTCGGTGAATACTTTCTTCTGCCACGCGATGAGCAGCCCCACAAAGGCCGAGAGGGCGAGCACGATGAAGAGCCAGTTCTTCCCCGTGCCGAGGCTGAACGCCGCGCCGGTATTGGCCCAGTGCACGATTTGGAACCAATCGGGAATCACTGTCGTTGCTTCGGGCAGATGCTCCGTCGCCCGCACGACGTCCGGAAACCGCTCAATATTTTCCCGGCTCGGGACGAGCGCGTAGTGGGTGTAAATCCACCACTTGGTGAGCTGGTCGAGCCCGTAGAGCGGCAGCGCAATGGCGGCGAGAAACTTCATCGGAGATTACACCGCTTCGGCGCAGCGATCGCAGAGGTTCGCCTTCGTCTTCCCGGTGGTGGCGTCATAGCGCCAGCAGCGGGCGCATTGGGTGCGACCACTGCGGATGACCTTGGCGCTGGCTTCGGGACCGTCGGTGATGTGGAGCTCGCTGATGATGAAAAATTCCTCCAGTTCGGCGAGATCGGGCGTTACGTCGGCGGCTTCGTCCGCCGGGAGTTGCAGGGTGACGGCAGCTTCCAGGGACTTGGCGATCGTCTTGTCCTTGCGCGCGGGCTCGATGGCTTGCTGGTAGATCAGGCCGCGCAGGCGCAGCCAGCTCTCGACTTTCGCCTCGAGGACGAGGTCGCGCAGTTTCTCATCTACCTGCGGGAATTCCTCAATATGGACGCTCGTTTTGTGGCCGGCGAATTCCCACGCTTCGTCCGCGGTATACGCGAGGATGGGCGCGAGCAGACGGGCAACGGCGGAGAAGCACGCTTTCATCACGGCCTGCGTGGCGCGGCGGCGCGGGCTGTGGGCGGCGTCGCAGTAGAGCCGATCTTTCGTGAGGTCCACGTAGACCGCGCTGAGATCGACGATGCAGAACTGGTTCAGCGCTTCAAAGGCGCGGCGGAAATCGAAAGCTTCGTAGGCCTCGCGGCAGACGGCGATGACCTGCTGCAGCTTGCTGAGCACCCAGCGATCCGCGGTGGTGGCGCCGGCCAAATCGCTGTGCGCGGGCGTGTAGCCATCGAGATTGGCGAGCAGGATGCGCAGCACGTTGCGGAAACCGCGATACGCCTCGCCGGTGCGGGCGAAGCTTTCTTCGCTGAACGGCACGTCGTTCGTAAATTCCACGCTCGCCGCCCACAGGCGCACGATGTCGGCGCCGTACTTGTTGACAAAGTACTCGGCTTCCATGGGCTTCTTGTAGTTGCCCTGCTCGGACTTGCTTACCTTCTTCTTCGTGTCCTTATCGACGACGAAACCATGCGTGATCACCGTCTTGTACGGCGCGTGGCCGGTGAGGGCGACGCTCGTCATGAGCGAGGACTGGAACCAGCCGCGATGCTGGTCGGTGGCCTCGATGTAGACATCCGCCACGCCGTGGGTGTGGGCGAGTTCGTGGTGGCGCTTCATCACGGCCTGGTGCGACACGCCGGAATCGATCCACACGTCGAGCGTGTCGTTACGGCGCGAGGTGCCGGCGGGCAGGTCGAGCTGCGAGGCCCACCAGGCGTCGTCTTTTTCAAACCAAAGATTGGTGCCGCCGCTCTCCACGAGGTCGGCCACTCGGCGGGCGAGCTCGGCCTCCACGATGGGCGTGCCTTTCTCGTCGTAAAATACCGGCAGCGGGACGCCCCAAGTGCGCTGGCGCGAGATGCACCAGTCCGGCCGCGCTTCCACGGTGCCGTAGATGCGATTGCGGCCCCACGCAGGGATCCAGTTGGTTTTGTCCACGGCCTCCAGGGCCTCGCCGCGGATGGCGTCGACCTTGATGAAAAATTGCTCCACCGCACGGAAGACGATGGGCGTCTTGCTTCGCCAGCAGTGCGGGTAATCGTGCACGTATTTATGGGCGGCGAGCAGCGCGCCATTCGCGCGCAGGTATTCGACGATTTCCTTGTTCAGGTCGAAGACGTATTTGCCGGTCCATTGCGGCATCCCGGCTTCCTCGGTCATCTTGCCATAATCATCCACCGGCGAAAGCACCGGGAGATCGTTCTGCTGGCCGGCGATGTAGTCGTCCTTGCCGTGCCCGGGCGCGATGTGCACCTGGCCGGTGCCGGTATCGAGCGTGACGAAGTCGGCCTGGATGATGCGCGAGGTGCGCGGCAGGAAGGGATGCTGTGCCTCCATGTTCAGGAACTCACCGCCGGTGAGCTCATCAAACGTCTCCACGAGCGTGAGCCCGGTATCCACGCAGAATTTTTCCACGAGCGACTTGGCCACGACGAGGTTCATGGGCTCGCCGCTTTCGGTGACCTGCGTTTGATGCACGTCATCGGAGAGGCGTTCCACTTCCGCGGCCACTTTCTCGCGCTCCGCGGCGGTGAAGCCGCCTTCCACTTCCACGCCGAGCGGGCCGGCGGCGGCCGTTTCATGCGGCGCTTGCACGGTCACCTTGGTCTGCCGCTCAAATTTGCCGATGATGTATTCCGCCTTCGGATGCACCGCGATGGCGAGGTTCGCCGGCAGGGTCCAGGGCGTGGTGGTCCAGATGACCATGCTCACGTCGTTGAGCCCGGTGGAGAAATCCGCGCCGCTGGTGAGCTTGAATTTCACGTAGATCGCCGGGTCCGTGCGCTGCGCGTATTCCACCTCGGCCTCGGCCAGGGCGGTCTGCGCGCCGGTGCTCCAGTACACGGGCTTCTTCGATTGGTAGACCAAGCCCTTTTCGACGAAGCCACCGAAGGCGCGGATGATGTCCGCTTCATACTCCGGCGCGAGGGTGAGATACGGGTGCTCCCACGAGCCAAACACCCCCAGCCGCTTGAACTGCCCGCGTTGGATATCGATGTATTTGCGGGCAAACGCTTCCGCTCGGCGGCGGATTTCCGCGGGCTCCAGGCCGCGCTGCTCCTTCACCACTTTGAACTCGATCGGCAGCCCGTGGCAGTCCCACCCGGGGACGAAGGGCGCGCGGAAACCGAGCATGGTGCGCGATTTGACGATGAGATCCTTCAGCACCTTGTTCAGGGCGGTGCCCATATGGACGTCGCCATTCGCGAAGGGAGGTCCGTCGTGCAGCACAAAGAGCGGTGCCCCCGAGCGGGCCTGCAGCACTTGTTCGTAAATGCCCGCGCTCTCCCACTTGGCGAGGCGTTCGGGTTCGCGCTTCACGAGATCGGCCTTCATGGGGAAGTCCGTCTTGGGTAGCAGCAGCGTGTCTTTGTAGTTGTCACTCATTGGCGTATCGAAAAAGAGCGGGGAACGTAGTAGGGAGCGGGGATGGGGTCAAGGAGGGTGGGCGGAGGCAGCGAGTAGAGGTCAGCGGACGCGGGCGCTCTAACGGTCTTCGTTGCCGCCCCGAATGAAATAGATTAGGCCCAGCCCAAAGAGAAGCGACACGACGCCGAAGATGCGCGCGAAGTCTTTTGTGACCGGATAGGTGCCGCTGGTGGAATATCGTGTGGTGGGGAAACCCATGACGCCAGCGAAGGGCCAGATGGTCGCGTAGATGCCGACGCCAATCAACAGCACGCTCACGAGGTATGCTCCCAACTGCAAACCCGATGGCTTTTTCACAGGCGCAGAAGATTCATTTGAGAACTTGCACGCGGTGGTTCTCGCTGTCGCCGATATAGATCGCGCCGTCTTTATCCACGAAAATGCCGTGCGGGCGGGTGAACTGGCAGGTGAGCGGGCTGCCCTCCGGGCCGTCGCCTTTTTGGCCGGTGCCGGCGATGAGTTCGACGGTGTTTTTCTTCAGGTCGACGCAGCGAATGCTGTGGCTCTCGGTATCGGCGAAGTAGATGCGGCCATCGGGGCCGATGCTAATTCCTTTCGGGCCGCCAAGGACGGCCGTCTTGGCGGGGCCGCCATTGCCGGTAAAGCCGGGTTTACCCCCGGCGCCAGCGACGTGGTGGAGCGTGCCGTCGGCGAGGTCGAAGCGGTAGATGGCATTGCCCTCGCGCAGGGCCAGCCAGAGGGTGGCGCCATCGGTCGAAAAATCCATCGCGCGCGGGCCGAAGACCGGGGCACCGGAAAACTTGGCGCCATCGGGCGCGGTCTTCTTTTCGCCGGTGCCGGCGAAGGTGGAGATGAGGCCGGTGGCGAGGTCGACGCGGCGGATGCGGTGGTTCGCGATGTCGCAGATATAGAGGCTGCCTTTGCCATCGAGCGCGATGCTGTGGGGTTGGCTGAGCTGGGCCTTCGGGCCGGGGCCACCATCGCCGCTAAAACCCGCTGTCCCCGTTCCAGCGATGGTGGAAAGGGTGCCAGTTTTCGCATCGAGCTTGCGCACGGTATGGCTCATACGCTCGCACCAGTAGAGATTGCCGGCGGCGTCGAAGCGGACCTCGTAGGGCTCATTCAGCTTGGCGGCGGTGGCGGGGCCGCCGTCCCCGCTGTAGCCTTTTTCGCCGGTGCCGGCGACGGTGCTGATGGTGCCATCCGGCGCGATTTTGCGGATGCGGTGGTTGTCGGTGTCGCAGAAATAAAGCGCCCCATCCGGCCCGCGGGTGAGACCAAAAGGATCATTGATCTGCGCCTTGACCGCGGGGCCGCCGTCGCCGGAGAAACCTTTGGCGCCGGTGCCGGCGATGGTGTGGATCTCCGCGGCGGCGAGCGGTGTGAACAGGGCGAGGAGCAGGAACAGCGAGCGCATGGTCCGGAGGGTGGGGGGAGAGGTGGTGGGGCGTCACGCTGGAAAAGTGGAGCACTCGGGAGCGTGACTTCCGGGGCGTGATCCGCTTTACGTAAAGTAACGAGAGCCACTCCGATGCCTGCGCAGACCACCCCGGCTATCGACCTCCATTTTCGTGCGCTGCCACCCCCGAGGTTCTGACGTGGCTCGGTGGCAGATTTTAAAATCAACCAACCATGGATGCTGACCGGGAACTTCGCTTTCATAAACGGGTATCGGTGTTTGAAGCGGCGCTGATGGCGCTGGCGACGATTTGCACGGCGTGGTGCTCGTATCAGGCTTCGACCTGGGGTGGGCGGAGCAGCGGGATGCGGCAGCAGGCGGAAACGCTGGAGCGCAAGGCCGCGGTGCTGCGGGTGGAGGGGCATCAGCGGATGAGCGTGTATGCGAACCTCTTCGTGCAGGCCCTCATCGCGGGGCACGATCACAAGGAGGACCTGGAAAAGTTTTTCCTGACGCGACTGCCGCCCGACGTGCGCGCGGCCTATGACAAATGGATGGCCACCAACCCCTTGGTAAACCCCAGTGCGCCGCTGCATCCGTTTGTGCCGGAGCTTTATCAATCGCCCGACGAGCTCACGGCGAAGCGGATGAGCGCGGAGGCGGCGCAGCTCATGGAGCAGTCCAATCGCGACGGCAATATTGCCCGGAGCTATTTGAGCCAGACGGTGCTGCTAGCGTGCGTGCTGTTTTTCGCGGGGACGTCGGCGAAGTTTGATGTGCTGACGATTCGGCGGTTTGTGATCGGGTTTGGGGTGGCGCTGTTTTTGTTCGCGGCGGGGCGGGTGCTGACGCTGCCGTTTGCGCCGTAGTCTTTCACAACTGATTTACATCGATGAAGGAACCATCTGACAACCGGGCGGCGCCGGGATGCATACTGGCGCCATGAAAATCCCGCTGCTCCTCCTGTTGCTCCCTGTGTCCCTTTTGGCTGATGACGCTGAGAAGGCGAAAGGAGCGCCGCCGGCCAAGGAAGCGGCTGCGGAACAAGCACCGGGGCGAGTGCGGCTGAAGTTTGTGCCGGCGAAAAAGGGGCAGGGGCGCGGGGCAAGCGGGACGACGCTTTCCCGCAAGAGCTTTGAGCCGACGGCGCTCACGGCGATGATCCACATGGGGCTTGAGGAAAGTTTTCCGGTGCAGGACGAGAAGGGGAAGACGCACTTCACGATCAAGATGACGGAGGGGGACGATGAGCATTTTGTCTTTGAGGTTTCGAGCGAGGAAGGGGTGCAGAAGGTGGGCGTGGTGCGGAATGACCCGAGCGAAGTGAAGGTGGGCGGGAGGAAGTATGAGATCGTCGTCCCGGTGACGGAGGTGGGGCCTGAGAGCAAGAATACGTCGGACCAGGTGATGCTGTTTGTGAAGCTGCCGGAGTAATTTCTGTAGCCGTGGGCGGGAGCCCGCGGATATTCGCGCGCCGGCGGTGCGAACGTCCGCGACCTTCCGGTCGCGGCTACATAAGGCGCGAACTGCGGTCCCTCGCCCCCAGCGATATGACTTCAGCGTTGCTCGTGATCTTTATGGCCTTCAGGACCTAAAGTTCTGGATGCGCCGCGGGGGAATGCGGAATAGTGAGGGGACCATGCACGGACATAGCATCATTGCCGGCAAGCCGGCGGCGGATTCGCCCAAGACGTTTCAGGCGCACAGCCCGCAGGGGCAGGCGCTCGCGCCCATCATTCACGAGGCCACGGCGGCGGACGTCGATAGCGCGGTGCGGCATGCGGAGGAGGCGTTTGAGATTTATCGTCGGCGCGATGCCGAGGCGCGCGCCGTGTTTTTGGAAACGATCGCGAGCGAGATCGAGGCGCTGGGCGATGCCCTGCTGCAGCGGATTCAGGAAGAGACAGCGCTGCCGATGGACCGGCTGAAGGGCGAGCGCGGGCGGACGACGGGGCAGCTCCGCGCATTTGCGGCGCTGATCCGCGAGGGATCGTGGGTGGATGCGCGCATCGACACAGGCCTGCCGGACCGCACGCCGGTGCCGAAGCCGGATTTGCGCCGCATGCTGGTGCCGCTGGGCCCGGTGGGTGTTCTGGGCGCGAGCAATTTCCCGCTGGCGTTTTCGGTCGCGGGCGGCGACACGGCGTCGGCTTTTGCGGCCGGCTGCACGGTGGTGGTGAAGGGGCATCCGGCACACCCGGGCACCTCGGAGATCACCGCACAAGCGATCTATGCGGCGGCGGAAAAGTGCGGACTGCCGGCGGGCGTGTTTTCGTTGATTCAAGGACGCGAGGCGGAGACGGCCATTGCGCTGGTGCGGCATCCGCTGCTGAAGGCGCTGGGTTTTACCGGCTCCGTGCGCGCGGGCCGGGCGCTGGCGGATGCAGCGGCAGCGCGGCCGGAGCCGATTCCGGTGTATGCGGAGATGGGCAGCGTGAACCCGATTTTCCTGCTGCCGGGCGCGTTGAAAGAGCGCGGCGCGCAGATTGCCGCGGGGCTGAAAAATTCCTTCACGGCGAGCGTGGGGCAGATGTGCACCAAACCGGGCTTGGTGTTTGCGCTGGGCGGTCCGGACTTTGATGCGTTTGCCTCGGAGTTTCGCACACAGCTCCGCGGGGCGGCCTGCGGGACGATGCTGCATCGCGGGATCGCGGACTCTTACTATGCGGGTGTGAACCGCGTTCGGGATACGAAGGGCGTTTCGGTGATTGGGGAAGCAGACGCCGAAGCGGACCCGGAGAAGAGTGAGGCGGAGCCGGTGGCCTTCCTCACGGATGCCGAAAATTTCCTGCTCGAGCGTGAACTGCGGGAGGAGATTTTTGGTCCCTACACCTTGCTGGTGCTGGCGCGGAGTACGACGGAGCTGGAAGCGGCGGCGCGGAGTTTGCCGGGGCAACTCACGGCGACGATCCACGGCACCGCGGACGATCTGTCGGCGTTTGGTGATTTGCAGGGAATCCTGGAGCGCCGGGCGGGGCGGATCATTGTGAATGGCTTCCCGACGGGCGTGGAGGTGTGCCCTTCCATGCAGCATGGCGGGCCCTATCCCGCGACGACAGATTCCCGCACGACGAGCGTGGGGACGGCGTCGATTACGCGCTGGGCGCGACCGGTGGCGTACCAGGGTTTCCCGCATGAGGCGCTACCGGTGGAGCTGCGCGATGAAAACCCGCGGAAGCTGCTCCGGACGGTGAATGGCGGGCTGACGCGGTAATCGCTGATCGAATTTCGGGAGACTCGATAGCGGCGAGTAGGTGAACGGGGGACAGGTTTTCAACCTGTCGCGGGCAAGCGTAGCGAGGTGGTGCGGAGCACAAAGACTCCGCTCTACCACCCAAGCTCACACCAGACAGGTTGGAAACCTGTCCCACTTTCACCTGCCCGCCGAATGCACGCGGAGGACTATTTCACCCCCATGTCGAGGACGACGCGGTAGCGGGCTTTGCCGGCGCGGAGGTGCTCCAAGGCGTCGTTGACCTTCGCGAAGGGGAACATCTCGGTGACCGGGGCGATGTTGTGGCGGGCGCAGAAATCCAGCATCTTTGCGGTGGTGGAGGGGCTGCCGAGCGGGGAGCCGGAGACGCTGCGCTGGCCCATGATGAGCGAAAAGACCTGGACGGGCACGGGCGCGGGGGTGACGCCGACGAAATGCAGGCGGCCTTTCGGCGCGAGGGCGTTGATCATGGAGTCCCAATCGAGCGCGGCGCTGGCGGTGGAGATGATGAAATCGAGCGAGTTGGCGATTTTCTTGAGCTCGTCGGAGTTGCGCGAATTTACTGTGTTGTGGGCACCGAGGCTCTTGGCTTCGGCGGCTTTGCTGTCGCTGGAGGTGAAGGCGGTGACTTCGCAGCCCCATTTGTTCAGGAACTGCAGGGCGAGATGGCCGAGGCCGCCGATGCCGATGACGCCGACGCGCTGCGTGGGCTGGATATCGAACTGCACAATGGGATTGAAGACGGTGATGCCGCCGCAGAACAGCGGGCCGGCCTTGGCGGGGTCGAGGTGCTCGGGAAGCGGAACGGCCCAGGTCCACTGGCAGCGGACGCGGTCGGCGAAGGCGCCGTAACGGCCGACGATGGTTTGCTCGCCGGTGGCACAAAGGTTCTGATCGCCGCCGAGGCATTGCGGGCACTTCAAACAACTGCCGGCAAACCAGCCGAGGCCGACGGTCTGGCCGACGCGGAGACCGCGTGCCTCCGAGCCCAGAGCGACGATGGTGCCGACGGCCTCGTGGCCGGGGACGAAGGGGTATTGCGAAATGCCCCATTCGTTATCGAGCATGGAGAGGTCGGAGTGGCAGATGCCGCAGTAGCGGACGGCGATTTCCACCTGGTCGGGGCGGAGTTCGCCCGGGTTGAAATCGTAGGGCTGGAGGGGGGCTTTGGCGGAGGTGGCGGCGAAGGCGTGGAACTGGCTCATGTCGTTGGCAGTGGTTGATTGTTTCGGACGCGAGATACGGCGCCCCGCACCGATGCGGGGAACGGCTCGTGGTACTACGAGCCCGCGGCGTCGTTGGATACGCTGCGGATGTCGGCGGCGATTCTTGATACGAAGTTGGGTGAGTGCACGAACTATTCGTGGTGACGATTTTGGGGCGAAGGAGGAGGGGGCGCGAACAGAGCTGGGCGCTTCCGAGGGTAACTTTAGGGAACGCGGCAAAGCCGCTGGGCGCCGTGTTTCAAACTCCCGAGCGGAGTCGGGAGCCACATTGTGGCGCTGCTGGCTGCACTTGTTCCATGGGAGTGATACGGGCGCCGGTCCGCGCCCTCCCGGTCGCGGCTACAGCCGCGCGAGCTTTCGGATTTCGCTCGCGTGGATTTGAGTGCGGAGGAAAATACGCGCCGTGAACACTGAATGGCAGCAGCGCTACGAGACAAACGACACGCCGTGGGAGAAGGGAGCACCTCATCCGGGGCTGGTGGAGTTTTTGAAAAAGAGTCCGGTGCGCGGGCGGGTGCTGGTACCGGGATGCGGGACGGGACATGATGTGCGGGCGTTGGCGGCGACGGCGGACGAAGTGGTGGGCGTGGATATCGCGCCGGGGGCGATTGCGGCGGCGAAGCAGCATCCGGAGGTGGGCGGGGAACGGTTTCTGGTGGCCGATTTGTTTGCGCTGCCGGCGGGAATGCGGGGGGCGTTTGACTGGGTGTTTGAGCACACCTGCTTTTGCGCGATCGATCCGGCGCAGCGCGGGAACTATGTGCGCGCGGTGGCGTCGGCACTGGTGCCGGGCGGGCATTTGCTGGCGATTTTCTTTTTGAATCCGGATATGGATCCGGGAGAGCAGGGGCCGCCGTTTGGGGTGACGCCGGGGGAGCTGGCGGAGTTGTTTGGGGAGGGCTTTGAGCTGCTGGGGGAATGGGAGCCGGCGGGGACGTACAAGGGGCGTGAAGGAAGGGAAAGGTTTCGGTTGTTGCGGAAGCGGGAGGAAGGGTGAAATTCGAGAGTTCGGGATGTTAGCCCGCGACCTTCCGGTCGCAGCTACATTACATCCGCCTTGTGCGACTGCTTACGGCGATGTTCGTTGTGAGTATGGACCACAAACTTGAAGCGGGGCTGGAGAAGGCCGCGATTGCGACGGCGGAGCGGCATTTGTTTTTGTGCATGGGGCCGGATTGCTGCACGCGCCAGGAGGCGGAGGAGCTGTGGGAGGTGGTGAAGAAGCGGATCAAGCAAACGGGGGTGAAGGCGATGCGGACGAAGGCGGAGTGCTTCCGCATTTGCACGGGTGGGCCCTGGATGGTGGTTTATCCGGAGGGGGTGTGGTACGGGGAGATGAATGAGAAGCGGTTTGAACGCGTGCTGGAGGAACATCTCATCGGGGGGAAGCCGGTGCAGGAGTGGGTGGTGGCGCGGAATGCGCTGGGATGCGGGGGGGAATGACGAATGACGAATGACGAATGACGAATGACGAATGACGAATGACGAGGCGCGTTCGAGCAGTCGGCGATCAGTTCGGAGTTCCACCTTTAGGCGGCGAGCGCGTGTTTCCAAAAACGCGAAGACGAATGGGCGCGCCGTTGTTGGCCGCTAACGGCGCTCTGACTCCACAGCACGCCGGTAGAGGCACACGCTCGCCGCCTAAAGGCGGAACTCCGAACTGATCCAGCGACGCTCGCGCCGGGCATTGAATGCTGAATACTGAAAACTCAATGCTTCGTCCCAGAATGGGAGCAGGAGCGGCTCGATCTCAATTGCCGCCAGACAAAGAGAAATAAAGTGGCTACCGCAGGCGGACGAAATCGCGGAGGAATTGAAACCAGATGTAGATGAGGCCGCGCCAAGTGTAGCGGATTTCGCCGTCGGAATGTTTGCGGAGGATGCCAGCGGTGAGATTGTGCGCGATTTGAGAGCGCTGCTCGGCGTGGAGTTGCTCGGCGAGTTGCTCGGGCTCGGAGGGCTGGAGATCGTCGGCGGCAATGCCGCGGTTCTCCAGGAAGTGGCGGTGGCTATCAAGGAGCTGGATGAAGGTTTTGTCGCTGCTCTCGCGGTTGATGCACCACTCGGGGGAGAGCTTGAGATTCAGCGAGAAGGGGTAATTCCAGGTGGTATAGATGGTGCCATCGGCGGCGCGGGAGATGAGGCGCAGATAGTAGAAGGCGAACTGCTCCTGCTCCACGAGGCAGATGGCGGCCTGCACCCGTTCGTTGGGCTTGTGGAAGATGCGGAAGAACTGCTGCGCCTCGTCCCACTCGCGGCCAAGGTCTTCGAGATGCTCAAAGCCCTCGCCCTCGATCTCGCTGGTCAGCTCGTCGAGTGCGGGGAAAAATTCGCGGTGCGGGGGCGACTTGTGACGGAGGGATTTTTCCACGGGCATGGAGATCTTACGCACGCGCGTGATGAGATCGTACCACGGCCACACGAGCCAGAAGCTGACGAACAGCAGGCCCATCGGCCACCAGCCGGAAGCGAACCAACCGATGAGGAAGGAGGTGGAGAGAAAGCCGAGGATGGAGAGTTTCCGCAGGACGATGGAGTTCGTGTTACGCAGCGAGAGGCTGAGCACGAAGATGCCGGCGGTGAGCAGGATTTCAAACATGCCGGCTACGGTGAAAGGCCGTGCTCCTTCACGAAGGCGGCGAGTTCATCGGGGCCAAAGTCGGGCAGGACGTTGCCGTCTTCGGTTTGGAGCGTGGGGGTCTTGGTCTGGCCGGAAATCTTCTTCATCTCGGCGTAGTCGGCCGCATTCGCCTCGACGTCGACGAGCTGATACTTATAGCCGCGGGAATCGAGCCACTCCCGGGCTGCGACGCACCAAGGGCACCAGACTTTGACGAAAAGCTTCATTTAGATGGGGCGGGTTTCGCGGGGGCTTTCGCGGGCGCTTTGGCGGGTTCCGCCGGAGGGCTGGCCTTGCCGGGATCGGCGGGCGGCGTGGGCTTGGGGGCTTCCGCCGGGGCCGCGGGCTTGGGACCCTCGGCAGGGTTTACCTTGGGCGGCTGGGTTTCGCCGGTCGCTTCCGCCTGAGAGCGCCAGCGCGCACTGAAACCGTTGATGTAGGTGTTCACGTTGGCCCGATAGCTGGCGACGGCGGTGGGCAGGTCTTTGTCGGCTACGAGGCGCGTCTTGGCGGCAGGCAGGACGAAAGAGGCGGAGGCGAGCTGCAGGATAACGACGGTGTGCTGCTGCTTATAGGCGACGACGGGGAAGCAATCGCCTTTATCCATCTGCCACTTCGAGCCGTCAGAGAGCTCCACGGCGGAGCCTTCCAGCAGCGTGGCGTACAGGATGACGTGTTCGCCAGCAGAAGCAGGCAGGACCGCGGCCACCAGGAGCAGGAATGCAACAATCGTTTTCAAGCCGGGGCGACTATGCGCAGGAAATGGCGGTGTCGCAATGCCGAAAGGCAGTCGAGCGGCGGGGCGGAGTTACCACAAAGAACACAGAAGGCACAAAGGACACGGAGAAGGAAAGGCATCCTCTATTTACCGCAGATGACGCTGATAACCCAGATCGCGCAGATGAGAATGGACCGTGGATGGCGCGGATGGGCGCAGCTACATTATTTCCCGGCGACAGCGGGGTTTAACCTTTGCGGGCATACCATCGCACCGCCTCGGCGAGGCCCTCGGCGACGGTGATGGTGGGCTCGAAGCCAAGTTCGGCGCGGGCTTTGGAGATATCGGCGGAGGAATGGCGGATGTCGCCGGCGCGCGTTGGGCCTTGATGCGGGGGCTTGGGCTGCGTGGCGGGATTCACCGCCTGGAGGTTTTCGCCGATCATCCGATGCAACTCGAGCAGCGTGGTGCTGCCGCCGAGGGCCACGTTATAGACGGCGCCCGCGGTTTTCTTATCGGTGGCCATGCCGGCGAGGATGTTTGCCTGGACGACGTTGGCGACGGGGCAGAAATCGCGGGTCTGCAGGCCGTCGCCGTGCACGGTGCAAGTGCCGCCGGCGACCAGGGTGGAAATCCAGAGCGGGACCACCGCCGCGTAGCCGCCATAAGGATTTTGGCGGGGGCCGAAGACATTGAAATAGCGGAGCCCGACGGTGTGCAGGCCATAATGCTGGGCAAAGAGCCAGGCGTAGTGCTCGTCCATCAGCTTGCTGGCGCCGTAGGGCGACATGGGCTTGCCGATGCGCTCCTCTTTTTGCGGCATGGTGGCATCGTCGCCATACACGGCGGCGCTGCTGGCGTAGACGAAATTACGGACGCCGGCGTCGCGCGCGGCGAGCATGAGGTTGAGGGAGCCGGTGACGTTCGTCTCGTGGCAGAAGAGGGGGTCATCGATGCTCTCGGGCACGGAGATGAAGCCGGCTTCGTGCAGGACCACATCGGCTCCGGCGCAGGCGGCGCGGCAGCTGATAAGATCGGTGACGTCCGCCTGGAGGAGGGAGAAGCGCTCCCAAGCGTCGCGGCCTACCTTGTCGAGGCAATCGTCGAGGTTGCGCTGGCAGCCGGTGCGGAAGTTATCGAGACCGACGACGCGCTGCCCGAGGCCGAGGAGGGTTTCCACCAGATGGGAGCCGATGAAGCCGGCGCACCCTGTGACCACCCATTTGCGAGGATGGGAGCGCAGGGATTCCGTGGCAGCGGCGTAGGCGGTGGACATTCGGCAGCGGATGTACGAGGAACCCGTGCGGGGGACAAGTGCGGCAAGGTGACAAGTGGTTTGCCCGGCTATCGGGCGGCTCTCTGAGCGGGACTACGGGAGTTTGTTGATCGTGCTGCCGATGGTGGTCTGGATCGGAGTGCCGTCGGCGGCGCGCAGGTTGAGTTTGATTTCCATCTGCATCGCCGGCTGCAGGCCGGGGATGGTGAGGGTGACGGTCTTGCCGTCGGACGAGAGGGTGGCGGCTTTCACGTCCAGCGTGTCGCGGCCTTTCTCGGTCGGGTTGGAGAGTTTGAAGTCCGGCGAGCCGTAGGTGCTCCACCATTTATAATTGTACGCCTGCACGCCGAAGCTGCCGGGGTCATTGGCCTCCGCCGTGGCGAGCGGCTCGGGGAACGTGATGGTGATTTGGTCCTTCTTTGCATGCAGCTCCGTGGGCAGGCGTAGCGGCTGGCCAGTGTAGCGGACGCGCTGGAAACAGCCGTCTTTGATCGCGTTGGTCTGCCAGCCTTTGAGGCCCACGACGTAAAGCTGCCCATCCTTCGGGTTGAAGCGCGGGCGCATGATGCCGGAGGCAAACTTGAGCGGCAGCGAGATGGCGCCACCCTGCGCGATGCCGTCCACCTTTTCGTCGAGGATCGCGAGCAGCGCCGACTTGCCGTAGGACGTGGAGAGCAGGTGGCCATCGAGGGGGCCCCACTTGCCACCGCCCGTCGCCCACACTTGGCCGCCGGTGGAACTGTCCATCGTCATGGGAATCCAGCAGATGGGCGGATCGAAGGTGGCGGGTGCCGGGGCCTTGGCATCGACGCGCGGATCGGCGACGTGACCGTAGAAACCGCCGGGCTTCACGAGGCTCACTTTGCTGGAAGGCGTCCAGTGCCCCTGGTTGTCGCCCACGGCGATTTCGTCGTGCGGGCCCACCGTCATGCCATTCGGCGCGCGGAAGCCGGTGGCGACGATGTCCGTCTTGAGGCCATCGGGCGAGACGCGGAAGACGGAGGCGTGCCAGTCGCGCTTGGCGCCGAGCTGATTGCCGCCCACCACGTAGTAAAAGTTGCCTTTGCTGTCGGTTTGCAAATCGAAGGCGAAGGCGTGGTAGCTCGGGTAGAGGATGCGGTCGCTGTTGAAGCACTCGTAAAAATCGGCCTCGCCATCGTTGTTCAGATCGTGGAGGCGCGTGATTTGGTCGCGCCCGTGGACGTAGACGACGTCTTTCACGATCCGCAGGCCCATGGGCTCGTAGAGGCCAGCGGCGAAGCGCTTCCACGTGACCTGATCGAGTTTCGCATCGAGGCCGGAGACGATCCAGACGTCGCCATTCAGCGTGCAGACGGCGGCGCGGCCATCGGAGAAGAAATCGACCGCGGAGAGCCGCATCCAGGATTTCCACGGATTCGCTTCCGGAACGGGGATGGTGTCGACGGTGTAAGCGCCCTTGTTGTCGCCGAGCGTGCCGGGGGCGGTGATGACGTCGGGCCAGCGGGCGGGGCCGCCTTTGGTGAGCGGGGGCAGATCGATCAAAGGTCCGAGGTTTGGAGCAACATGCACCTTCGTTCCCGCGGGGTCCGTAGGCGTCGTGCCCACGGTAAATTGTAGAACGCCCTGGTGCGCCGGAAAGGTAATGGCCAAACCCGCGCCACCTTTGCGAAACGCCAGCTTGCCAACATTGGGGCCCATTCCGGACTCCGACAAACTGAGCTCGGCGTTGGTCATGGATAGTCGCAAGACCATCGGCTTCTGAGATGGCCCGACGGTGAAGTTGCGCAAAAAGACTGGTTTGCCTTGGTCTCGAAGAAAGTCGGGCGATTCCAGGATGTCGCAGCCGCCGACCTCGTAGGAAAGAATCACGCGATTGCCGTTGAGATAGTGCCCTTTGAAATGGCCCAACGATTTCGGAATGGGCCCGGCCTTCGCGGGCCGCGGATCATCGACCGAATCATCCAGCACCCATGCGGGCGCGTCCATGGTGCGAAAGATCATGTCGCCCGCGATTTCCCCCGCGCCCGAACCATCGCCTTTGTAAGTGCCGATATTGGTTTTGCTGAGCTTCAGGAAGCCTCCGGTCCAGCCGGCGGCCATGCGGAGCGTGTCAGTGTCGAAGCAGACGTAGCCCTCGTCTTTTTCGCCGAGCTTAATAATGAGCCCTTTGGAAGCCACGTGTTTGGGCAGGCCGCCGGCGGCTTCCTTGGCGCCGGGAGTGGCCGGGGGAGCATCCACGCTGTAGCTGAGGACCGGGCCGTATTGCATCTCAGAGCCTTTGGTCGGGGGCTTGATGCCGGCGGCGGCGCGGGCCTTGGCGGCCTCCTCGTCCTCCACGGCGTGCAGAAGGGTGGTGGTGAAGACGAGGGTGCAGGCGGCGGCGAGGAGGGAAGTGAAATGGAAGGAGCGGGTGGGCATTCGGAGAAGGATGTAGGGGGAATGAATGAAGGGGACAAGAGTGGGGTGCTGACAGGTGGAGGAACGGTGCCTGTGCACATGCCGGCCTCACGGGCCTTGGCTTCAGGAGAAGACGACTGGGACGATAAACATGCCGCGCCTCGGGCGCTCCACTGCGCGTAATTCAGGTTGTAACGGACTCGCAGGGAGTGCTCGGAGGGGCTGCCCGAAGAATGGGCGTGGGTTTGGGCGCTCCTCTACCCCGTAAACTGCATCTCCGCCAATTTCCGGTAGGTGCCGTCGGGGCGTTGCATGAGTTCCTCGTGGGTGCCGGCCTCGGTAATTTCGCCGCCTTGCAAGACGTAGATGCGGTCGCACTTGCGCACGGTGGCGAGGCGATGGGCGATGATGAGGGCGGTGCGGCCGGCGAGGAGGGTATCGAGGGCTTGCTGGATGAGGGCTTCGCTCTCGCTATCGAGCGAGCTGGTGGCCTCGTCGAGCAGGAGCAGGCCGGGGTCGCGGAGGAAGGCGCGGGCGATGGCCACGCGCTGGCGCTGGCCGCCGCTGAGCTTCACGCCGCGCTCGCCCACGATGGCGTCGTAGCCTTCGGGGAAGCGTTCGATGAACTCGGCGCAGTTGGCGCGGCGCGCGGCATCGTGGATTTCGTCCTCGGTGGCGCCGGGGCGCCCGTAGGCGATGTTTTCACGGATGGTGCCGCCGAAGAGCAGCACCTCCTGCGGCACCATGGCCATCCGGGCGCGCAGCGCACCGAGGCCGAGCGACATGGCATCGATGCCATCGAGCAGGATCTTGCCGGAGTCTGGATCGTAAAAGCGCAGGAGCAGGGAGACGACCGTGCTTTTCCCTGCGCCGCTCGGGCCGACGAGGGCGATGCGCTCGCCGGGTTTCGCCTCGAGCGTGATGCCGCGGAGCACCGGAAGATCGGGGCGCGAGGGATAGCGGAAGCAGACTTGATCGAACGAGACGGCCGCGGGGGCGGAAGAGGTTTTGACGGGAGCCGCCGCGCTCGCCGCGGATTCCTGCGGTTCGGGGATGGCGTCCATCAGCTCGCGCACGCGGTGCGAAGCGCCCACGCTTTTTTGCCAGGCGGCGATGACTTCCGCGACGCTGCCCACGCCGCCGCCAATGAAGAGCGTGTAGAGCGTAAACTGGGTGAGTTCGCCGTGGGTGAGCTGCCCGGATTTCATGAGCCGCGCCCCATACCAGAGCACGAGCACGATGGCGCCGAAGATGCCGAAGATGATGAAGGCGATCAGCGCCGCGCGGAAGCGAGCGCCGCGCAGGACTTGGGCGAGATAGCCATCCATGGCGGATTCGTAGCGCCCGGTCTCGAAGCGCTCGTTGCCGAAGGCTTTCACGGTCGCGATGCCTTGCAAGGTTTCCTCCACCACGGTGGCCGCGCCGGCGAGCTGGTCCTGCGCCTTGCGCCAGATCTTGCGCACGCTGCGGCCGAAGAGGACGGCGAGCGCCACGAGCACGGGGAAGGAGCCGAGCATAAGCCCGGCGAGGGAGGGCGAGGTGAGGAAGATGGCCACCATGCCGCCGACGAGCAGCATTCCCTGGCGGAGGGCCTGGGGAATGGCCTGGCAATAAAAGTCATCGAGCTGGCTCATGTCGTTCCCCAGGCGGCTGGTGAGCTCGCCCACGCGGTGCTCGCCGTGAAACTTCATGGGCAGGTTGATGAGGCGATGATACAGCCGCAGGCGGAGAGAGGTCACGGCGCGCTGGCCGATGCTGTTAAAGGTGAGGCTGGAAAAAAAAGTGAGGAGGGCTTGGGCGGCCAGGGTGCAGACGAGGAAGAGGGCCGCGGCGTTGAGCGACAACTGCCGGGTGGGGGCGACGACCTTGATGCTGGGCAGGGCGGCATCCACCAGCTGGCGCATCAGAAATGGGAAAAGAAGGCCGAAGGCCATGGAGACCAATTGGGCGCATACGGCCCCGGCAAAAGCCCGCCGCCACGGATGCAGCGGCGCAAGCAGCTCACGCAGTTCTATTTTCTTTTCCACCACGGGAGGAAAGGGAAGGGGGCTGGGCATTTCAACGACCAATCACGAGGAGATCACGAGATCTGTGGGCAACTCCTTGGCGGCGTGACGCTCGGTGGCACGCGGGGTTCATCTCATGGAAGCGCGGCGCGGAGCGTCACGCCACCAAGCCGCGGCATTCGCGCTTGCGCTGGTCGGGAAGGCGGAACAGCGTGTCTTTCCACCGTCACGCAACTGCTTCCAACTATCCCCTTTTATCTACACCGATCGCCCTGTTACCCTTCCCCGCTATTGAATGAAAGAGCCCAGCTATCGAACTCGATTGGCCGCGAGCGCGGAAGATCTCCGCGCCGCGCAGCATTTGCGCTTCGAGGTTTTCAACGTTGAACTGCACGAGGGACTGAAAGAGAGCTGGAGCACCGAGCTCGACGCCGATCGTTTCGACGACGCGTGCGATCACCTTCTCATCGAGCACACCACCACGAACCAAATCGTGGGCACCTACCGCCTGCAAACGGGCCCCATGGCCGCGGCCAAGCACGGCTACTATAGCGCGCAGGAATTCGATTTTGCGCCGTACGAGCCGCATCGTGGGCGACTCGTGGAGTTGGGGCGCGCCTGTGTGCACGAAGACTTCCGGAAGATGAATGTGCTGAATATGCTCTGGCGCGGGATTATTGACTACGCTTCGGAGCGGGGGGCCCGCTATCTCATTGGGTGCAGTTCGCTCACGTCTCAGGACCCGGCCCTGGGGCATGCGATGTATGCGAAGATGAGCCCTTCGCTCGCGCCGCAGGAATTTCTCACCGTTCCCCTGCCAGAATATCTCCTGCCGCCGGCCGAGCCGCAGGCGGATTGCCCGGAGCCGCCGCGTCTGCTGCGCGCGTACCTCGCCGTGGGAGCAAAAATCTGCGGTCCGCCGGCGCTCGATCAGGAATTTGGCACCATCGATTTTCTCACGCTGCTCGATCTCGAGGCGCTGCCGGCGGCCGTGCACAATCGCTTCCTGGCGTGAGGAAGCATGGATGCCGGGACAACCCGGGAGTTAAAGAACCGGGGGATGAGAGTGGAGGGAAGAGGGCTTTGGACTCATCCTCGTAATGCACGCTTATTTTGGACTACGGATGACGCGGACGGCATGGATAGTCCGGAATGGAAGTCTCTCGGGGGGACGCGCGCGCGGGAACGTCGGCAAGGTGCCGGTCCGTCCGAATGCTGCTGGTTACCTCCAACCGTCGATTCCACTTTCAATGCCATGAGCGCGCTCGTCGTTCTGCTGCGGACCATTTTGCGGGTGGCGGTGTATCCGCTGCTCTCGGTGTGCACTTTTTTGGACTACTGGTTTTCCGGGGCCTCGCGGTCGCTGCTCGAGCGGGTCCAGTGGCTGCAACGGTGTGCGCGGCTGCATGCGAAGTGGTTTGGGATGCGGGTGCGAGTGCATGGGACCATTCCTACGGGCGGGCTGGTGGTGGCGAATCATCTCGGGTACCTGGATATCGTGGGACTGGCGGCCACGGGGCGATTTGCCTTTGTTTCCAAGGCGGAGGTGGCGGATTGGCCCGTCTTCGGCGCGTATGCCCGCCTGGGGGCGACGATCTTTGTGAATCGCGAGCAGCGCGGTGCGGTGGGGAATGTGGGGGAACAAATGGGCGGCCATCTCCAAGAGGGCGTGGCCATCGTGCTTTTTCCGGAAGGCACGAGCACGGGAGGCGACCGCGTGCTGCCCTTTATGAGCAGCCTGCTGGAGCCGGTGGTGAAGCTGGGATGCCCCGTGACCTCCTGCGGGCTGCGTTATTCCATGAAGGATGGAAGCGTGGCGGATGAAATCGCCTACTGGAGAGACATGGCCTTTGGCCCGCATCTCCTGAATCTGCTGGGGAAAACGGGCTTTATACTGGATGTGTACTTTGGGGAGGCATCGGTGCGGAAAGCAGACCGCAAGGCGCTCGCGCGAGAGCTACGGGCGGAGGTATGCGGGCTGGCGGTGCTGCCGGAGGGGACCCGGGGCAGCTGAGGATCATGGGGCCGGGCGGCGGGAGCCGCGCCTTTTTCCTTTTGGGACGACACCCTCGGGCCAGGGAGAGAGACCGAAAAACAGATCGTTTTCGAAGGTGTAGTTCAGGCACCAATCGGCCGGCTCGGGAAATATGTAGATATGCTGAGGAACGGAAAATAGTGCGGCGCAGTGGTCCATGAGCACCGCGAGCGTCATGTGCAGCAGAAAGCTGAGATTATCGCCGAGGAAAACGATGGGGGCGTTGGGGTGGAGGCGGTGGCGTTGGCCCATCTCGGCGATGAATTCTCGGAATTCCGGGGCGCGCTTCTGGTAATAGAGATCCGGGTGGCGCCTCTCCTCCTCCGTCCTCGGAGGGCACGGAAGGAGGAAGTATCCAGGGACTTCGTCCCAGTTGATGCGATTGAAGCCAAAGGGAAAGCGCGGCGCGATGAGGGCAATCCCGCGCTGGAGGTCATCTGTTCGGCGCACCAAGCCGTCGCGCAGGGGGCCGGTGAGTTCCCGGAGGATTTCCGTATCATGAAAACTGCTCATGGAGGCGATTTTTGGCGGGTGCGATACAGGTCGCGAGGCACGTCGCCATCGCTTCAGTGCAGTTCCACCGCACACTGCCCCAGCCCGCCTCGGTAGTAATGGAACTGCACATTGGGATGCTCCGCGAGGAGGGACATGGGCACGCAGGGGTCGGCGAGGCCTTGGCTGATCATCAGAGCCGTGAGGCGCTGGCCGAAGGGGTTATCGTGGGCGCCGGCCTGCCAGATGCTCACTTTCTCGGCCCGCCAGGTTTCCACAGGGCCGACGGTGATGGCCATGGTGGGGACCAGGGCGATATTCCCGCCGCCGCTGGTGCGGGCATTTTGCGCGATGGTGAGAGGATGCAATTCCACGACCCGCGTCGGCAACTCGCGGTACTCAGCCACCGTGGGCGGCCGGGCCTTGAAATCCCCGCGGCGGGGGAGGGGATCATTGAAGGCCCAGTGTTTCACGTCGCCCTGACCGCCCTGCATCACGGCGCAGCGCACCCCGGAATCCCAGCTGGCGCGGTAGGAGGAGGTATCGGCCTTTGGGAAATGGAGATGTTCATCCGGCATGCGGAGACCTTTGCGGATGCGGGAGAAGCACAGCTCTCGGTCCGCACGCTCAAAGGAAAGCGGATGCGTCACCGGAACCTCGCGCCCAGTGGCAGGGTCAAACCACTCGTCCATGCCCCAAAAATGGCCGCTGCGCACCTTGAGGCTGAGTTCGTTTACCAGCCGGGCGACGAGAGGGAGCTGCTCCGTGGGGCCGATAGGGCCGCAGATGCCCACGGGGTTGTCATTCGTACTCTGGCGCCAGGCGGCGATGTATTCCAATGCCTCCGCGAGATAGAAATCCTCCAGGGAATCATACATCACCACCCGGAACCCGGGTCTACTGAGGCCGGCGAGTTGCTTGGGAGTGAGGGCGGCGGCATCGGCGATAAGGTCCGGCGGCAGGCAGGTGTAGTCCCACCAATCGGGCGAAATGCTGGAAGGGCGAAGGTTCATACGGGCAGGAATTGGAGGCGGGACCCTCTGAAATCTGAGGAGGAATGTAAATCCCAAGGCCAACGGGAGGCGGGGAACTGGCGGGAGGGCCGCGGGGAGCGCCGACTTTTAGTTGGCCATGCAAGACAGAGCGTGGAACGCCATTCTGTGATGGGCGAACATTAGGTTTGCGCCTTTAATCCTTCCACTGCCCACCTCGCCACATCCGGGGCCGTCCATTTCGGGTCGCCTGCATCGCGAGGAAGCGGTGCTTCTCGGAAAACTGAATTCCCGACGCGGGTGCCAGAAGGGATGACTCGCCGCAAAACGCCAAAAACACCCGAAAAGCGGCGCTTTTACGGTGGTTCCCCGGGGCACACTTGAAAAGCCCCCGAAAATTTCTCCGCCCGGGAACCGGCACTGGTACAAGATTCCAGCGCCCCGGGATCAAAAAAATGCAGAAAACCGTTGCGAGATTTCGAGACGCCGCTAGAACTCCCGCCCCGCAAACGAGCGGGGGTTGCCAAAGCAGCAACTGCGAAAAGCGAAGCGCAAGCCGAGCCCATCGCGCCGAAAACGAAAATCGAAAAAACTTCGAAAAAGTAGTAGACGGCAAAAAAGAAGCTGCTAAGGTAACCCTCCCGCTAGCAACCGGTAACGGAAGCGAAGGTAAGCGGGACTCGCCCCAAAAGGCGAGTGGTTCTAAAGCGTGTTTCGAGCGCTCACAAATCGCTTGGAATAGCTGAAGACCGGCCAGGGTCGTTTAAAAGCGGCGACGCGAAGTTGACGAAAAAGCAGCGAGAAAAAGTTGCAAAAGTAGTTGACGAAAAAGCGAAAGCTGCTAAAACGACCAACCCGCCAAAAACGGCGGACTCGCCACCGAAAAGGTGCAGCGAGGGGTTCTGAGAGCGCTGGGAAGCGCGATGTCCGAAGGTTTACAAAAACTCTCGGGTGTCTGCGTCCCTGGATGTCTCGACCGGAACGAGTTCTCTGACAGTTTGGTTTTCGAGTCCATCATTCACGATGGGAGATCGAGGTTCTTAAAAGGAACAGCGGTCGCCCTGATGCGAACTCAAAAACGGTCCATATTAAAGTAAGCAAAAATTGAATTGTGCGTTATACGTCAGTCTTTGAAGTAAACTAATTAATTGAAAAGATCGACACTTTGATTGGTCCCGACGCTTCGGCGAAGGACCAAGTAAAAGATGATTGGTCAGAAGTTGATTCGCTCATTAGCGAGTGAATCACAAACGCTCTATACGGAGAGTTTGATTCTGGCTCAGAACGAACGGTGGCGGCGTGGATAAGACATGCAAGTCGAACGGGACTTTCGGTGTAGCAATACATCGGAAGTTCAGTGGCGCAAGGGTGCGTAACACGTGGGCAATCTGCCCAGGGACGCGGGATAGCTCGGCGAAAGTCGAATTAATACCGCATAAGGCTATTGGGGACCTCCCCGAGACGCTAAAGACGGCGCAAGCTGTCATTCCTGGATGAGCCCGCGGCCTATCAGCTCGTTGGCGGGGTAACGGCCCACCAAGGCTATGACGGGTAGCTGGTCTGAGAGGACGACCAGCCACACTGGAACTGAGACACGGTCCAGACACCTACGGGTGGCAGCAGTCGAGAATTTTTCTCAATGGGGGAAACCCTG
>Ga0068853_100000198_pt1 | contig 42420 bp, 33 predicted proteins | sample KBSCornC32_FD_65655 | JGI IMG/M metagenome (GOLD analysis project Ga0068853, IMG submission 65655) | Corn rhizosphere microbial communities from Kellogg Biological Station, Michigan, USA - KBS Corn C3-2 | ecosystem: Host-associated > Plants > Roots > Rhizosphere > Soil ... | reverse complement strand
TGATTGCCGTGGGCACAGCGTCTGGCTGCTGCGCATCGTCGATGCGGACGCGGCCTTCGATCACCGACACCGTCACTTTGCCCCCTTCGCGGCGTACAGAGAATTTGGTGCCGAGCACTGTTACCGTCCGGCTTCCCGCATGAACCACGAATGGCCGCCCCGACAGATGCGCCACGTTGAAATAAGCTTCGCCGCGATCGAGCCATACCTCGCGATCGGGGCCGGTCATCGAACTTCGAACCACGCTGGCGGTGTTGAGTTCGACGATGCTGCCATCGACCAGCGGCACGACCTCGCGACCTCCGACGGGCGTCGCGAAGCGCGCCACGACTGTCACGGGATCAGCGCGCTTCGGCCCAAATACCAGGACACTGGTGACGACCAGAGCGACGAGAACGGCAGCAGCCGCCAGGGCACCAAGACGGCGCAATGGCGCGATATAAATCGATGAATCTGCCAGGGTGTCTCGGCCAAGCGCGCCAATGCGATCGGCTTCGCGCCAGCCATGCTCCAATCGCCAATATGCTGCTTTATGCGCCATCGATTCCTCGAGCCACGCATCAAACGCCGTCTGATCGGAGCTCGACCATTCGGGTTGCTCGCGCCGCGTCAGCCACAATGCGGCTGCGGCTTCGATACGTTCCGCGCGCCTCATCGACGCTGAAGCCTTATTCGGAGCCGGGAGTCGGTTCTGCGAACCTTCCCGCTGCCGCCGTTCATGAAGTCGACCAGCGCTCGCATGCCGAGCGTCAGTTGCCGTTCCACAGTATGGATGCTCACTCCAAGCCGCTCGGCGGTTTCCTTGGTCGTCAACTGCTCCACCTTCCGCAGCACGACCACTTCGCGACAGCGCCGCGGCAACGTGTCCAACCCCGCCCGCGCGCGTCGCAGGCGATCCCTGGCATCGAAGTGCCGCTCGGTAGCGAAAACGTCGGTCAGCTCGACATTTTCGAGATCGGCGATCAGTTCGAACGAAATGATCCGGGCTCGCGCGGCGCGGTTGATCAGGAGATGGCGCGCGATTGCGAACATGTAGGCCTGTGCATCCGTCGGCAAGCCCGAGCGGGCACCGCTCAAGGCGCGCTCATAAACGTCTTGCCGGAGTTCCACCACGTCCTCGCTGATGCGCCAATTGCGGCGAATGAATCGCGTCAGGGCAGCCTCGAGAGGAAGTATTTCCCGGCAAAACCAGGCGTTGAGTTCGGCATCAGCCACCATAACGCGATCGGGATTTCCGTTTCCTTATTCGCCTGCCCGGTTTTGACAAGCCACGTGCCATAACCCGTAACGCAAATCGTATTGCTGGAGAAATTCGCGAAGGACTTAATGGAAATCGGGCGCCCGACCGGATCAAGCCAATAGCAAAACACCGGGCTGATAACGCGCTAGCCGCCGCGCTCGCCGAACGGCGATCTTGTATCGCCGATGATATGTATGCCCTGCCGCTTTGGGGCGCTGCCATCCAAGGCGTTTTGCTCGTCAGGACCTTCCTGCTCGTGATGGGGGCTCTCTATCGTTCGGCAAGGCAATGATCGCGAGCCTTCCGTCGCAGCTCGACTTGTCGCCGCTAGCCGACCGCCGCCGACTGCCCGAAGCACGTAGTGGGCCCAGCGTTGCGCCCCGCGAAGCCGGCAATAATACGAGCCGCTTTATTGGCGCTCGCCGCATTCTATGCATATCGGGGCGAGGCAAATCCAACCGATGGGCGTCGATGAGTGGCTCAGCGGCGCGCTGTTCGCAATCGCTTCAATCCTCAGCGGCGGCGTTACCGCGCCGCCGCCTTGGTACTACCGGCCCCTGCCGGTCAGAACTTTATGCTGGTCTGGACGTAGAAAAGCCTGCCGATCGGCGAATAGGTCGAAACGTCGGCGGTGTTATCTGTATAGGCCGCGCTGGGCGTAAAAACGTTGGTCGATATCGGAGGCATACGGTCGAAGACGTCGTTCACGCCCCCCGCAATGGTGAAACCGCGCAGGAAAGCCGGCCCCGACTTTACCGTATATGCGGCACGCAGGTCGAAGGTCGTGTACGGCTTGATCCGGCCGGAAAAAGCAGTCGGCGGATTGCGCGCGGCATTGGTTTCATAGGTGATGCCACCAGCACCAAGGTCGCGAACAGCCGAAACGTAAGTGTTGGCGACCGTGAAATCGAACCCGCCGATCGTCCAGTCGAAACTGGTATAGGAACGGAATCGTGGCAGCACACCCTGGACGCCGGTGCCACCATTCGTAGCGGTGCCCGCATATTCGTAGAATTTCTGGCTGGGGAGTGCCTGGAATTTGTAACTCAGGAAGACTGCCATCGTCGAGTTAAAAGCAAAGGTTCCGGCCGACGTCGTGGGCATCGAATAGTCGACCGACCCATTGAGCGTTTGAACGCGGATCCCCCCCAGGTTGGTGAAACGATCGATCGCATAGACGTTGTTGTAGTTGGCGGGATCGGCAGCGAGGTAGGCGCGCAGGTCGCCCGGATTGGCGAACGGCGTTGCACCAGGCGATCCGGGGAAATTGCCCTTGGCGATGTTGTTGACGAACAACGACGCGGAGCCTTTCTGATTGACGTCGAGGAAGATGTTGCTGAAGCCGATGCCGCCGGGCAGGCCCCTTTCCTTCACGGACGAATAGTTGAGTTCCAGGCGCAAGCGCGGCACGAAACTCGGCTTGAATACAGCGCCGATCGAAAAGGACGTGGCCTTGGCGGGCTGGAGACTCGGATTGACGCCATCCTCGACCGGAGAGAGGCCGGCCGGCAAGCCAGGAAATGCCGCCGGGATGATACCAGGCCCCGCGAGACGAAAATTGACTGGCCCATATTCCTGATAGAGGGGCGGCGCGGTGAAGGACTTGGAGAAGGTTCCGCGAATGGTCAGCGATTTGTCAAACGGTTGCCAGAAGAAGCCCAGCTTGGGCACCATGGAATTGCCCGCATCGCTGTAATGCTCGTCGCGCAGCGCGCCGATCAGATCCAGCTCACGGAAACCGGGGATGCTGAAGTCGCGGCCGAAGATCGGTACACGCGCCTCGACAAAAGCGGACCAGATACCGCGCCCATTCGCCCCTACTGAACCGGCGGTGGCAGACGTGCATGGCACGGGGAAAGGATCGGCTTGCTGGCCACCATTCCAGGTAGCGCCGTTGGTCGTAAGCGTGCCGCCACTATTGCAGTAATTGGGATTGGCGTGAACGTACCCGATCGAATCGGGTGAACCGCTCAACGACTCTCTTCGATAGGCACCCCCGATGGCGATGCTGATCTTGCCGCCGGGCAAGCCCGCCAGCGTGCCGGTGATCTTGGCATCGACGGAATCGAGCTTGCTCACCGCTCGCAATTGCTCCGTCCCGAAGATGTGGGACAAGGTGGCCCGGCTGGGATTACGGGACAGCGCGTCGAGCGCCGGGACCAAAACCAGCGGGGCAGCAGGCGAGAAATAGGAATATACCTTGCTGAAGGTTCCGCCCGCCACGGGATTGCCGCTCGCATCATATCCCCCTGCGATCGCCAGCGCGACATTGGGCGTATAGATTACGTTCCTCTGCTGCTGGAACAGCGTTGCGCCGCTATGCACGTAAGCGGCCTCGTAATTCCATGACGGTCCGAGAAAGCCGAGATTGCCCTTTAGACCTACGGTCAGCCGGATACTCTCGGTCTTATTGTAATATTGCTTTGGATCGGCCGCGCTGCCGAAGGTAACGCCAGCCAGCGGCCCGGCAACCGGATTGAACGGCGAGCCCTGCGGCAGCGTCACGCCCATGGTGACCGGCTTGAACTGGGTAAAGCTGCGGTTCTCTGCCAGCTGGGCATCGCCGAACAGAGTTGCGGCGTCTCCCGCGAGATCAAGCGTGAAGGCGGCGTCGAACGCCTTTTGCTTCTGCTGCAATAGGATCGTCTGAAAACGCGCCAGATCATAGGTGCCACCGATCCCTGTCCCGGCAACAGCGATATTGCTGTTGGCGGTCGTCGGCGATGTCTGCGGCGACGTTAACGTCGGAAGATTGAGATAAGTCCCGTTTGCGACAAGCGCGGCGAAATTGGGCGCAGTCGCTGCGACACCGGTCGGATTGCGCTGCGAGGGGCTGGTCAGGCCGGAAGCAAGTACGCCGAACAGCCCGCCCGTCACGACCGAGCCCGGCACGGCCGTCGAGGTGCTGAAGAACGGCGACGTGAACCCCCGCTGGTTTTGGTAGAGAGGATCACTGTCCTGGGTGCTGCCGATCAGCGTGATGTTGAAGCCGGGGGTAAAATTGTGCCCGAAGACGAAGTCGACGCTGCGTTCGTTATAACCGTTCGCGCCGCCGTAGCGGGCATCGATCTGGCCGCCGTCATAATTATTTTTGAGAATGAAGTTGATCACACCACCGACGGCATCCGAACCATAGATCGCCGAGGCGCCATCGGTCAGCACTTCGACACGGTCGATCGCCGCGGCGGGGAATTGCGCGAGGTCGACGAATACTTTGCCGCCCAATCCGGCAATGGGGTTTACTGCGACGCGGCGCCCGTTGACGAGCACCAGCGTGTCGAGGTTGCGCAGTTGCGCCTGCGACCCACCCGCCGTGTTCTGGTTGGTATTGTTGGCGTTGCTGTTGCCAGTGTTGCTGCGGCCCGCGAAGGACGGAACCTGCTTGCGCACCAGCTCAAGCGCATTGTTCGCCACGCCGCCCTTCTCAACTGCATCACTCGAAATCAGGCTGACCGGAACCGCGACTTGGTCGGGCGTCGTCGGCAGCGCCGATCCGGTAATGACGATTTCGGGCTGCGTGCTGGCTTGGTCCGAATTGACGGGATCGCTGGGCGCATCCTTTGCTGCCGGCTTGGACGCCTCCTGAGCGGTGGCGGGTGCGGCTATCATGAGCCCTGATGCCAGCGCCGAGGTTATCGAAAGCCAGGTCTTCGATGTCGTAAAAATGCGGTCGTTCATGCCGTCCTCCCCTTCTTCGCCGGCAGCGGTGCCGCTTTGTCGTCGGTCACCGCGTGCGGGTATGCTTCCGTCGGCGGCTACCGCGCCGCAATCGAGTACCAGAGTACTTTCCCCATCGCCTTGGTCTCGCCCGGCGACGCAGCGATCCACAGGCGTGACTGGGCGGAATCGAATATCGCGGTCTTGGCGCCAGGCAGCGTTCGCACTTCGGCAACATCGCGATATTTGTTCGCGCCATCCTGTTCGATCACGCTTGTATAGCCTTGGCCGCCCGCCACGTAGATGCGGCGATTGACAGCGTCCCATGCGACCTCATCGGTTCGTTCGGGTGCGGCGAACGCGGCTACCGTCGCCCCGCTGTCGGCATTAAGCACGAGCAGCTTGCCTGGTTTGCGCGTCACGACGAACAAGCGATGGGTCTTCTCGTCGATTGCAATGGGCGCGTTCTGCTCGGCCTCCTTTATCGGCCATCTTTTCATGATGCGACCGGATGCCTTGTCGACTACTGCCAGATAATTCTTGTCGGTGACATTGACGTAAAGGAACGGTCCGGATTGCTCGACGGCCATTGCCTCGACGTGGTCGGCATCGAAATGAACACTCTTGATGATGTTTCCGGTTTTCGGATCGATCTCGATCAGATTGCTATCCTTCTGGGGCACGTCCTTGCCGCCAGTAACAATCCACAGGTGTCCGGTGCCGGCGTCGAACCCGATCGAATCGGCGCCCTTGGGCAAGGCATAGGTTCGCTTGATCGCAAACGTGTCGGCATCGAGCACCGGCGAGGGTTTGTCGCCGTCGATGACCAGCAGTTCATTGCTCGCCGGCATGTAGAAGACGCTGTGTGGCGTGCCGAAACCCTTCAGGCGCTTGATGAGCGCCCCGGTCTTGAGGTCCAGCGTTTCGAGCTCGGCACTTTCTTCGCCCGCGAGGAACAAGCGTCCGCCCCTGGCATCGATCGCGAAGTGATCGAAGTCACCGGTGTAGCCGGGAAGATCGGTCGAGCCGGCGAACGTCAGCGGCCCGCCTGAACCTGGCTGGCTGCCCGCCGCTTCAGTGGCGGTGTTCTGGTCGCTGCTACTGGCAGCCGGTTGCGCGGTGTGACAACCCGCGAGCAGTAGCGCCAGGGGGCCGGCGGCGACGATTGCGCGGTGGACAAAGAATGTGGTCATAAGAACTCCGACGGGATCAGCGAACTGGCTGGAACAACACAGCATTGCTGGCGATGGCCTTGGCAACTTCGTCGCGGATCGCGAGGCCGCGCTTGTGGATCGCTTGCTTGTCGCCGCCGTTATAGCTGAATACCAAGCCAAGGGCGCCGATCCGCGTGCCGCCAGCGTCCAGCAGCGGGAGTTCGGTTTCGAAACGATCATTGTCGCCGCCGACTTCGAGATTGGTTTCTCCCTTATCGATGACGCGCAGATCGTCCTCGTCGGCGGCCTTGCCGATACGGCCGATATTGGATCCGATGATCACGTTCGTGGTCGCGCCCGGCGGCGTTGCATGAATCATCATGACCAGCAGTTCGGGATGACGAGCTATCGTCCGCTCGGTGAGAAGCTGCGCGAAGGTGCGGCCGGTATAGGCTGAGCTATACGGATAGGGATCGACCGCATTCTTGGTGCTCAGCGTCGCGCGGGCCACGTCGTCGGCGATTGCGCGGGCCGTCGTCACCATCGGCTTGGTCGACATTCCGGCACGATAGGCAAAGCTGATTACCATCGTCCCGAGCCGGTGGCCCGAATTGCTCTTGAATGCTGTCCGGACAACGAAGTGCCGGCGGTCCGCGGTAATTGCATTGCCGAGGCTGAGATCGGGATTGGCCACTTTGGTGAACACGTACCGGGCGCCGCGCGTGGAGCCGAGCACGACGACCTCCTTGCCGGCGTCGCGCGGGCCTTCGACGACGACCGACGTGATTCCGCGATGCCCCGCTTTCGCTCGTGTAAGCAGATGTTGAAGATAGGTCTGGCCTCCGACGACCGGCGGTACGTCATCATCCGCCAATGCCGGGCCCAACGTGGCGATCGTTGCCGACAGTAAGAATGCGGTCAGCCGCAGTACCATGTACCCTCTCCGTTTCAATCGCGGCGCACATCGCCGTCGACGCAAAGGGAAAACCGCCATCGCCGCAGCGGCAAGGTCTATTCGACTTTCTAAACTCGATTTAATGTGAAGGGGATTTCATCAAGCACAAAGGCCCGCAGGAATGGGCCGCATTTTACCGGATCGCAGCAATCTGCAAATTTCATGAATTTAATCTTTGCGCCGCACTTCCCTTGATCAGTTTTTGCCTAGGGGCTCCAGAGAGCGCCGGCGGCGCGAGCACGGCGCGACATCCGCGCTCGACATCGTCGAAATGTAACGCCAGGCCATGCAACCGAGCGATCGCGCTTACCAATGGCAGACCAAGTCCGAGACCGGGCAGACCGCGCGAACGACTGCCACGCTCGAAGCGCAATTGGAGCTTGTCGCGATCGAGCGCGTCAATGCCGCATCCGTCATCGGTGATCGAAACAACGGGGCCATCCTGCAGTTCGACCCGGATATGTCCTCCCTCGGGCGTATATTTGATCGCATTGTCGATGAGATTGCCAAACGCTTCGAAAAGTAGGTCCATATCGCCGCTGATAATGGTCCCGTTACCGCCAATGGCTGGCGGGTCGAGAGACAGGTGAATCGATTTCTCGTCGGCGGCCGGCTCATAATATTCGACCGCGTCCGCGGCGATCTGGACCAGGTCGACCTCGCGGAAAAGGGCGCGGCGCGCTCCGTCCTCGACCTCCGAAATCCGCAGCAACGCGGCGAACGTTCGCAGCATGAGGTTAACCTCGGCGACCGCATGTTCGATTTCGGCCGACCGTTCGACATCGGACAAGTTGCGGCGATTGGCGCGTTCGAGACCGGCGAGAAGTCTTGTCAGCGGCGTACGCAAATCGTGCGCCACGCTGTCGCAGACGCCCTTGACCTCCCCCATCAACCGCTCGATCTGGTCAAGCATGGCATTGACCACACGCACCAGCCGATCGGTCTCGTCATTGGTGCCTCGCAAAGGAAGCCGGCCGCTCAGGTCGCCCTGAGTGATCCGCTCGATCGACCGGGTAAGGCCGTCGAACCGGCGCACGGATCCAACGCCGATCACTATCGCGCCGGCGACGCCGACGATCGTCATGAGCACGAGGCCTAGGAGCGTCCCTTCGAACAGTTCGTCGCGAAAATGCTGGAGTTCCTCGATATTGCGACTGACCACGATCAGACGGCCGTCCGGCAAGCGATGGATAAACGCGCGGTAGACGGTGTTTTCGTGCGAATTGTGCACATTGGTCTCAAAAAATGCCTCGGGCGACGGAACGGGCGTTGGAAGATGTTTGAGGTTTCCACCGATCCAGCGCCCGTCGGCGGTGAACAATCCGAATGGACGCCTGCTCGTGGGATCGGCGATATTGTGCTGGTCGAGAAAGGCGCCAATCTGGCGGAACGAGTTGCCGTCGAACGATCTCGCTTGATAGCGCATGCGCTCGTCGGGATTGCCTGACAAATAGCTCGACGTCGTGAAGTAGATCACCGTCACGAAGATCAGTGATGCGGAGCCGAACACGGCGGCAAAGAACAATGCGAGCCGAAAGCTTGTCGAACGACGAAGGTCGTTAAGCCTTGACAAGGCGGTACCCCGATCCGCGCACGGTCTCGATTGCTGAGGGCCTGCCCTGAAGCTCGAGCTTTCGTCTCAGCTTGGCGACGTGCACGTCGATCACATTGGTGCGGTCGTCGTAATGATACCCCCAGACGCCCTCGAAGATCATCGCGCGCGTCATGACGTCGCCAGGATGCCTCATGAAATGTTCGAGCAATTGATATTCGCGCGGCAGCAGATCGATCTCGCGTCCGGCTAGGCTCGCCTGGCGACGGTAAAGGTCGAGATGAAGCTCGCCGACGGACAATTCCATATCCTGGCTGCCATGCGCCGATCCACGTCGACGGATCAGCGCGTCTACGCGCGCTGTCAGTTCGATGAAATCAAATGGCTTGGTGAGGTAGTCGTCGCCACCCATTCGCAGCCCCCGTACGCGATCGGAGACTGCCGACAGGGCGCTCAGGATCAGCACCGGCGTGCTCACGCCGGTGCCCCTCAGAGCGGCAAGGACCTCCAGTCCGTTGAGCCCCCCAGGCAACATCCGGTCAAGGATGATCGTGTCATAGCGTGCCGTCTTCGCTTCGCGGACCGCTTCTATTCCGTCAACGACATGTGCGCTGCTCATTCCGTGATCGACAAGCGCGGCGCCGATCTCTCGCGCTGTCTTGATATCGTCTTCGACGATCAAGATGTGGGCCATTCCGCTCTCCTGCCCGGGTGCCCGTCGGCAGGGAACGAGCGCCTCAAGGTGCGCCAGCCTGAGCCGACGCACCACGACATTATCCGTCAAACGGCTTGGAGACAGCAATAGGTCGAACGACCGATGGGCTTCTCGGTGCCCCAGCGACGCCTAGAGGCGTATCTTGATCCCCCCTTCCAGCGTAGCGTCGTAATATTCGCGCTGGATTGGCCGGTTGCTGGTACCCTCGAAGAAGCGGAGCGGTGCGTTGGTCAGGTTCTTGGCATTGACATACACGCTGACATTGCGTGAGAAATCATAGCTGGCATTGGCGTCGAGTGTCAGGCGATGGTCCTGGAAGACGTCGAGCGCGCGGGTTCCGCCGACGCCGAACAGAACTTTCGACTCATATTGGCCTGAAAGCCGGACCTTGATCCCCCCTGCCTCGTAATAGATGGCCGCGTTGGCTGTATTCTTGAACGAACCGGGGAGCTGGACGCGCTCGCCGGCACGAATTTCGGCTCCGCTGTCGACATAAGCAGCGTTGGCGGCGATGCCGACGCCCTTGAGGCCGGGAATCTTGTAGTCGAGCCCGAGCTCGACGCCCCGGGCATGAGCCGGAGCATTCTCGAACGTGCTCAAAACCACCTTGCCTGGAATACCGGGATAGCTGGCTGACGTGTTGGTCCGCGCGACGATATAGTTCCGGAACTCTTTGTCGAACAGGCCGAACGAGAGGATGCCGTTGCCGGGCAGATAATATTCGACCGACAAGTCGAAATTGTGCCCGTAAGTGGGCTTGAGATTGGGATTACCGGTAGTGACCGTTCCACCGCCGACATCGATGCTTGACGATTGAATCGTCTGGTAGAAGCCCGGCCTCGCTATTCCGGTGGAATAGGTAGCGCGCGTGATCAGATTGGGCTGGATCGCGTAACGTAGCTGCAGGGTCGGAAAGACGTTGGTGTAACTGTGCCGGGCTGACGCCGGTACGTAGCTGACGGCTCCTGATACGTCGGTCACCTCAGAAAGGCCGCGATAAATCGCGCGCGTATTCTCAACGCGGACGCCGACGAGCAGCCCCAAGGGACCGAAATTCGCGCGGTACTGGGCATAGCCGGCGGCGACATTCTCGGTGTCGTCGAAATATCCTCCGGCGTTTCGAGAGATATCTCTGGCAAGGTTGGACGCCGTACGGACAAAAAGCGTCGGATGGGAAGCGAGAAACGCCTCGATCTTGCCCGGGTCGATCGTCTCACCGATCGCGTAGCGACCGTAGAAATCGTCTACGGATTGACCGGTTCCAAATTGCGCAAGATCTACCGCGGCACCGCTATAGGTATAAGTCGTGTTCAGCGGCGCCGCGACCTTGCGTCGATAGCGCAGCTTGCCACCGATCTTTAACTCATCGCCGTCGGCAAGATGAAGCGGGAAGGAGAGATTGGCCGCATAGGACCATTCGCGATCCTTGTCGGGTTCGACGGCATTGTTGATCGAATCGAGCGTGTAGTTCGCGCTGTCGGTAATACTCGGACCATTCACCACCTTGAAGCTGGGGTGATTGGGATCGCTGATATTGTCATAGGCGATGGTCAGCCCCGATGGGCCGGCGAACGTCGTGTTATAATCAAAGTGCTTGCCATAAGTCGCGCGCGAATACGCACCGAACCAATCGAAGGTCGCGGCACCGAAATGGTGCACGCCGCCCAGCTGGACGACGAGATTGCGATGGGTTTCGTCGTAATGGCGTAGCGTCTTCACGGTAGACGCATCGGTCGCGAAGAAGCCGTTGGCATTGGCCGGATCGGCGCTCAACGGATCGCCGAGGCCGTCGATCTCGAGTCGGTTGCGGCGACCGTCTTCATTATAGCCCGCCAAGCTCGCGCGCACGTAAACACGCTGGTCCGTATTGGGCGTGAAATCGAGCTCCCCTGAATAGCCGAAGCGCTTGCGGTTATATTGGTACTTGCGCAGTTCGAGCGCATCGAATGCCTTGTCGGGGCTGGTCGGTTGATTGTCGAGATAGGCCGCCTCGATATCGTCAAACGCCCGGCGATCATTGTAGAGGAATTGCGTCGCGATAAACGAGAAATTGGAACCACCGTCGGTGTTTCTGCCGCCGAACGGTGCGCCGATCACGACCTCGTCGCGATAAAGGCCGGTGCCGCTGAAGGTCTCAGCGCCACCGCCGAGCGTGATTTCAGCAAAGGCACGCTGGACACCGATCGCGGTTCGTGGCGTGAGTTCGACGGTGCCGCCCAGGCCTTCGGCATCGCGGTCAGGCAGACCGGTTTTGGTAACGACGATACGATCGATCGCGCCAATCGGCACGGTGTCGAACTCGACAGCCCGCCCCGCCGCGTTGAAGTAAGTCCCGCCCGGCTGGGTATTGAGCAGGACGACGCCACCAAAGGTCGCGCCGTTCAGGTTTCCATCAAGACCCCGGATATTCACGAACCGGCCCTCACCGGTATCGATCGACAGGGCCACTCCCGGGATCCGGCTGAGTGCTTCCGCGGCATTGACGTCGGGATATTTGGCAATCGTCTCGGCGGGCTGGATGTCGACGATGTTGGGCGCATCGCGCTGCTCGCTCCGCGCTGCATCGGCGCGGCGCGCGGTAACGATAATGTCGGGCTTCTTGGCGGCTTTCTCCTGCGCAGCGCTCGGTGTGGCCAGGAGCGCGATCGCGGAAGCGCTGACGAACAAAAGATAACGACCCGGCATGCAAATGCTCCCATCCCCGTTGAAGCGGCCGAAGGGGGCCGCCAGCGGCGCGTGCGCCGGGATTGTGACAGTTTGCTTGACGCTTCTGGCCGTCCGCCGGACATTGGCGAAATATAATGTTCGTTAGCATGGACCGGTGGCCGGCTATATTCTCGGGGCATATTACTGATGTACCGCGGAAAAATACCCGAACGGGCAGGCTCGATTTTGCAGCATCCGTCAGAGACAGGGCGTTTAGGCTAGCAGGCCGCGGTGTCCGCCGCGAAGCGAGTGTCGGTGCGCCCTCTGCTGTGATATTGGGACACGGTTCGAATCCGGTGCGGGAAGATGCTCGATCGACTCCTTTGCGGTTTGGGCCGGCACACGCCGGATGCCGAGACGATTGAATGGCGCAATTCGTCATCCGGGTCCGGATTCGACGTCACCTGCTGCCGGGTCTGCGGCATCGAATTGACCCGCCGCCCCGCGAGCAAATGGCGCGCGATCGCACTGAAAGACCGCTGATCGGCCAACCATTTTCCTTCTTGCAAAACGTCTGGTCAACTTTTCGGCGCTGGTCTGAAGCGGTCGGCGTCAGCGAAGCACATTCGCGGGAAACCGCGATTGCGGCTCACTCGACGATAGCGTGGAGAATCCAGTCGAGGCCAAGAACGGCCGCTGCGAGCACAATGCCCAGTGCAAATATGTGCCCCATGAATGGGATCGGCGACGGCACATCGGCCGCAATCTTCTGGTTAACCTCCTTCATAGCTCCCTCCTTTTGTTGGTCTCCCCCCAAGATGCGTGACTAGTTGAGTCTGTGCTCAACCTATCGCCGCGTCGGCGGGCGACGGTCGTTCGTGACCGCGCCAATATCCCGCCAGCTCTGCCGACGCGCATGGGGTGACAGTGAAAGAAACGGACTGGCACGTTCGATTATTGCTTCGCCCGCGTCGCTGAGGATGAATTGAGCGAACCGTCGCAGGGTCGCCTTGCATCGCATTTCGGGCGCGACCAGCAGGTCGACGGTACGTGCCAGCGGATAGGTTGCGGCACGGATAGTCTCCGCGGTCGCGGTTATCGCAGCACCACGATCATTCTTGGCGATGGGAACGACACGCACGCCCGCCTTCAGATGGCCCATACCCGTAAAACCAATGGCCAAGGGATCTGCGGCGACGCGATCCACCATGTCGGCTTCGGAGCCCGTCCCGCTAGTCGTTCGCCAGACTCCCGGCCGGCCCGGCAAGCTCAGCACCCGGCGGCGAATGGTAAGCGCACGCGCAGATTCGACGGACGACCAGGCTCCGCCGCCGATCAGGTGAACGGGCCTTCCCCGCCAAGCCTTCACCCCCAGCCCCGCCCAATCGCTCGTAACCGGTCCGCCGCGGCGGCGGGTGACCGAAAAGATCGCGTCAAGCTGACGGAAGCTAAGTCGGCGCACCGGATTGGTGGCATTCACGATGATGGCAACGGCATCCACATAGCCAAACCGATTCCAGGCACCGCCGGCGACCGGGATGACAATCGGCTCTTGTCCACTGTGCATGCGTCGGAAGGTAGCGAGATCGCGCTCCGCGATTTCCCGGGTCAGGAATGCGAAATCGGAATTGCCCTCGAGGAACGATTCGAGCGCGGGGTCGAGTGCCCCGACCGGGGGGCCGAACGGAGTAAGAAGCGACACCGGATAGCCCGGGTTTCGGCTCACGAATTCCTGCACCCAGGCGGAAACCAGGCCGCTTGCGATGATTGGCGCGCTCCCTTTCATGCCAGTGCCCGGACATTGATCGCCAGCGCCGGCGAGCGCCAGACTCAACGATAGCAGGGAAAGGCTCGAAATCATGGCACCAATAGGCCCCTATTCGACCAAGCCCGCTATATGTCATCCGACGGATGTGTAGCGCCATCGGCTGCATTGGCGGCTGTATCCTGCCTTCTATGCTCAGCGGCGATCCGGGCATCTCGGAGTTCAACAAGGGAGAGGATAATGCCAGACCCAGTTTCACGTCGTCGGCGTCTCGTCGTTACACTTGCCGCCGCAACAACGATCGGCCTCGGCGCTGCTGTCGCCTTTCAGCCGGCAAGTGCGCTCAAATACGCCAAACGCGAGCACAACATGAGGGCCGATCCCCGACTGCCGGTTTGGGTTCCTGGGCCGGTCGCCATCGAGCCGGAAGAAGAACTCCATGTCGTCGGCGCCGACGTCATGGATGAGATGACGCTCGGCTGGGTCAAGATGATGCGCAAGGCTTATCCACGCCTCAGCGTGACGATGGAAGCGCGGGCGTCGGGCTCGGGCGGACCTGGACTGACCAGCGGCGCAGGCGACCTCGCGCCGGTCGGGCGTGAACTGCTTCCGGCAGAGGCCGAAGCGTTCAAGGCCAAGTATGGATACGAAGCGACGCCGTTCCGCGTCGCCACGGGTAGTGTCGGGTCGCTCGGCAAGACCGCCGCATCGATCATCATGGTCGACAAGAACAACCCAATCAAATGCCTGAGCCTACAACAGCTCGACAGCATCTATTCGTCGACCCGCAATCGCGGCGGTCCCGATATTACCAACTGGGGTCAACTCGGATTGACCGGGGCGTGGGCCAACCGGCCGATCCATCTCTACGGCCTCAAATCGCCCAACGGAATCGAATGGTATTTCAAGATCAACGTCATGAACATGGGCAATTATCGCAACGGCATTCAGTTCACCAAGGGCAAGGGCTTCGAGCACGCCTTCAATGTCGCGGCCGACGATATGAAAGAGCATCCTGGGGGACTGACGTACGCGCTGCTCGCCAACATCACGCCCAACACGAGGGCCGTCGCTCTGTCGCAGAATCCGGGGGGGCCGTGCGTGATGCCGACCACGCAGACTGTCTATGATCACAGCTATCCGCTGAGCCGCTTCGTGTACATATATGTCAACCACAAACCCGGAACGACGCTGCCCGCGAAGATCAAGGAGTTCCTGAAGGCGGTCCTCAGCCGCGAGGGCCAGGAACAAGTGGCCGCCGACGGCGTCTATCTGCCGCTCCAGCCCAAAGTCGTGTCGGAAGAACTAGCGAAGCTCGCGACCATGTAATCGAAGCCGATCGTACAGAGGCGCGACCGATTACTGGTCGCGCTTTTTTTTGCCAAGCAGACATGGCGCCCCCATCGAGGTGTCATCGACCGGCGCGGTGGGACGCTTCCGATCCATGCCAAGCGTTGGCGCCGTATGAGGAAAGGGCCGCGAAAGTTGGCCGCAAGCCGGGCATCCCGCTGCGCGGCACGGCGCGACCCGGCCCGCTCCGCTCAACCCGCCCTGTGTGCTGGCTATCCTACGGGACACCCCTATCAGCGACTTTCCGCCTCTTGGATGATGTGGTGAACAATAGTCTCAAAAACAAAGCCGGCATTAACACCAAAAAATGTATTCGTAATTGCCAAAATGCATTGTTGATTTGCCACAATGACCGCATCGACGCGTTGATGGTCCCCCGATATCAGTGCAATTCTACTTGTACCTATTTTGCGAATCTCTTCGATGATGCTGCAATATGCCCGGGCAGGATTGCCGGCTTACCGCCAGTCACCGCTCCCCGAAGAGAGGCACTCGGAAGGTGAGATATGGTGACCAGGGAGGAACTTTATGCGCTGGCGCATATGGAGCGGGACCCGCAGCGTATTGTGAGTGGGATCGACCAACTGTCGGCGAGTAACGCCGAAGCCGACGTCGTGGCATGTATCAGGGCGCACGGACATCTGGCACGCCGGTTCAGATATTTCGACGGGCAAAGGGTGCGCGCAATCGTGGCGCGAGGAAAAATGATGCAGAGCGGAGCCATGGAGCGCGCGATCGCCGATCTCAGGGAAGATCTATCGATCTATGTCGATCAGGACATTTGAGTATAATCGATCGGGCGGGCCGATCCGTTAGCGGTCGCGATCGAGCAGCACGTACCGATCAGGCGCGCCGTATCCCGAGGCGCTGTTGTGCCCGCTTGCGGAGCGCAGCCGAACTCTGCGGCCGGCGGGAGGGGGTCAACCATCCCGGCAGCCACGCTCAAGATAAAGTAGGTCAGAAGTGCATGCGCGCCGTCATCGTCAGCAGGCGTGGCGTTCCGGGAACCAGCTGTATGTTGGCGGTGAACCCGGCGCTCTCGATATACCTGGCATCGAGCAGATTTGTGACCTTGAGGGTAAGGTCGAGATCGTTGTTCGCCTTGTAATAGAGACCGGCGTCGATCGTCGTGTAGGCCTTGAGTGGGAGCGTGCCATTTTCGGGACCTGATGCGATCGGATGGACTGGGAGCAGGCCGACGCGCTTACCGATATAGGAGACACCGAGGCCGAAGCCCAAATTGGCCAGCGGGCCATCCTTGATGTCGTAGCGACTCCAGAAATTGAATGCGTCGTCAGGCGAATTTGTCTGCCGCGCCCCTACTTGCTCAGCGATGTTCGAGGAGACCACACGCGCCTTAGTATGGGCATAACCACCAGTGATCTGCCAGCCAGGCAATGGTGTTGCGTTGACCTCGATCTCGAAACCGCGCGAGCGATCCCCGCCCAATTGGTTCGAGCATGTGCCGCTAGCGATCGTGGCTCCTGGAGGGATTGCGATTCCTGCGGCGATCAATTGCGCCTGGGTGAGGCAGGTGAAGTTATTGAGCACATTCTTGCGCTCGATATCGAAATAGGCGGCGGTAAGATTCAGGCGGTCCGCAAAGAGATTGGTCTTGATGCCGCCCTCATAGGATTTGGCTTCGGTCGGTTTGAAGGGGTTATTGCCAAAATTGTCCTGTGACGACGCGGCCACCGGCACGTAGGATGTACTGTAGGACGCATAGAAGGTCAGCTGTCGGGTGGGCTCGATGAGAATTCCTCCCTGTGGCAGCCACTTGCTATCCTTCTTGTTGATCGGCGTAAACGGCAGTCGCTTGTCGGTGATGCTTTGGCGCTCGTCGGCATAGCGAACGCCAATCATTACCTTGACGACGTCACCGAACATGGAAATCAGATCTGAAGCATACCCGCCGAGCGAATTCTGGGTCGTGTATCGCCAGTTGAGGTTCGACTGCTGTCCGGGATTGTATAGCGGAAACGCCTCCGGTCCCGGCACCGCACCGATCACTGGATTGTAGATGTTGAGGTTGAGGCTATTGCAGCTGGCGGCTGGGTTATTTTTCACCACCAGACAATTGTAAAATTGCGTCCGGTCGAGACTGGCAGTTTCCTGGCCGCCGTTGAAGCCGATCAAAAGGTTGTTCTTGATACCGGCGAACTCAAACTTCGCGGTCAGGTTGGTATCGACGAAGCTGTAGGTTCGATGATTGAGCTGGCCGCGCGCGCGCCGCGTGATCGTGGTCAGCGGGCTAGACGCGGCAAAACCGACCACGTCGAAATTGCGCTGCTCGTCCTCGTGATCGACATAGCGGTAGCCGACATAGAACTTCACGGCGTCGCTGAACTTGTGTGTGAAATAGACATTGCCGATTGCACCGCGTTCTACCAGATAATCGTCCGGTTCCTGATAATTCACGTCGATATTCGCTATCCGAGTGGCGTCGTTGTTGGGTGCGACCAGATAAGTGTCGTAGTGCGTCTTCACGTAGCGATATTCGCCGCCGATCGTCAGGGTGGTGCGCGGGGATAGCTTCCAGGTCAGGCTGGGGGCGACATAGACTGGCTGTTCATAGCCGTATTGACGAAATCCGCGCGTGTAGCCGGTTTCGCCGACGACGCGGACGTCGAGATCGCCAGCCTTGTCGACCGGTCCCGTATAGTCGAACGAGAATAGGCCACCCAATTCTCGGTCATACGGGCCGACTCCCATCAGGCCTTTCAATTCGACCTCGAACTCCGGGGTCGATTTGGGCTTCTTGCTGATGATGTTGATGAAGCCGCCCGGCTGACCCTGGCCATAAAGGACCGAGGTCGGCCCCTTGACCAATTCGATGTGATCAATGCCGATCGTCGGCGGCGAGCCGAACCGAACCGAGAGTCCAGGCAGCCCGTCGGTCAGAATCGCGCCTCGGTCGTTGCCCGAGGTCTTGAAGCCGCGAAATGTAATGTCATAGCCCGTGTTGCCGGCTCGCTGGACACCGGTCATGAACCGATAGAGATCTGACACGTTGGTCGTCTCGATCGCTTTCAAGAAGTTGTTGTTGTAGCTCTCGGTGCTTGCCGGGGTATCGAGCACGCGGATGTCCATCTTGGTGGCACTCGTTGCGGCATTGTCGACGAACCTTCCCCTGACGACGATATCGCCCTGGGTATCCGTGGGCTTGTCGCTGGCGGTCGTTTGATCCGATGGCGTCGGGGCCGTCGCTGGCTCCGGTGACGCCGCGCTTGTATCTCCGCCGGATGTCGTGGGTACGGTTTGCGCCGTGGCCGGCATGGCGAGGCCGATCGCCATCGCCGCCAGCGATGCTGCGCTAAGGATTCCGGTCCGCCCGCTCATGCATGGCTTGTTCCGATTGCCCATAACCAATACTCCCCTGAAATCTGTTCGCTGCCTCGGGCGACCTTTCGCCTCGCTATGCGAATGCGTGTTTCAAACTGTCCGGCCCGGCTCCATCCGTTAAATGACGGAAAAGACATTTCTCTCTGTAATTACTGAACCTTTTTCAGCCTTTGGCGCTCCGCCAACAGTTCCGACGGATTGAGAGGTAAATAGCCCCGCGCCTGTTCTCCGATCGCACGCTGACCTTCGGGTGAAAGAAGCGATTCGAGCAGTGCACGTGCCGCCGGCGCCAGATGGCCACTCGCCTCGAGCCGGGCATAGATCAGCAGGAATCGGTCGAACGGGTAGCGCCCCGATCGAATACCAGTCGGCGTCGGCGCAATGACGGATCCCTTGTCGTCGACAATTGGCAACGCGCGTACGCCAGGCCCGGCGAAATTGGCGTTAGCGAGGCCGATCGCGGCTGGATCGCCCGCAATTTCCGCCGCGACATCACGCGATTGCCGCTTGGTCTCGACCGCGGCGGCGAACGCCGTCGCGCGCAGCGGACCGGCCAGCAAGAACTTTCCGATGGCCGTATCAGCACCCAGCGAAACTGCGCGCATTCGTCGCCGGGCCCAGACGCCGTGGAGCCCGAGGTCGCGCCATCGGCCTTGCCCGCCTCCCGTGAATATGCGCCGGATTTGAGCCAGCGAAATGCGGCGTAGCGGGTTGGCGCGAGCGACGAGGAGCGCACTGGGTGACGATAGAGTGCCCGGAACGAGGGAATCGTGCGCGATCCTGAATTCTACCGGATCGCTGTTCCATGCCGATCTGAAGGCCGCGCGTTCCAAGCGGTCCATTTCCGCTCCCATCGGCGCCAGTAACGAGGTTCCGGCGATTAGGGCAGCGGGCGCCGAGCGGGTACTCTTGAGCTCGAGATCATAGCGTAGCGGCGAGCCCGAAGCAGCGATCCTAGACGTCGCAGCGCCGAGTATCTCGTCCATGTCGTTATAGCCGACGACACGAAACCGTCCGTCCGGCGTTATGTAATCAGCTCTCTGGGGCGCCGGCGTGGCTGCCAGCAAAAAGGTGATGCCAATTGCGAAAAGGGCATCGCGGATCACTGCCCGTCAACATAAGACCTGCTACGCCCCACTTGTCCCGCCCGCAATGGCAGATAGATGCCCTGCCTGCGCACTACCTCCTGGCCTTCGCGGCTCAGGATAAAGCGCAGGAATTCGCGCAACGCCGGATTGAGAGCGGCACCCGATTTGGCGTTGGTATTGAGATAGACCACGCGCGACAGCGGGTAGGCGGCGCTGGCGACGTTTTCGTAACTTGGCGATAATGCCGGCTCGCCATCGACGGCCAATGGCACAATCTTCACTTCGGAGTCGATCGCCGACATGCCGGTATAGCCGAGCGCATAAGGATCGGCGGCGACGCGACGCGCGAGATTGAAAAAGGTCTCGTCGTAATGGACCTGCCCGTTCCATTCGCCACGCGCCCCCGCGGTCGACAGGACGCGCTGGCGAACGAACTCCTCGAACCCGTTCCACGGCTCGATGCCGTAAAGATGGACGGGCTTGTCCGCCCAGTCGCCGCCTACACCAAGATCGCCCCATGTTTTGACCGGTTTGCCGCCGCGCAGCCGCGTTGAAGAAAATGCGGCATCGAGCTGCTGGAAGCTCAGCGAGCGAACCGGGTTGGATGGATTGACCATAAACGCGATCGCATCGAGGAAACCGAAATGGCGCCACGTGCCTCCGGAAATTGGAACCGAGAAAGGAGGATAGCCAAATTTGTCCTTGAATCCGGAGATATCGGTCGGCTTCAGCTCGCGAGATACGAATACCAAGTCGAGATTGCCTTTGATGAGCTCGAGCGCGCCGAGGCTACCGGCATAGGGTTTGACGAGATCGAGCCGGAAGCCGGGATGATATTTGCGAAACGCCGAAATCCACGCCGCGGCAAGCCCCGGCAGGACATCGGAAACGCCTGCCCGGAAATGGGCATTGATCTTGAGCCCCTTGGTCGGGACATAATGCGGCAATTTCGGATCCAGCTCGGGCTGGAGAAGTTCCGGCGAAGGGAGCGTGCGGCCGATCTCCATCCCCGCCTTTTTTTCCGCGTCGGTCTGAGGACTGACAGGCGGCGCGGTTGGCTCGATCCAGGTCACATTGCCCGGCTTTTTCGGCGGGATGGGCTCTTCTTGCGCTACTGCCACCCCAATAATCATCAGACCGACGGCGACGAGCGAGGCCCTGATCGAGCGCATTCGTTTCATTCCTTTCACGATGGATCCGAGACGGGAGGATCGCTGCCGATCCGAGCTTGGCCTTCGCGGCTCAATGCGATCCGAACGAATTCGGCAGCAGCCGCTGGCCGGCCACCTTCCAGCCTGTTGATATAGAGATACATTGGTTGGTGCGATGCAGGGGCGACGCCGACGAGCACACAACGAACATCACGGCGTCCCACGAGCAATTGCTCCGGGCGACGCAAACCGCGCGTGAGCGCAGCGAGATCCGCGTCGCCATCGGCCAACGCGCCGGCCGCCACACCCGAACCGATCGGCATCAGCATGACACGCACGCCGGGATGCACCCTGTGGAATATCCTTGCCCATCGCTCGAGCACCTCCGCCATGCCGCGCGACCCCACGATAGTGAGTTGGCCATGCAGGTTTGGAGAGGCCGCCGGCCGCGTTGCCGCGAATGCCGTCCCCGCAACGCACGCCAGCCCCAGCCAGGCGAATTGGCGCGGCCGGATGCGTGCGAAATCGCTGGACTTGAGATCAAGCGGCATGTGCATGCGGAAATCGTGCCACCCCGGCACCACAAATCGATCCGTCGAATGACCCACCCCATCGGCCCTACGTCCTAAATGAAACGTTCGAGCACGCGACCGGCCAGATCGGACCGCCCCTCCAGGCCAGCCTTTCGATAGATAGCTTGCGCCTGCTGGCGCACGGTGCGCTCACTGGTGCCGCGCACTTCTGCCACCTCTCGGAGGGGCAATCCCCGGAGCATCAGCCAGGCGACATCGCATTCTGCGCCCGACAACTTCCACTCGCTAAAGTCGACGTCGATGCCGTCCTTCACGAGCTTGCCCGCACCGACCGTGGATTCCCTCAGCTTGTCGGCCAGTTCACCGCAACGCCGCTCGAGTTCACTCGTTGCCCTGCGGCGACGACGCAATTGCAACCAGAGCGAACCGGCAAAGGCGAGAAGCGCTCCGATGGTGATCATCAGCAATGCGAACCGGGCCCAGCCCGGTTGCCAGCTCGCCACTGAAATAGGCTGGTCGTCGATACGCATGGGAGGAGCGATCAAGCCCGACCAGCGTGTCTGTTCGCGATCGATAAATTGCGACAAAGGATTTCCGTCGAGATAAGTGTTGGCCCAGCGATTGTCGCGTAATTGCGCCGCCCAACTCGGCGAATGCGCCATCGCGGAGATCAACGCGGTCAATTTGTCCTGCTTGGCCGCCGACAGCCCAGGCGCTGCGAAAACGCCGCGCCAGTTCATCATGGTGACGTTGAGCCCACTTTGGCGCAGCGTCGGGGCATCGATACCAGGAATTCTGTCGGGCGCCGCAACTCCGAGAATGCGGAAGTCGCCATCCAGGAGGCGCGGCGCAAACTCCGCATAGCCGCCGACACCGACATCCCCGCGCCCCTCTGCGAGCGAATCGCTGACGCGTCCGCCACCGGCACGGCCGAAATAGGTTACCTCATCAAGCGGGATACCCAATTGTTCCGCGGTTAACCACACTAGTCCTTGATCCGGTCCTCCAAGAGCGCCGCCCAGCCAGCGTATCGCTGCCGGCTCCCGCTTGAGTGCAGCTCTGAGATCGGTAACCGAGCGGAACGGCGAATCCGCCCGAACGGCAATGATGCCCCACTCCCCGGTAAGGCGCGCAATGGGGGTGACGTCGCGCAGAGTAACCGCCGACTCGTCGCGTAGCGCCGAGCCGAGCATTACCAAGCCGCCGACCAGCAGAACGTCGTCCTGACCCCGGTGGGCCGAGACGAATTGCGACAGTCCGATCAGCCCGCCTGCCCCCGGGTAGCGTATGATCGAAACCTGGCCAACCAGGTTCTCGCGCTCCAGCGCGGCCTTCATGGCCTTGGCGGTGAGATCCCAGCCTCCGCCCGTGGCCGCCGGTACGACCAGTGTCAGACGCGACATGTACGGCGAAGCGGCAGCCATGTCGGGCAGCCAGGTTGCGATGAATGCCAAAGCACAGGCCACGACCACCGTCAGCCGATGCAGGCCTGAGATGCGATCGAAACGCATCGTGACTCCGCTCCTATCCCTGGGGACGGCTCTTTGGCCATTTTCCCTACCTCGACTGTAGGCGAGACAAGCTGTCACGATCCTGTCGCGGTCGGGCATGATGCCAGTGGAATAGGCAATTCGTCGGATTGCTCGTCGACGCCTGAATGGGCGACCTAGCCGGAAAGGAGAAGACTATGCGCGTACGCCTTGCCCTGTCGGTCGTCCTCGCGTTCGCTGCGCGCCCCGCCAACGCAGCCCCCCTGGTCTGCGCCGCCGATGCCGGCGCCGAAAGGGCACCCAGTGCAGTCGGCGACATCACGTTGAAACCGGCACTCGACCGCCTTCTCGAGCTCTATCGTACGCACTACCCTGCAAATGGCGCGCCGCTGCGATGGGAGTATGGTAGCGGCGCGCGCGCCATCGGCGCGCTGATGTTCGACCTGGCAGACATCGCGCCCGTAACTCGCCCGTTCGCGCCGGCGGAGATCGCTCCTTACGAACATCAGTTTCACGGTGACATGATCAAGGAACCATTGGTGGTTCGGATCGGCACACTCGATGGCAAGCCGATGGAGATTGCCGTCAATCGGCGCCCAGGCGCACCGTTGGCAGCACGTATCACGACATTCATCGGCCTGGCGCTGAGCGCGGAAGGACAGCGCGAACTCGCGAAGCTTCCTGCCTATCACCCGCTGAGCGCGAACGAATTGGGTGCCGAGCGCACAAAGCTCGAGGGATTCGTCGCGCCGCTCGACCCTGCGCTGCCCGTCTATCGTCCGGTTGCTGGCTTGTCCGGTTCGATCCGCAGTGTCGGCAGCGACGGGATGAAGGCGCTGATGGATAGCTGGGAATGTCGTTTCAGGGCGCTCGAGCCGCAGGTCGGCAAAGGGGAGCTTTGGGAGCACCTTGGAACCCTCAACGGATTCGATGCGCTGCTCAATGGCCAGACCGACATCGCGCCGATGGGGCGCGAATTGTGGCCCGATGAATTGGCCGACTGGCAAGCTGTTTACGGTCCTGGCGCGCCCGTCGAGATCGCCGTTGCACGCGGCGGCTTCAACACTCCCCAACGCACAACCGCGCAGGCTATCTTCGTCAATTCCGCGAACCCCCTGAAACGTATTACGGTGGCTCAGCTTGCAGACATCTTCGGTGCCAATCCAACGATTACGCGCTGGGGACAACTGGGGCTTACGGGCGAGTGGGCCGACCGTCCTATCCATGTTCGGATGCCACCTCATATCGCGCCCAACGCGATGTCGATGCAGCAAATGGTGCTTCACGGCGCCGGCTGGAGCAAAACGGCAGTCGAGGCGACGATTGCAGACACCGCCAAAGCGATCGTCAACGACACTGCTGCCATCGGTTTTGGGGGCCTGGAAGAAGGCGATCCAGCACTACAGGTGCTCGACGTGGCGGGATCGGACGGCGTCTATGTGCCGCTCAATGCCGACACGGCCTCGATCGGCCGCTATCCGTTGACTCGCTATATGTATATTCGACTGGCCAAGGGTCGCGTCTCACTCCAGGTCGCCGGATTCCTGCGGTTCATCCTCAGTCGCGACGGGCAGGAACGGGTGCGTTATTCCGGCTACTTTCCACTTACTGCCGCCCAAGCTCGGCGCGAACTCGCCAAGCTCGATCAGGCGCTGCGCCGGCCCAGATAGAGCGCGGTCAGCACGACGTTCGGCGCCGCTCCCTCGAACTCTTTGTCGACCAAATTGGCGATTGCCTCGAGCAAGGTCGCTCGCCGATCTTCGGGAAGCGCCCGGACGAAGGAGTAGCTCGCATAGAGGGCACGGGCATCGGCCGCCGACAGGATTCTTTCACGGCGGAATATTTGATGATCGACGGAGTCGAACCCCGCGGCACGCAAGCGGCCCAAGTGGAGATCGGTATCGAGTGAATAGTGACCCTGCATCGATTCCGAGGGCGGCAGGTCCAATCCTTCGAGAAGAGGCATCGTCGCATCGGCGAAGGGGTCACCGATGCCTGGCTGCCGATATGCGTTCCACCACAAGGCAATTCGGCCCCGGGGACGCAGCAAAGCATGAATCCGCGGAAGTGCGGCGTCGGGGTCGAGCCAGTGGAACGACGAGGCAGCGGCGACCAGGTCGAATGTGCCGGTCACGGAAGCCGATACGAAATCGCTGTTGACGACCTCCACGGCCTGCCCGCCAAAGGCCGTCCGCAAATATGTCGCCAGCGCCGCATCCGGTTCGACCGCCACTAGACGCTCGACGCCCGGCGCCAACAGCTTCGCGGTGGCGTGCCCGGTCCCTGCCCCGATTTCGACGATCGCCCGAATCGGGTTGCCGTCCGCACCATCGAACAGGCGTTCGTAGAGCGCGTCAGGATAGTCGAGCCGGGCCGCATGATACCCTGCGGGGTCGAGACCGAAAATGCTTCGGCCAACGCCACGATCGATGCGGCCCGACACCGTTACTCGGCCGGCGCGAAGAGCGCCTCATAACTTGGAATCTTTTTCGCGAGCGCGTCACGAAGGTCGAGTGCCTTGGTGTAGAATTCGCGTTCGCCTGCGTTCGACTCCGCCGGCACTTTGAAGGCGTACACGACAAGGCCGATATTCCCGCCCTTGGCGTCGCGCAGCGGCATCAAGATTACGAATTTGGGCGCCGGATCCTTCGTGCGGTGCCAACGTGGATCGACAATCGTAATACCCTTCTTCGACACATCGATGTCATCGGGATCGTCGGGGTTGCCGATGCGCTCCGGATACGAGCCAGCAAACATCGTATAGGTATCGGTCATCCCCGGCGGTACGCCATGCAACGTCACGCTCAGCAGTTCCGGATGGGCCTTCATCGTCTCGTCCGACAACTTCTGGGCATAGATTTTCTTCGCCGGTGCCGCCCAGTTTTTCGCGGGTGCCGCTGGTGCGGCGGTTTGCGCGCCGACCGGCACGGCGAGCCCAAGGCCCGCGACGGCGGCCATCATCAAGAACTTTCGATACATGTACCTCTCCTGGCTTTGATGTCACCCCAAGCGTAGAGCGCCAAGCTGACGGGAAGCTGTCACCTACCTACCCGCGAGCCACGAAAGCGCAGGGATGCGCCTGGCGAGCGCATCGCGCACTGCTATTGCGCGCGTCAGCGCACGAGCCTCGTCGCGCGTCGCAGTCATCGAAAAGCTGGTACTGAGCGCACCAATCACGCGCCGCCGCGTATCCAGCATCGGCAGCTCGACCGCCAGCCGACGACCGCCACTGGTCACTTCGCGGTGAACGCTGCCGTTGGTGATGACGTCGGCGTCATCCTTGTCGGCCGCTTTTCCGATCCGGCCGAAATTGGACGCTATGATCCGATTGTCTGCGCCCGGCAACGCAACGTGCATCGCCAATGTTATCAGGTCAGCATTTGCGTCGATCGCCGCATCCACCAATGCCTGGCCGCGAACCGAGCGCTCGCTACCGGCAACGAAGGGGTCAGGCTCGGCCAGATTGTCTGCGACATAGATCCGCCGCGATACCGCTCGCGCGAGCAGACGCGCGTCGACCAGTTTCCGACCAGTGATCGTGATGGTACCGATCGGCTCACCTGCAGCGTCGTTGAGGGAGGCGCTTGAGGAAGCGCCGACGGTCGTCCCCCATGAAATCCGGATCGCATTGCCATCGCTGCCCGTGGCGTTGATTTCGATCGCGGTAACGTCCGGATGTGCCGCCGCGATAGTGGCGACCAGCGTATCACCATAGGTCTGCGCTCCGGTCGGCAGCGCTGCCGCGCCCATCAGGGCCGCTGCAACGACTCTCAAATATCCGATCATGTCCCCTCCCGGCAACGACAGGCCGATCTCCGTGCCGATGCCGGACTAGGTCAGCCCGCTGTCATCAGGCTGTCGCCGGAATTGGCCGGGACTGATCCTTCCTTCCGACGAACCTTCGCGTCAGCAACAACACGAAAGTCGGCAGGATCGTCAGTACCAGTGGGGCACCTATCCCCAAGCCGAAGATGATTGCGGTCGCAAGCGGACGCTGCAGGCCCGACCCGCGCCCCAGGCCAAGCGCGAGAGGCGCCAACGTCAAAATCGCGATCAGTGCGGACATCAGGATCGGGCGAAGGCGTGCCTTGCCTGCTTGAAGCAGGCTGGGCCCGTCGACCGGCTTTCCGGGTTCGAGCTCCGCGAGATAGAAGATCGCCAACTCGGTCAACATGCCGACCACCATCGTCAGGCCCATCAGTGCCGAAATATCGAGTTCGGTGCCCGTCACCCAAAGGCCCATGAAGACGGCCGTCGTCGACAATATCACCGTCGCGACCACGGAGGCAGTGAATGCCCAATTCTCGAACAGGATGGTAAGCAGCAGCATCGACAACAGAAGAGCAGCGACGAACACCGTCGCCAAGTCCCGGAACGACTGTTTCTGCTGCTGGTAAAGTCCGCCATAGTCGACGCGGACAGAAGGCGGCAGTTTGAGCTGTCTTACCGCCGCCTGCACGTCCTTCATGCCAGTACCTAGATCCTTGCCCTCGAGCCGCGCGGTGACCGGAATGAATGGCGCCAGATCCTCGCGCGTGATCTGGGGCTGGCCCGAGGCGATGCTGATCGACGCGATCTGATGTAGTGCCACGGATCGGCCATCAGTCGCCCGCACCGTCATTGCACCGATCGCGTCCGCACGTCTGCGCAATTCCTGCGGCAAGGTTACCCGGACGTCGATGACTTGTTCCCCGGCAAGCAGCTGGGTGGCAATGGTGCCGCCTGTCTGAGTCTCGATCTGCTTGGACACAATATCGGGATCCACACCGGCGAGCGCCGCTGCACCGCGATCGACCTTGATGATGATCGCGTCGCCCGCGACGCGTAGGCCGCTGGCGACCTCTACCACGCCCTGGATATTCTCCAATGCTCCGACGACCTTCTGCGCCGAAGCCTTGAGTTCATCGGGATTGTCTCCGAACAATTTTACTTCGATCGGCTGTGGCACGGCCGTGAGGTCGCCGATAAGGTCTTCCATCAGCTGCGCAGTCTCGATCTCGAGACCCGGGACTTGCGCCTGCACCTTCTGACGGATCTCGGCCATAACCTCGTCGATATTGCGTCGACGGCCATTGTTCAGGCGAATGAAGAAATCGCCTTCATCGGCCTCTGTCAGGCCACCACCAAGCTGGACGCCGGTGCGGCGCGAGTAGCTCGTGACCTCCGGTGTTTCGCGAACGATCTTCTCAACCTGGCGCAGCAACTTGTCCGTATCGGTCAACGCCGCCCCCGGCTTGGCCTTGTAGTCGAGGATGAAGCCCCCTTCATCCATTGCCGGCATGAAGCCCGATTGCAGATGCGTCCAGGCGAGGCCGCCCAGTACCATCAACACCAAGGCGACAGCCGCAGCGACCAGTCCGGGCCGGACGAACACACGCTCGACGAGGGCGCCATATCTTTTGGTAATGGGACCGGTGATCTTTTCCGCTTTATCGGCTGACTCGGCATCCTTGAGCGTAAGCCAACGGTCGGCGATGATCGGCAGGACGAACCTTGCGTAGATGAGCGACATCGCGAGCGCCGCTACCATCGTCACAGCAAGCGCTTTGAAGAAGCCTCCAGTCACTCCGGTGATGAAGGCGAGAGGCACGAACACGACGATGGTCGCCGAGGTCGAACCAAATAGCGGACGCGCCACCTCGCGCGCAGCGGCCAGCATCGACGGGCGCTCGCCCGTCTGGCCGGGATCGGCCTCCTGCAATCGCCGCATGAGATGTTCGAGCATCACCACCGCGTCGTCAACGACGAGCCCGACTGCGGCGGCCATGCCGCCGAGGGTCATCATGTTGAAGCTCATCTTGAACGCCAGCAGTACAAGACAGGTCGCAGCCAGCACTGCCGGCAACAGCAGTGCGGTGATCACCATCAGACGCCAAGAGCGCAGGAACAGGAACAACACGATGCCGGCGAGGAACGCGCCCAGCAGAATTGCATCGCGCACCGAATTGGCCGCGCCTGTCACCAGTTCCGACTGGTCGTAGAAGGTGCTGACCTTGACATCGGACGGCAAGGCGACGGTCTTTAACCTTTCCTGGACCTGCTTGACGAGAGCCACGGCGTCGGCGGTCGGCGTTTGCCTGATATTGACCAGGACAGCATCGGTCCCGTTCGAAGTGACTTTGGTCCATACCGGCGCTGGGGTCCGGCGGACGGTCGCGATCTGCCCCAACGTGGTGACGCCCGCACCCGGTGAATTTCCTGCCTTGACGGGCACTGCAGCAATATCGGCTTCATTCGTCAGGCGATCCTCGACCAGCGCCAGATAGAGCCGGTGGCGGTCCTCGATCTTACCGACAGCAGCAACGCTGTTGGCCGCGCTCAATGCTGCCGTGACGTCCGTGATGGTCAGGCCGACCGCCTGCATTTTGGCTGGATCGACCTCGACCACGACTTCCTGCGGCGCTCCACCCAGAACATCGACTCCGGCAACTCCCGAAACGGTTGACAGGACTGGCCGGAGCTTGAGCTGCGCAAGTTGCTGGAGAGCAACGCCGCTGCGCTTGTCGGATGTCAGGGAGATGCCCAGGACGGGAAAGATCGTCGGATCCGACCTGCGTACGCTGAACCGCGTGCCGGTCGGCAGGTCCGGCAGGATGGTCGCGAGCGCGCCCTGAGTGGCAAGCGTCGCCGAAACCATGTCCTCGCCCCAGTTGAAGCTTAGCGCCACTTCCGCCGATCCGCGGCTGGTCGTCGAACGGATCTGAGTTACGCCGGGAATCTCGCGCAACGCGATTTCGGCCGGGCGAGTGATATCGGCTTCCATCTGCTGGGCATCGCGCTCGCCTGCATCGATCGAGACAACGACGCGCGGGTAGTCGATATGCGGGAATAAAGTGACCGGCAATCGCGTTGCGGCCGCCAAGCCGGCCAGCGTGATCAGAAAGACGCTGAGCCAGATCGAGCGCCGATGGCGCTGGAGAAATTCCTTCATTTCTTCGCTCCCGTGCCCGGCTCGGTGACTTTCATCCCGTCTTCGAGGGCAGTCCCACCCTCTACGACGACGCGCTCTCCAGGCTGCAGGCCCTTGAGTATCTGGATCCGGTCACCGGCCGAGTTGCCAGGCGATACATTGCGCTGCTTGGCGACGCCGTCCTTGACGACAAACACATAGGCCTGTCCGCCGTCGTCCAGCAGCGCTGCATAAGGAATCGTAATGCCGGTCGAGGTCGCGCCGGTCTCGAGCGAGCCACGCAGCGGTTCGCCGGCACCGAGCCGCATGCCTGCAGGCACCGCGACATAGACTGAGGCCAGGCGGGTCGTCGGATCGACCTGGGGGTCCACGCCAACGACGGCAGCACGAGTAGGCGCTGTGCCGTTGATCGTGTCCATGGTAATCCACATTCCAGGATGAATTCGTGGCGCCACCGCAGGATCGACTCCGAAGCGCGCGCGAAGATTTCCCATTGTGCCGATGGTGGCGAGCGCCACGCCGGCGGCGACCTGGTCGCCGGGCTTGGCTGTCAAATTCTGGATCACTCCAGCAAATGGTGCGCGCAATGTAATGCTGTTGCCCATGGCAATGCCGATCCGGCTTGCCCTGGCGGTGGCGACCGCGGTCCTCGCGATCTCGACATCGGCGTCACTGGCCAACCCGTCCTTGCGCAACCGCTGCGTGCGCTCGTACGCCGCCTGCGCCTGGCTGGTGTCGGCCGCCGTCTTGGCGATCGCTGCTTGCGTGGCGGGGCTGGCACCCAGCGTAATGACGGCTTGACCCCCACCGACTGCTGTTCCGGTCGGAGCCGAGACCGAAATAACGACCGCTTCGGCCGGAGCGACGATCGAGCGCATGCTGCCCGGCATCGCTTCGGTTGCTCCGTAGACGTTGATCGTCCCGGTGGAAGAGCCAAGTTCAGCTGGCGCTGTTTTGACCGTGGCGATTGGCTCGGGGGCTTTGTCCTCGTGGCTACCCCCCGACCCGCTGCACGCGGCCAACAGGATGAGGGGCAAGAGAGCAAGCGTCTTCATTTGGTCCATCCTTCGCTTGGCCCGCCCGACAGAAGTTCGAGCGCGATGGTTTGTTCGGCGATCTGCTGGTCGATCTGGAGGAGAGCTAGCCGGCGATCGCGGATCGACTGCTCTGCCGTGGCCGCAGTGGCGGCGGAGATGTCGCCGCGGTTCGCCGCCCGGCTGGTGGCATCCGCATAGCGCTGCAGGGCCGGCATTTGCCCAGCCAACTCGGCATGCTGGCGGCGCAGTGCCCCAAGCGCCTTGACCGCCGCGTCTATCTCGGCGCGCGTCTGGAACAGCCGGGCCTCGTACTCGGCTTTCAGTTGGGTGCGCGTAGCCGTCGCGATCGCGATATTGCCACGATTACGGTTCCACAAAGGCAGCGTGAACCCGACCGCGGGCCCGAACGTGTAGTTGTTGGCGGTATCTCGCGCACCTGACAGGGTGAGTGACAGGTTCGGAAATTGTTCCAATACCGCCTTGTGGAGATCGGCCTCGGCTACGCCGTAACCTGCACGCAATGCCTGGAGGTCGAGCCGGCGAGCGACCGCCTGTGCAACGAGCGTCGCGCTGGCTGGGGGTGCCGGCGAGTCTGCTGCTGAAGCCAGCTTGAGATCGACGTCCGGCGGCAGCCCCAAGGTCTTGTTGAGATCGCTGCGCGCAGCGACGAGTCCACTATCGGCGGTTCGCACCTTGTCGGCCGCATCGATCAGGGCCTGGCGGCGAGTGTCGAGTTCGGCAGCGGTGATGTCGCCACGCCCGGCCGCGCGTTCGGCAGCGGCAAAAAGATCCTGCGCCGACGCCAACGCCTCGCGGGCGATCACGAGCTGCGCGGTCAGCGCCGTCACGCGAACGCCGAGCAGCCGCGCCTGGCCGGCAGTCTGCCATTCGGCCCAGGCCAGATCGAGCCGCACCTGGCGCTTCGCGACCTCTCCCGATTCTCGCGTAACTTTCGCAGTTCGGAGCGCATTGAGGTCGAAGCCAAGTTGCGCGCCAAAAGCGTTGTAGGGGTCTGGTCCCGACAGTATTTTGTCGAAATTCCCCTGAAACGTCGGGTCCGGCAGCAGTCTGGCCGCGAACGCCTGTGCGTCGGTGACGCCCGTCTTGGCGCGCTGCGCCTTGAGATCGGCATTCTCGAGCACCGCGATCACCGCCAAAGCGTTTGGCGTCAATGGTTGGCCAAGATCGATCGTCTGCGGCGTCAGATAAGGTCGATCGATCTTCGCGGCATCGGCCGACAGAATCTGAAGATCGGGCGCTGCGAGCACATCGGACGCCGCGGGGAGCGGCGCTCGCTGATAACTGGCACATCCCGACAGCGCACCGCCGGCCAATGCGAGAACAATCCAAGGATGCCTCATTGCACCCTCCGCGGCAGGGTCACCATGGCCTTTACTCCTGGATGATTGTCTACGAGGCGAATGTTGCCGCCATGACCCTTAGCAATCGCGGCAACCAAGCTGAGACCGAGGCCGTGCCCCGGCGTCGTGCGGCTCCGTTCGAGCCGGGCGAACCTTGCAAGAACCTGTTCGCGCTGATCTTCAGGAATGCCCGGACCCCGATCGGCGACAGAAATCGTCGCAGTTTCGTCGTCGGCGGCGAGGCCGATTGAAAGACCCGCTCCGGCAGGCGTATGGCGCAATGCATTGTCGAGCAGGTTCGTCGAAAGTTGTGCGAGCAACCCCCGATTTCCTTTGATCGAGATGCCCCGGACGATGTCTCGCTCGAATGGACGGTTGCCATCCTCCTCAGCAACCGGCTGGTAGATGTCGGCCATGTCGGTTACGAGCGCGCTCAGGTCGATCCATTGCGTGCCGATCGAAGGCCCGGCCTCCACCTCCGAAATGCTGAGAATTGCGCCGAACAAGTCGAGAATATCCTCGGTCTGCGCGACCGCATGCCGCATCGCCGCGCGCAATTCCGGTTCACTGCGATCGCCCGCGAGTGCGAGGTCGAGCTTTTGTCGGAGGCGGGTGATCGGCGTGCGCAGGTCATGCGCGACATCGCCCGAGACTTGGCGTAAATTGCCAAGCAACGCGGAGATCCTGTCGAGCATCTGGTTAAGCGTCGCGGATAACCGGTCAAACTCGTCACCACTGCCGGATAACGGGACGCGCCGGCTCAGGTCACCGTCGATGATAGCGTGTGCGGTGCGGGTGATCGAGTCGAGTCGCCGCCCTAACGCCCCGCTCAATAGAAACGCTCCCGAGATGCCGATCGCGGCAATCAAACCAAATGCCAAGGCGAACATGGGAATCATCCGCTCGTCTAGTTCTTCGATCGCCTCAGGATCGGCGCCGACGATCATCGTTCCCCCATCAGTGGTTCGCATCGCGAATGCACGCGTCGCGTCGCGTTCACCATTATTCTTGAGGAAATACATGTCGACCCAGCCGAGCTTGGGCACGGAAACGATGGCGCGTCCCGCGAGCTCCTTTCCGCTGCCATCTAGCAGCGCGTACCGCATGTCGCCCTGACCATGCCGCGCACGTTCGGAAATGACGCGCGCCAGGCCAATCACTGCCGCCTCGCGTTGAACCGCAGCGCGTTCGGTCAGTACGCGCTGGTCGAGATCATACCGCAATTCCTGCCGGATCGCCCAATACATCGCGGTACCCAACGCGAGGATGAGCAAGGTAAAGGTGGCGCTGTAATAGGCGGCGAACCTGAACGCCGTCGACGAAGGAAGCTTAGGCATCGTAGAGATAGCCCGAGCCGCGCACCGTCTGGATCGGATCGTGGTCGAATCCAGCATTTAGCTTCGATCTCAACCGGCTGACATGCGTCTCGACAATGTTGGTCTTGGGATCGAAATGGAAATCCCAAACGCGCTCAAGGAGCATAGTCCGCGTAACGATACGCCCGGCGTTACTCATCAGCTGCTCGAGTAAGGCAAATTCGCGGGGCTGAAGGTCGACACGGCGGCCGCAACGCCGGGCTTCGCGCTTGAGCCGGTTGAGTTCGACGTCGCCGATCCTGAGCACGGTCTCGGCAGCAACGGCCGCGGGTCGGCGCGAGATGGCGTTGAGCCGAGCGGTAAGCTCGGGCAACGCGAAGGGCTTCACCAAATAATCGTCGGCACCGGCCTCGAGTCCCTCCACGCGATCCTCGACGCGCGCGAGCGCAGTTAGCATCAGCACTGGCACATCGATTCCGACGCCGCGTATCGACCGCAGAATGGTCAAGCCGTCAATCCCAGGCATCATGCGATCGAGGACAATCGCGTCCACCGGCTCGTTGATAGCCAGATAGAGCGCATCGCGTCCGTCTGCCGCGCAGACCACAACGTGCCCTAGCTCGCGCAATCCCCGTTCGACATAGTCGCGCGTTTCGGCATCGTCTTCCGCAATGAGTACCTTCAGCACCGTGTCCTCCCTGTCCCCGCTGTGACCGAGCGGAGATTGGTGCCGTGTTGCCGGATTTATACAAATCGCCAATGTTACAAGGCCGCCGGGCGATACCCGGCGACGACGGTGGCTCACAATCCGAACTTGGCGAACAATGCCAGCGCGACGGTGACCGTCAGGGCCCCGCCGATACGAGTCGCGACCTGGGCGAAAGGCATCAGGACCATCCGGTTGGATGCACTGAGTATAGCGACGTCACCGGTGCCTCCCTGGCTGGCCCGACATGCCGTGATGATGCCGGATTCGACAGGATAGATATTGACGAAGCGCCCGACAAAGTAGCCTGTTGCTACGAGGCTTCCCACCGTAGCCAGGATTGTGACGATCTCGGCGAACGTGAACGCGCTGATGAGTTTCTCCCACGGCGTTTTGGCGACGCCGATAGCGAACAAAAGGGGATAGGTCACGAGTTGGGCAAAGAACTGATAGTTGCGATAGGCGCCTTGCTCGAGCTTGGGCGAGACCAGGCGGCCGAGCTTCAGAATGATCGCGAGGAACAGCATCGTTACGGGGCCGGGAAATTTGGTCCAGTCCTGGACGAGCGCGCCGATCGTATAGAGCGTCATCGCAAGCACAACAGCCCCTCCAATCGTCTGGAGATCGGGCGCGAAGCGCGGCGCGTCGTCGCCGTTCAGGTGCACGTCCTGCTCTCCCGGTTGCAGCTGACCCTCGCCGGTCAAGTGCGGCTTGCGCTTGCCGAGCATATTCAAGCCGCCTGCGATCAGGATTGCCGCAAGACTGCCGAACATTACCGCGGGCAAGATCTCGGCGAGCAGGTCACCCTGCTTGCCGCCGCCAAGGGCGGCATAACCGATCGACAACGGAATTGCGCCTTCTCCGACACCGCCTCCGAGCACCGGTACAACGATCATGAAGGCGGTATGCTTGAGACCGAGGCCGAGCGTGGTGCCGACGAGACAGCCGACTGCCGTGGCGACGATCGAGCCGGAGAGAATCGGCACGACGATGCGCAGAAAGCCGCCAATCAGCATGCGGCGATCCATGCCGAGAATTGAGCCGACGATGATCGACCCGATGAACAAATAGAGAAAATTGCTCTGGTCGGTAAAATCCGCGATCGACTGCTTGAGCGGTTTCGGTATCACGCCGAGATAGACCAACAGCGACGGCACGAAGGTCGCCAGGATGGCGGCCGCACCCACCTTCTTGAGGAGGGGAAGGTGTTTGCCGATCTCGGCGCAGACGAAGCCGCCGGCAGCAAGCACCAGGATGCTGGTCGTGAGATCGGCGGGAACCTTGCCCCTGGCGACATAGGCCGAAATCATCGCAATGATGATGATGAACACCGGAACCGGTACAATGCCGATCTTGGTGTCCATAATCCGCCACCAGCCGCGCGGACCGGCTTCGCCGTCGAGTGTGTGAGATTCGTCGATTGGTTCGACGACGGTGATTGCTTCAGCCATTTCGGCTCTCCCTCCGACGGGAACGTGCGAGCAGCGGTCGATCGGCGCCACCGGCCGCACCACGATTATTTCTCCGAAACCACCAGCAAGCGGAACGTGCCCGATTTGGCGTCCGGCAGGTGCTTTTTGCCCGGCACCGCGGGCGGCCAGACCAGATCGGCCGTCGAGGAGAAGACGCGATGCGTCTTTGGATCCAGGCCGACGGTTTTGGCATATTCGTCGATCGGCAAGGTTTCCGCCACAGAATAGCTGTCAGGCCCCTCTTGCGCGATGATCGTCCAGGTTTTGTCCCGGTTGGCGACGAAGATGCGCTTCTTGTCAGCGTCGAACACGATCCCGTCGGGATCGCCACCGACCGGCACCCGGGCAACAACCTTGCCGGCATCGGGGTCCGTCACGACCATCGTCTTGTTACCGCAGCCCGAGAACAGGCGGCGATTGACGGCGTCGAACGCGAGCGGGGCGGGCCCCTCGCAGCCATCGAGCTTGATGGTTCGGACCAGCGTCATGCTTTTAGCATCTATCTCGGCGATGGCGTTGCCTTCCTCCATGTTCGCCCAGACTTTGCCCTTGCCGTCCGATTGCGAGAATTCAGGGCCATTGGGCAGCTTGACCGTGCCGATCACTGCGGCTTTTGCCGGGTCGACCACGCTCACGGATTCTGAATCGCCATTGAACACGAAGATGTTGCCAGTCGCAGGGTCGCGCAGGATGCTGTCAGGCTTCTTGCCCACCGGAATCGACTTGAGCACCTTGCCGCTCGTGAGGTCGAACATCTTGACCGAATTGGTATTGCCGTCGGACACGAATCCGTGGCCCGCGCCTGCGTCCAGCGCGACGCCATGCGCGCCGTCGAGGCCCTTGACCGCAGCCAGCGGTTTCAGCGTATCTAAATCGAGGATATGCACCTGGGATGTGTGCGTCACATAGAGGCGACGGGCGTCGGCATCGACCGTGATATAGTCCCCGCGTCCCTCGCCGGGCAGCGACACTTTGTCGATGTTATACGCGCTCTTCTCGGCCATGGGCGCCGCCGCATTGCCCGCGCTGTTACCGGTGCCATTGCCACCGCAACCAGACAGCATCGCGATAAACGCGGCCGAAATCAAAATCCTTTGCAATATCCCCTCCATCAAGAAGCAGCCGGCGCGCACGTGCGGCTCTGTCGCTGGAGCACCTGGTACGGCCGCAAGCTGTCACGATGCTGTCAGGCAGCAAAGGTGAGCGTGGCGCGAAGACCCCGGCCCGACCGGGCCGTATCGAGCGAGAGCGTCGCTCCTATCGCCCCGGCCAGCGTCTGCGCGATCGGCAAGCCGAGCCCGCTGCCGCTTCGCTGGGTGTCGCGATCGAGCCGGGTGAAGCGCGTAAACACGCGCTCCCGGTCCTCATTCGCGATACCGGGGCCGTCGTCCTCGACAACGATCGCGATCCCAGCGCTGGTCCGCTCGACGCTGATCTCGACGGAACCGTTGCGGCGATTGTAGCGGATCGCATTGTCGATCAAATTTCCGAGCAATTCGGTGCACAGCTCGGGATGTGTCGCGATTATCGGGACGCCAGGCAAGCGCTCGAAAGTTAGATCGACCCCTTCGCGGAGGGCATCGGAAACATGCTCAGCGGCTGTCGCCGCGGCGAATTCGTTGGCGTCGAGCCGCTCGATCGATTCGGGCGCTACTGTCGCATTCTCAGCCCGTGCCAAGGCAAGCAGCTGAATCAGCAGGCGTTGCAATCGCTCACTTGCGTGATCGATATCATTAACTGAGTTGCGCGCTTCGGTGCTGCCGGGGGCCGCCTTGCGCAGTAGCGCGATATGCGTCCTCAGGATCGACAGCGGCGTACGCATCTGATGCGACGCGTCGGCGGTGAACCGGCGCATTCCCTGCATCGCCGCATCGAGGCGCTGCAACATCCCGTTGAAGCCGCGTACGAGGTCGCGCAGTTCGCTCGGCACGTCCTCGGTCGGCAACGGAGTAAGGTCGGACGCAACGCGGCGGTCCATCTCGTCACGCAATCGGATCAACGGTCGCATGCCCCAGCGCACAGCGAGCGGGAGCAGCAGTCCGGCCAGGCCGATCAGCGTCACTTCGAGTATGGCCAGACCGGCCAGCAGCCTGCGCGATACGCGCTCGCGCGCTCCAAGCGTCTCGGCGACCTCGACGACCACCGGCTGCGCAATTCCGGGCAGGCGCCGCCCCTCGGCGACGATGCGTACCGCTCTGCCTTTGTACACCGCGTCGTAGAACTCGACCTCGGTATCGCGCAGACCGTTCGGCGCGACATTGGGCAGGTCGGCATAGCCGGTTACGACGCGACGCGAGGTCGCCACGCTATAATAAACATTGTCGCGCTCGTTGTCCTCCAGCATACCAAAGATCGCGGGAGAGAGGTTCAGCACCACCTCGCCGTCCTCGACGTTGAGCGATTCCGCCAGCGCGCGCGATGCCGCCGCGAGGATGCGGTCATTGACCGCTTGCACCGCCCCCCTGATCGCGATCGCTCCGCCGAACCCTAGCAGCAACGCCAAGCCAGCCATCGGAAGTACCATGCTGCGCAGCAGGCGCGCGGTAAGCGATCCGCCGCTCAGTCCGGGCAAGTGAACGGCCACTCAGTCCGCCACCAGCATATAACCCAGCCCTCGTATGGTACGTATTTCCGGGCCGTCGTCGCCCAGCTTGCGCCTTAGCCGAGCGACATAGACCTCGACCGCGTTAGGCCCGACAGGCTCGTCGAACCCGAAAATCTCGCCGGCCAGGCGTTCCTTGGACACGACCTTGCCGACGCGCGCCAACAAGCGATCAAGCAGCGCCCATTCGCGCCTTCGCAGGTCGAGCGCGCGATCCCCGACTGTCGCTGTCGCATGCGCTTGATCGACCACCAGATTGCCTACGGCGATAACCGACGACGCCTCGCCCTGCGACCGGCGCAGCAGCGCACGGATTCGCGCCTCGAGTTCGCTTGGTTCGAAGGGTTTGAGGAGATAGTCGTCGGCCCCCAGATCGAGCCCGTCGATCTTGTCCTCAAGGGCATCGCGCGCGGTCAAGATCAGAACGGGCGTCTTGAAACCCCCGGCACGCAGCCGGCGAAGCACGTCTAGGCCCGACATATCGGGCAAGCCGAGATCGAGCGTTACAAGGCCGAATGGCTCGTCGAACGCGACCATCAACGCGGTTTCGCCATCCTCCGCGACATCGACCGTATGGCCGGCCGCCTTGAGCGAAGCGGCCAGCCCGCGCGCCAGCGACGGATCATCCTCGACCAGCAATATCCGCGCCACGAATGCTCCGTTTGGTTGACGCTTCCTGCTTACAGGCAGACATAACAGCTTGAAAGCGGGGTCGCATGGCAGAGACGGGGATAGCCGTAGGAGCGTTGCGTGTGTTTGTCGCCCTGGCCGCCGTCGTCTTGTTTTCATCATGCGCGCGGCGGGCCGAACACGCCGTTCCGCCGGGGTATCCGTCCTCGTACGCCGACCTCGAAAGTGCCGCCGATGCCGAGGGCAGCCTGTTGATTTGGTCCGCGATCGGCAAGGAGAAGGCATCGGCATTGGTCGCCGACTTTCAAGCAGCGCATCCTCGCATTAGAGTCACCTATCTCGAACTGCCGGCGCGGGAGATTAACGACCGGGTACTCGCGGCGGCGGGCCAACGCGCGAAGACCGCCGATTTTCTGTGGTCGTCGGCGATGGATCTTCAGATCAAGTTGGTCAATGACGGCTATGCGCAATCCTATGTTTCGCCCGAGCGCAACAATCTGCCGGACTGGGCGAACTGGAAGGACCAGGCCTGGGGGGTGACGGCCGAGCCGATCGTGATGGTGTACAATCGCAAGCTCATCGCGGACGCGGCGGTGCCACGCACGCATGGCGATCTTACTCGATTCCTCGAAAATTCGGCGGCCAAGGAGCCGGGTCGGATCGCCACCTCAAATCCGGAAACTTCGGCAGTCGGCTATCTTTACCTGTCGCAGGACCAACAAGCGACACACGATATCTGGCGGCTGGTCCGGGCAATGGGCGCCAACAAAGCGCAGCTGTTCACCAGTGCGGAGGAAGTACTCGGTGCGGTCAAAGAGGGTCGCGCCGCCATCGGCTACAATATCGTCGGCTCATTCGCGCTAGGCGAGGTCGAGCGCGATGGATCGTTGGGAATGATGCTACCCAATGACTACACCTTGTTGATGTCGCGCATTGCGATCATCCCGGCTGCGGCGCGCCATCCGAATGCCGCGAAATTGTTCCTGGACTTCCTGCTGTCCAAACGTGGCCAGACCTACCTGGCCAAGGTCGATATGCCCTCGGTGCGCGCCGATGTTCCAAGTCCACCGGCGCTGCGGCCGCCGGGCGTGCGCCTTAGGGCAATCCGCGTCGGCCCCGGCCTCCTCGTCAGCCAGGATCAACTAACCCGCCGGTATTTCATGAAGCGATGGCGGGCCGCCCTGCATCCGCCAGGATAACCGTGCGCTGAATAAAGTGATCAACGATGTCGCGACCGAGCCCAACCGCACGCCATGCAGGGAGATCGGCTGAGCACCAAATCGGTTTGCCCGCGACGATCAGCCCGTTGGCTATGGAAGATGGGCGGAAGTGGTCGATGTCGCCGCAATGCGCCCCAGCGATAGGCCTCCACGACCGCCACGCGCGCAAATTTTAACAGTGATCCGGCACGTCCGTCTGCACCCACCACTGATAATTGGCGTTGTTGACATAGCCGCGAAAATCGATGTCCGGTTCGGCGATCGCGATCGGAAAGCGATATGCGTTGGTGGGGCAAGGTCAGTCATCGCCGGGCGGATAGGCCCAAATGTTGCATCACGCCGGGTAAGATTGGCACGATGCTGACCATCGCCGACGTTCGGCCTCGCGCCATCTTGAGCCGTGAACCCGCGGCGAACATTAGCCGTGCGGCGCCGTCGAGGACGATGACCAACGCCCGGCCGGCCCGCCGCGACGTAGCCGGTGACCGCGCCACCGTCAGGGGGTGGCGGACGCGGCCACCGGCCGCCGGTTGCAATCGCGAACAGAGCGACCGCAACACCGGCATCCCGACGCTTCGCGCGGGATCTGGGACTTGGCGCTACCCGGTTTGCGGGCAGGTTGTTCGCCTGGCGCAGCGCCGCGCGCCGATCGCGGCATCGAATTTTACAATCTGCTCGGCTGCGATGCGATACACCGGTCCGCCTAAAGGCAACCGATAAAGATCGCACAACCCATATCATTGCGGATTTGCGGGGCGAATCCACGAAACCGCTGATATCCTGACGCCCTCAATCCTCCTGCATTCCGCCCCGAGCCGTGGCGGCCCATCGCCCCTGCTTCCATCCACGACGCGGCCTGGCTAACCTGCCCCAGTCCACTGACGCTCATGCGCGTGCTGCTTTTTGGGGCCCGTTCAAACTTATCCGCCGCCCCCTAGCGATATCGACACGCTAGAACCTCTCACGAATATGCGGGCAGAGTGCGGGGACGAGCCGACGCCGGCATCTGCTCGCAGCGCGTCTCATTTTGGTTGGACGACGAGGATATGAAACGTTCCGGGCAGGACCGTGGGACGTCGTCCAGGGCCATCCGGCGCGCCGAAACGAGCAGTCGGCAAATAGATTGCCCCCGTGGCTGGATCGAGGGCACCGGTGCGAGCGCCAATCTCAGTGGTAACACGCTGTGCCAACGTAACGCTGCCGGGAGCGTTGAGCGAGAGCACATCCAAAACGCCGTCCCGGCCGCAGGGAATGAATGCTAGGCGGCGCGCGGGGTCGAGGATTACCGCATCGGCCCCCTTGCCGATATCAATTGCGGCAACGACGCGTCGCGCCTTTGCGTCGACAATCATCGCCTTGCCGTTCGCACACGCACTGATCAGTCGCGCGTGCGGTTCATCATAGGCCAGACCCGTGGGGCCTTCGCAACCGGGCATCGCGATCGGTTTGCCTGCCTTCCCATTGGCAAGATCGACGGTTTCGATCTCGTTCGCATCCTCGTCGTTGACGAAAAGGGTCGATCCAGCCAGTGCCGCATATTCCAGCGCGGGCTTGACCGCGATCGTCCGCGTCACCCGCATCGCGTCGATGTCGATGATTGAAACCGTGCCTGATTCTGCATTCATGACCAGCGCGCGGTGCCCGGACGCATCGTAGATCGCCGCGTCAGGCTTCTTGCCGACCGCCAGACGCGCGACCTCCTTGCCGCTCGTTAGGTCGATGAACCGTACGGTCGCGTCATTGCCGCTGGTCACCAGCAACCTTTTGCCTGGCAGCGGCACGACGGCATGACCACGCATTATATCTCCGATTGAAGAGACCTGATTGCCATTAGCCAGATCGACGACCGTGACCGACGTCGATCGCGCTACGTAAAGGCGGTGATCGGCGGGGTCGACCTTCGCATAGTCCCATCCCCCCTCCGGACCGGGTATGTTTGCCGTCAGCGAGTAAGTCTGCGTTGGCACTGCCGCGACCGCGGCACACGGCAGGAGGGCGAGCAAGGGAAGAATCGGCAAGCGCATGGGAGCATCTCCACGTTCGAGAACCGTCCTCTGCGGCGACGTGGGAGCGCGCGCTAGTCATCCCGAACAAGGTTGGGAAAATACAATCCGGACGGATCGTTGCCGATGATAGGAAACATTGGGAAAGACGGGATAGCCGACAATGCCTTCCCAATCTCGCTAAGTGCAACAAGGCGGGGCGGTCATCCCGGCCGCGAGCTAAGGAACGTGAGATGAATTTTTCAGCCCTTTTCGTTGCGCTCGCATCTCTCGGCCTCCCCGCCACGCCAGGCCTTGCTGCGAAGGCGAAGCCCAAGATGTCGATGGCGACTGCCAAGGCCATCGCGCTGAAGCGCGCGCCCGGCCGCATCAAGGATGCCGAATATGAATTCGAAGGCGGCGGCTGGCGCTATTCATTCGACATCAGGCAGGGCAAGCGGATTCATGAGATCGGTGTCAACGCGATGAACGGCGCGATCGTCGAAGACAAATTCGAGACGCCCGGCAAGAAGGACTGATCCCTCA